>Ga0137373_10009571_pt1 | contig 10146 bp, 9 predicted proteins | sample SagtaG_5_FD_104912 | JGI IMG/M metagenome (GOLD analysis project Ga0137373, IMG submission 104912) | Vadose zone soil microbial communities from Sagehorn Ranch, Mendocino, California, USA - Sage1_R_80_16 metaG | ecosystem: Environmental > Terrestrial > Soil > Vadose zone | place: USA: California...
ACGTTGCCGATATCTTTGGGCGTTCCTAAGCGCCCCATCGGAGTCCAACCGCGTGTATGCCAGTTTCTAATGAGATCTTGCGCCTGCGTCGGCAGGGTGTTCAAGACGCTGTCTTCGGTCCATCCGGGGCTTATGGCATTCACAGTGATGCGACGTTTAGCCAGCGCGACGGCGAAGTAGCGAACCGGAGAGACTCCAGCGCCGCCTTGGCTGAAGCCATCCCTGCCCAGGGTTGCAGTCCGCCGGTGCGACTGCCCTGCGCGTAGGTGAGTGTGAAGATTCTTCCTCCAGCACCCATGAGCGGAGCCGCTTGGCGAACTCCGACGAGAAATGCTTTGGCCTGTGTATCAAAGGCGGTGTCCCATTGTTCCAGGCTCACCTCCATGGGTGGTTGGAAAAAGGCGGGTACTTCCGGCCGTGCATTGCTCACAAAGATGTCGAGCTTGCCAAACTGCATCTCGACTCTGTTGAAGAGCGCCTCGATCTGCTCTGGGCGCGAGACATCAGCCTGTACCACAAAACCCTCGGAACCGAGTTTGCGGATTTCCGCGAGCGTGTTGTTTGCGGCAGCTTTGTTCTGGAAGTAATGGACCGCCACGTTTACGTGATTGGCTGCCAACTTAAGAGCAATTCCTCTTCCTATTCCTCGGGAACTTCCCGTAATCAGCGCGTACTTACCGTCGAGTGACATATCAACCTCCAGAAGGGGGGAAAGAAACCGCGAGCTGCGTTCTTGAAGGGGAGACGGCCGACTCTATTGCACCAAAATAATGATGTCAATAAGTACATGCGCTTGCTTAATCGTTCGACCTGCCTGTTCGGAACCTCACCGCAGGTGGCGTCCACCTGATTGAGTCTCCGGTGATGCCTCTCTTCTCGTTGACTACCTCGAGCTCTTCCGGCGTCACTGTAATGAGCAAATAACTCTTTTCCCGATCGGGGTAGAAGGCTTTCCATTCATCCTTCCACCGTTTGGCTTTTTCCTCGCGGCTATCGACCAATCGAGCAATTCCTGAAATCGTCACGTAGCCTTGTGCCGCGGAATCAAAGTAATAGAGAGCTACTCGCGGGTTATTGCGAATCTCGGCGACCTTGGCACTCTTAGGATTAGTCGCCAGCCACACTACCATGTTCTCGTCAGGCGGGAATGGATCCATCGTTCTCACTTGCGGGCGTCCGCGCGAATCAAGAGTGACCAGCGCGCAATACCGAGCCGCCGTCATTATCTCGCGAGCAACGGCAATCAGTTTGTCGCGCTCTGCTTTCTTCGCATCCTCTCCCTGTCGATCAGTGGGTAACGCGGTGGCCCCAAGCGAGAAAAGCACAAAAAGCAAAGCCAAGACCCTGGATAATTGGGATATTGAATTCATAATCATTTCGCCATTTGCTTTCTGACAAGCACCATCATGCTGGCAATCAACTTGCTCTCAAGTCAGAGGGCCAACACCGCGCCAATCAATCCGATGTTGGAAAACCAAAGGAATTTCTCCAAACCGTATTGCCTCCAAGACGAAGGAATGAGAATACAGAAAAAGAGGGTGGCGGAGGTTTGGAAAACCGCTTGGCTTCTGCGAGGGAGCATTGCCGGTCGGGTTTTGCACGGTGCGTAGCCTACGCCTGCGGGTGGGGACCAGACAAGGTTAACCTGCAGGCTCGGACCGCTCGGACCAGAGTCCCTCACTTCCTGAGAATACCCTCTTCCTCTCGCAAGTGTGCGGTGGCGATGAACTTTTGCGGAAAGAAGTAGAATCGCTGATCGCTTCGCACGAAAAAGATGGCAGCTTCATCGATTCGCCCGCATACCAAGCCGCAGCTAAATTGTTAGCCGATCAGAAGGCAGAATTGAAAACGGGTCAAACCGTTGGATCCTATGAAATCGTTTCCTTCATCAGTCGTGGAGGGATGGGTGAAGTTTATCTCGCGCAAGACAAGCGACTGGGTCGCAAGGTGGCGCTCAAACTTTTGCCTTCTTCGGTAACAAAGGACGTGAGCCGACTGCGGCGCTTCGAGCAGGAGGCCCGTGCCGCTTGAATCATCCGAACATCATCACAATCTACGAGATTCGCGAGGCCAACTCGACTCTGATGATCGCCACTGAGTTTGTCGAAGGCGAAACCTTGCGCCAGTCCCTGGTTGCAGCAGGCGGGCTAAGTCTGGATGCAGTGCTGCACGTTGCGATTCAAATTGCCGACGCGCTCTCTGCGGCTCATCAGGCCGGAATCATCCATCGGGATATCAAACCTGAAAACATAATGATTCGGCCCGATGGTTACGTGAAGGTACTCGACTTCGGCCTGGCTAAGTTGATCGAGCCCGGGTCGCCAATGTCGGTTGCCGAAGCGCCCACCAAAGTGAAGACTGGCTCCGGCATGATTATGGGAACGGTCGGGTACATGTCGCCCGAGCAAGCGCGCGGCCTCACGGTTGACGCTCGCTCGGACATTTTTAACTTGGGGGCAGTGATCTACGAGATGGTTGCGGGACAAAGACCCTTCGATGGCGAAACACCCAGCGACGTTTTTGCCGCGATATTGAAAACCGAACCACCGCTGCTTTCGCACTTCGCTCCGGAAGTTCCTGCCGAATTGGTCCGGATTGTCACGAAGGCTCTGCGCAAGGATCGTGAGCAGCGTTATCAAGTCATCAAAGACTTGTTGCTCGATCTGAAGAGTCTGAATGAAGAGATGCAGTTTCAGGCCAAGCTCGATCGTTCTGTCGCGCCGAGTAAGAGTGGTGAAGCGCCTGACGCAAGCAGTCAGTCACGACTCCCGGTCCCAGGAAAGCCGCCCTCAGACACTAGTGAGATCAAAGCAGCCGTTTCAACAATCACCCATTCTCTGAGCGCTGAGATCAAGCGTCATAAGACTGGCGCTATTCTTACTGCTACCGCGCTGGTGCTTGTAAGCATTCTTGGTGCGGTCGCGCTCTACAAGTTCCTAAATCAAAGCCGGCCAGGGACTACCGAGGCACGGCAGCGGCTCAGCACAACCCAGATCACTTTCTCGCCCGGGCTCGATGGGTTCCCTTCATTGTCGCCTGACGGAAAATCGGTGGCTTACAGCTCTGATCAGAACGGAAGTTTTGAGATATACATCAAACAACTCTCACCCGGTGGCGGCGAATTGCGACTAACCAATGATGGCCAGCAGAATTCTCATCCTTCCTGGTCTCCAGACGGCCAGCGCATCGCCTACTATTCTAGGAATCGCGGCGGTATTTGGCTGGTCTCCGCGCTCGGTGGTACCCCCAAACAACTAACCGAGTTCGGCGCCAAGCCTGCGTGGTCGTTTGACGGTTCGATGATTGCGTTTCAGTCCGGCGCTCCCGGAGAGATTTTTGCTTCGCAAGCGTTGACACCATCGACCATCTGGATCATGCCCTCACAGGGCGGAAGGCCAAAACAAGTCACCCAGGCAGGGAATCCGTCCGGCGGGCAAGGCTCGCCATCCTGGTCGCCGGACGGAAAACGAATTGTGTTTCAAGCTTCTGATTATATTGTCTCGTCCGTCTGGTCTGTGGCAGTCGAAGGTGGCGACACAAAGAAAATTTCTGCGGTAGGATTTAACCCGGTGTACGGACCTGATTCGCGGCACATCTATTTCTTGGGCGGAGGGCTTTGGAGGATTCAAATCTCTTCGTCCGATGATCCAATCGGCGAGCCCGCAAATGTACTTGAACCTGGGCCCGGGATAAACCTAGGGAGTCCGGCGATCTCCGCCGACGGAAAGAGGGTTGTCTACAGCGCCAATAGAACCTTAAGTAATCTCTGGACCGTTCCGTTGTCACCGGCCACGGCCGACGCGGTCGGCCCGCCTTCAGCTTTTTCGCGCGATACCAGCCAGCGAAATAACCTCGTACGATTTTCCCCTGATGGTCACAAGCTCGCCCTCAACCGATGGCGTCCGGGAACGAGCGCCGACATTTGGGTCGCTGATGCGGATGGCAAGAATCTAACTCAAGTCACTAATAACCCGGCAACCGATAGCCAGGCGAGCTGGTTTCCTGAGGGTGATAGACTCGCCTTCCTATCAGACCGCAATAACAAACATTGGATGTTATGGACCATCTCATTGACGACCGGCAAAGAAGAGCCGTGGTTGGATCTGGGTGAAGGGATACAATTTGCTCAACTTTCTCCGGACGGCAAGCAAGTGACATTCAACTTCAGCCAGAATGGAGCTACGAATGTGTGGGTTGCTTCTGTCAACAATGGACTACGCAGGCAGTTGACCTTTGATAGGCAGTTGATGGGTTTTCCCTGCTGGTCGCCGGACGGACAATTGATAGCCTTTGAGATGCAACGCGGGGAAGACGCTTATCTGATGGTTATCCCCAGTGCCGGTGGACAACCAACGCAATTGACTTTCGATCGCGGCAAGAGTTGGCCCCACAGTTGGTCACACGACGGAGACAAGATTGCTTTTGCGGGCCAGCGCAATGGGATCTGGAATATCTATTGGATTTCGCGCAGTACCAAAGCGCAAAAGCAACTGACGAACTACTCCAAGCTGAACGCCTTTGTTCGGTATCCGGCCTGGTCGCCACTGGGCAATCAGATTGTCTATGAATATGCGGAGACGACGGGGAATATCTGGCTGTTGGAATTGAAATAGAACCGACCAATTTGCCGAGGCATCAACTAATTTTGGAGTGCGCTGGCCTGGCAGCGCTTTGGCCTACGTTCGCATCCCTGCGACACGAGGTCGCTTCGCAGGCGAAGCGGCTTGATTCGCAGTTGACTGGACAAGAGAACGGCCAAAGCGGCGCCGGGCCGCCGCACTCCAAAGTGTCAGATTCACTCACTGCCGTAATGGATCTCCTAATCTTGTCTCTAGCTACCCAGCCACACTACCATGTTTTCTTCAGGTGGGAATGGATCCATCGTTCTCACTTGACGTCGTCCTCGCGAATCGAGAGTGACCAGGGCGCAATAGCGAGCTGTCAACATTATTTCCCGAGCTACCTCGATCAGTTTGTTCCGTCAACGAGCGTCGCGGTTACCCCAGTAGCTATTCCTTGTGGACGCCTCAGTTTAACCCGGTCGCTATGGCTCCCGATTCCGTGATTGATCAGCGTTTTGTATTTGCGATTTCACTCGCTGCCGTAGTTTATTTCCATGCGGCGGATGCGCTGGCTGGCGGCAACGAGAACCAGGATTGTAACCAAAATCAAACTGGGGACGGCGATCCAGGCAGGCGTGGGTTCAGCTACTACGGCGAAAGGCCCTTCGGATACAGGCACGGGCGCCAGTGAATTGAGGTAGTGGATTACGCTGATCTTTTTCAGCAGCGGCGGCAGCAGAAAGTTAAGCCACTCCCAGCCGTAAAGTATCAGCGCGGGAATGATCGGATTGCGAAAGAAAAGACCGACAACAAGGAAGAACGCCCCGTAGCCGATACACGCAAGTATCGTGATGCCGGCATAGGTCAACAGTTGGCCCAAGCCGGGACCGTCAAAAAAGAAGCGTGCGCTTTCGGAGTAGAAGTGTGGAAAGTAAAGCAGAAGCAGCGCAATAACGGTGGTAGCAGTAAAAAGAACAACGGAAGTTACGAGCCCGGAAAGATACTTACCGACCACCAGGACTTCGCGTCGCACCGGACTAAGAAAATAGTAGTGGAGGCTGCGATCCACTAGATCCCCTCGAAACAAGTTCATAAAGATCCAGGCGCAACCAAAGAAGACTACTGTGCGGAGGATCAAGCCCCCGTAGAACACCGCATAGATCATGCTGTAGCTGTTAAAGTCTTTCCATTCCCGGCCCGGGGGCGTAAAGAGGGCAAGAACTGCGAGAGGAAAAATCGGCAACAGCGCCAAGAGGTAGATTAAGAACGAGCGCTTGCCCAGAAAATTCTTTTTGATCTCGAGCCGGAATATGGCGCGGATTTGCCGGAGCCAGAGCGACCAGGGAAGCTCGTTGTGCGATCTTTTGGGAACTATGTCTACAGTTGAACTCATTGTTACTAGGCTCCGCCTTCAATCAAGTACTGATATACCGCGCTCAGGTCGTCGTCGACCGGCGCGATTGACTCGACAATGATCTCGCCGTCAGCCACTACTCGATTCAGCAAAAGATAAAAGAGGTCAGCGTCACGGGTCTTTACAAACAAGCCCCGGCGGTCATCATGTACCCGCGCCTCGACAACGTGATCGTGATCAAAAACATAGGCGGCAAGTTTTGCCGGCTTGTCGCAGCGAATGAGGATCTGCATCGGGTGCTCTTCCATCTCGTCGCGAACACCATGAATGTTCCCCTCGGCCACGACATATCCGTTGTTCAGCAACACGACAAAGTCAGACATCATGTCGACTTCATGGAGTATGTGGCTCGAGATGATCAGATGCAGACCTTCCGAAGCAAGTTTTCGAAACAGCGCGATCGTTTCGGCACGCACCATTGGGTCAAGTCCATTGAGTGGCTCATCCAGAATCAACACGGAAGGTTGATGCGCGATCGACTGCGCCAGGCGGACACGCTGGCGCATGCCCTTGCTGTAAGCCGCCACCTTTCGATCTGCGGCTTCAAGCAGATTAACTCTGTCGAGGGCGATTTCAGTGAACTCGTTTGCCCGCTTCTGCTCAAAGCCGTGAACGAGGAGAAACGACTTGATGAACTCACGTCCCGTCAGGCCACGGGGAAAAGAGTCAAACTGCGTGCAATAGCCGACTTTGGGGAAGAGCTGTTCCGGCTTGTCGGTAGGGATACCAAGGACTGAGATCGTACCCCGCGTTGGACGCAAGAGTCCGGTCATAAGGTTCATCAAGGTAGATTTGCCCGCACCATTTGGTCCTACCAGGCTGGTAATGCCGGCAGCCACCTGCAGGTTCACACGATTCACTCCCAGTATCTCTCCGTAGAACTTAGAGACATCGTCGAAGATGATCAGGTGTTGAAAGTTGTCAGTCATGAGCCAAGCTTAATTTAGAATTTAGAATTTCGTGAACTTGTAGCAACCAGGTTGATTCAAGGCTAGCTTGATTCGGTAAGAGCTTCAGCTGCCGAAACACGAAATTCTAATTTCTAAATTCCAAATTCTAATTTTCTTCATTTCACTACCTCGTACGCTTTCACTCTTCTTGAAAGTAGCGCCAGACAGATTGCGCAAGCTACGAATAATGTCGCCCATGAGCACCACAAAGGCGGCTCGTTCAGTACAATCTGGCGGACAACACCGTTATCGAAATCGACAACGTGGCCCGTCGAGCGCACATAGGTGCCAAACAGCCCGCCCATAACACTTCTCATTGACGCGTCCAGGCTGATTATGTGTCCCCAGTGAGTAAAAAATAGGTTGTTGACGACTTCGGCAAACACGCTAGGGATAAAAAATATTCCCAGTAACGCGGCACTGGCTATGACGCGCCATTTAACGATTGCGGAAACGGCCTGCGAGAGAAGTGCCAGCAGAAGAATCCAAACGATGTTGCCGAGAACGATGGCGCCGGCGACCCATAGATTGTCCTTAATCCAACCCGCACCCTCCAGGTAGGCCTGAAACAGGAAGAGCAACAACTGCGGTATCCAGGTTATCGCCGAAAGCAGAATCAGCAACACCGACATCTTACCCAACACGTACTCCGCTCGCGAAAACGGCCGACACAGATAAAGCGGCAAGGCATTGTTACGCAGATCGCGCGAAACCTGCGGAGGACCCACCAGCAACGCTACAAAGAAAGCAAAGGCAGCTTGCAGATTTACAAAGAACTGGAAAAAGGAACCATCGATTGGCAGCAACTCGCGAACGTTCACTTTCATGATCGCAAGCGCACTGGCGTTGTGATGGAGATAGATAAGAATCGCCTCGACCAGGAGCGGAATGAAACAGACGACAAAGAAAGCCGTGAAAAGCTTCGACTTGAAGACATCGCGGTACGCATAGCGCGGAATGATCAGAAAGCGACTCCACTCGGGGGTCAGCTTTCCTGCAAACTGCTTGTAAGTGCGCTCATAGACCGCCATTGCCATTCTCCATTGCCTTAAGAAAGATGTCCTCGAGTGAGTCGCGCTTGTAACTTAACCGGCGGATTTGAACCTGTTGCTCGGAAGCGACGCGGTAAAGGTCTCTGATCTCGACGCCATGCTGCAAAACTATCTTTAGCCGATGATCGGTCGTGATTGCGTATTCGCATCCCAGGCCGGCAAGTGCTCCGGCAAATTTGTTCTGGTCCCCTCGGGTTTCCAATACCAAAAACTTGCGATTCGCCTTTCGCTCTTCCTCAAGATTACAGTAAACCGCGATGTGCCCGTCCCTTAGAATCAGGATCTCTTCACAACACTCTTCAACATCGCGCAGCAGGTGCGAAGAAAGCACAATATTGGCCTGGCCGCTATCTCTGATTTCGCGAATCAATCTAATCATCCGCACACGAGCCGGGGGATCGAGCCCGTTTGTTGGCTCATCGAGAAAGATGAGTCTTGGCCCATGAACAATTGCCTGTGCGAGCTTCGCCAGCTGCTTCATTCCCAGCGAGTATGTATCCAACTTCCGGTAGCGCGCCTCGCCCAGTCCAACGTAAAACAGCGCTTCATGGGCGCGCTCAAGCGCAGCATCCGACGGCAATCCGGAAAGCTCAGCCATCAAGCGAACGAAGTGGACGGCGCTCATCTTGGCGATGAACGAGTCGCGCTCAGGCATATAACCTACCAGCGTCTTGATCTGATTAGCGTCGGTGGTGATGTCGCGGCCGAAGATGCGGGCCGTTCCGAATGAGGCGGGATGAAAACCCAGTAGCGTGTGAATCAGCGTGGTTTTGCCGGCGCCATTAGGACCTAAAAGTCCGATTGCCCGGCCTCGCAATTCGCCCTGGAGATTATTCAGAATCGGTCGTTCACCAAAGTGAACACTCAAACCGTCGAGACTAATGACCGGCGCCAGCGTCAGTGATTGAGCGAACAATTCTTCTTCTTGAGCTAACTCAGCTACCACGATGTTGTTCTCTTATACTGCCCGATCCTGATAATTCCAAACGAAACCCAGACCAAATGCGGTGCCCATTATGATGAAGGCGCTGATTAATGCTAACGCTTCCGCCGGCGCCAAAGTTCGACCGACAGCCAGGATTCCAATCAGAAAAGCCGGGAGATTTAGAACGACAGCGGAAGCGAAGGGAAATACCAGTGCTGGTCGACAACCTCCAAGTCGTTCGCGCAGCCAGAACAACGACGGAGCGTATGCAAGCGAGAAGAGTAGCGCAGTAACTATCAGCGACGTGAGGTTAGCGCCTTTAATGTCGGCAGCGCCGAGCCGCGCTCCTTCAAAAACAGAAAAGACCAGCAAGATTGCTGCCAGTCCCAAAAGCCAGGAACCGACTGAGATGGATACGAGCTTCATATTCATAGGTTTCAGGTTTCAGGTTTCAAAGTTTTAGGTGTGGTCCATAGGTCTTTCCTATAAACGGGCCAGCTGAAACTTGAAATCTGAAACCTGAAACCCTTTGTTTTGTTACTTACTTCTTCCCCATACTCCGCTGAATTATGTGTTGCATCTCGAGCGAGTTGGGTACGCCAAGAATCGTCGCCGGGCTCAACCCGAACGGCCCGCCCTCGGTATTCGCAGCAAAGCTAATGCTGTCGCCCTGTGCGTAAGCGTACGCAAGTGTTGGCGGCATGTCCGCAGCCATCGCTTTGATTGCTTGCTGCTGCTCCTGCGGCAGATTATTAGCGGCACCAGCGATGCGATCGGCAAACGGCTGCACCAGGGGCGCCAGGTTGTGATAGAAGAGCGCCGAGAAGTTTGCGTTGCCGTCAGTCGGCAGTCCCGCGATGAATTTGGCTGAATGCAGTAACGTGTAACCGGATTCACGCGACCTCAACGACCTTTCAACCATCGCCCTGCTCGGACCTACGATCATGTAGCCATTGACGTAGGTATAGTTTACTTCCACGCCAAAGTCTGCCGATCTCAATGTGTAGTAAGGGCGATCGCCAATCTCTGAGCGATCCCACGTCAGTCCACCCTTGCCCAACCTGGCCGCCTCTTTGTTGATTTCATTCACAAGTTGTTCCAGCGTCTGCTGCAGATGTTGGCTATCGTGAACTTCAAAGACCATCTTCCACGAAGGCGTCGGAAGGATTGGCCCATCAATCGCAAAGGCAAACTCGCCACCAAGCGGCGCCGCAACGTCGTTGCGAATGTCAAATCCGTGATC
>Ga0137373_10009572_pt1 | contig 10145 bp, 13 predicted proteins | sample SagtaG_5_FD_104912 | JGI IMG/M metagenome (GOLD analysis project Ga0137373, IMG submission 104912) | Vadose zone soil microbial communities from Sagehorn Ranch, Mendocino, California, USA - Sage1_R_80_16 metaG | ecosystem: Environmental > Terrestrial > Soil > Vadose zone | place: USA...
CACCATGCTGATCGGCCGGTAGCGTGGCGAGCGTCGCGGTCCGCGGTCCAGCAGTGGCAGCAGGAACAGGAACACGAAAAACAGGCCCGGCAAGACCACCACGCCGAGCCATTCGAGCGCCCCCGGGAAGTACTTCAACAGTTCGAACACGAACAGGAAGTACCACTCCGGGCGCGGAACGTAACCGGTATTGGTCGGGTCCGCCTGACCCTCGAGTGGCGTGCCGAACAGGATGGCGAAGGCGATCACGATCAGGATCACTATCGTCGAGACGACGGCATCCTCCACGATCAGGTCGGGGAAAAAACGACGGCCGCGCGCCTTGAAGTCCTCGTAGACGGCGTGGTACTCGGCCTCAGTCTCGGGTGCGCGGGGTGAGCGAGCCGATCCACGCAGCCGAGCGATTGCCTTGTCCCACAGACCCGGCGGCACGCTGACACCCTGCCAGACGACGAGGAACAGATGGACGGCGACGAGCGCCATGAGCGCGAGTGGCAGGATCAGCACATGCGTGGCGTAGAAGCGCGTCAGCGTGAGTGCACCGAGTTGGCTGCCGCCCCGCAGCACGCCTTCCACGAAGCCGCCAACCACGGGCACCGTACCAGCCATATTGGTGCCCACGGTCGTCGCCCAATACGCCTTTTCGTCCCACGGCAGCAGATAACCCGTAAACCCGAATGCGAAGGTGATCGCGAACAGCAGGATTCCCACCCACCAGGTCACCTCGCGCGGGTACTTGTAAGCGCCCATACCGAATGTGACCAGCATGTGCAGCACGACGATGACGACCATCGCGCTGGCGCCCCAGTGGTGGATCGCGCGAATCACCTGCCCGAATGGCACTTCGGTAATCAGGTATTCGATGCTGTCGTAGGCGTGGTCCGGGCTGGGTGAGTAGTACAGCGCCAGGATCGTGCCGGTGAGGACCTGCACCACGAACACTGCCAGACTGGCGAAACCAAGCGTGTACAGCAGGTTCACGCCAAAGGGGATCTTACGAATGAACAGCGCCTGCCAGATCGCCGCGACATTGAGCCGGTCCTGGAACCAGCCGTACAGGTTGGCGTGCGGGTGTGGCTGTGGCGGGATGGCGTCGCTCATGTGGAGTCCGCGCGCGGCCCCCAGCGCAGCGAGGAACAGACCGCGTGGGGTGTTCTCACGCCGGAACCCGATCGGGAGTACCCAGCCTGAAATCCTGGTACTGAACCTGTAGATCGCCAACTTCCATGCGCGTCTGCAACGGATCGAGCTGGCGTGGTGGCGGGCCGGCGAGCACTTTACCGTCGATGCCGAACACGCCCGCATGGCATGGACAAACGAACTGGTGCTGGTCAGTCTGCCAACTGTACGCACAGCCGAGGTGGGTACACCGGCCGCTGAATGCCGTGAATTGATCCGCCGATTGCCGCACGATCCAAACACTTTTGACGCTGTTCGTCTCGATCCAGCCGTCGCGGCTGACGACGGTCAGATTGACCAGCTTGGGTACGCCCTCCTGGAAGGTCTGCGGGCTGCCGAGCGATAGCCACTCAGCCTGCTGGCGTTTCAACGCCGGCCCAATCGCCGCCCCCACCGCCGGAATGCCGAGCAGCGCACCGAGGAACGCGACACAAGCGCCGATTACCTGCGCCAGAAAGGTTCTCCGGGAGGCCTCGCGCACCGCGTCCGGCTTATCCACAGCCCGTCCTCTCCCGGGCTGTGGCCGCGGCCCGGCGCGCGATTCATCAGGTATCGGCAGCCGTTATCGGCCAGCAGCTACTCGGCCAGCGTAGATCGCACCCGGGCCCAGATGCAACCCACGTGGTAGCAGGCGAAGCTATCAGCACTCATGATGGTGCCGGCATCTGGCGAACGCTGACGATAGCATCACCGCGTGGACTCGAACCTGCGGCGGACTTTCTGCTGGGGTTCATCAAGATTCACGTCCTGCATCACGCCGCGAAGGAGCCCGTCTACGGGCTGGCGCTGATTCGGGAGCTCCAGCGACACGGTTACGACCTCAGCCCAGGCACGCTGTATCCAATCCTCCACGGGCTGGAGGCGGCTGGCTATCTCAGACACGAAGAGCGGCTAGTAAACGGCAGGATTCGCAAGTACTACGCGGCCACAGCGCGGGGGCAGTACGCGCTCGAACAGGCCCGGCCGGCCATCCGCGAACTGGTCGAGGAGGTAGTCGAAGACCGGGGCCCGCAACACCTGGACGAGCCCTTCGAGGCGGACTCAGCGCCGGCCGGCTAGACGCAACATAACGCACACCCTACCCGCGTGGGCTATGGAAACTACCCCAGCGGGTGTGGCGCGGCCGCATGCTGCCACTCATAGTACGGCGCAACATGGTCCGGCACGGTATGCGCCTCACGTCTAATTTCAAGCGTCTTGTCGCTTCCGTCGGCGCGCTGGGCGTGCTGACCGTAGTCGGTTGCTCGAGCCCTGCACCCGCCTCGCCGCCGCCGACTCAGGGGGCGCAGACAGGTGGACTCGTCGCCAGGGCAGCGAGCGTGGACCTCGGCCGGGTACCTTTCAACGTGCAGGCCGAGGGCCGCTTCGAGCTCGTCAACACGAGCGCGCGGCCGGTCAAACTCGCCGTCCCGCCCAAAGTGACGATGCTGGAGGGCTGTTGACCAGCGGATCCCGCCGTCAGTTCGACGGTCATCCAGCCAGGTCAGACGCTCACACTGCGCTACCCGTTCATCATGCATCCGGGCATGGGGGGTCCCCACCGCATCCAGATCACGCTCGTGACAGACAGTCCCAACACACCCAATGTGACCCTGTTGCTCACCGCGTTGGCCGGTTGATGAACTCGCCCGGTGCGCCATTCCCCCGTCGGGACTTCCTGATCAGCCTCATGGGCGTCGGCTCGCTCGGGGCGCTCGGCTGGCTCACTCTCCCTACCCTACCCCGACTGCTTCAGGAGGCGCGCATCGCGCTACCGGAGTGGGCCACCACGACCCCCATGTCGGCGGGTGCATACCGCACGGCCGTGCTGCGGCCGGACCTTCTGGCCGGGCTACCGTGCTTCTGCGGGTGCGTCACGTACGCGCCGCCGCACCGCAGCCTGCTCGACTGCTTCATCCGCCCCGACGGCGGCTTCGAAGGACACGCGGCCGGCTGTTCGACGTGCCAGGACGAGGCCTTGGCAGCACGCCGTTGGGCGGACCAGGGGCTCGCTGGGCCCGAAGTGCGACGACGCATCGTCGCGGCATTCGAAGAGCTCGGGCCGTCCACCGACAGCGTTACGAGGTGAAAGCTGTCCCGTGTTCTGAGCACGGGCGGTACGCTGTTCCCATGGATCAGTCCACGTGCTGGTCCGACTTCGCTGGCCGGCTATGCGGCGAGTGCTCGGCCCGTTGTCCTGCCACTGAGAGCTCGAGCTGAGCGCACCGGCTCGTGGTGTGTTGAGCCGCTCGCAAAACTCGGCTCAACCGGTGTTTTGCTGGCCACGGTCGGGGGCCCGGAGGGTTGCTGCGCACAGACTTCGATGCGGTGGTCGGATATCAGATGACGATAACCGGAGGCTGAGTCAGGGCGCCGGCATCGAATGCGGCGTGCTGGCGCGCCAGCGTGCTAAGTCAGCCGGAGCACAGGTTGATGAGCGTGCTTGCTCGCACCTCGTACCTGGATGCTTGCTCGCGCTACAGCGACACTGCTCAACTCAGCGACTGCAAATAGACATAGATTGCTGCGAGCTCGTCGTCCGAATAGACGCGCGCGAAATCCTACCATGGCATCTGGGGGCCAACTGCACCGCCGAGCGGGTTCTTGCCCGTCCGCAGTGTTTGCACGAATTCCGCGTCGGTCCAGGCGGCGGCAATCGCGATCAGGTCAGGCGGAAACTGCTGCGGACCGCCCTGCAGGTCTGTTCCGTGGCAGTCACGACAGCCTGAGATCGCGACGAGGTAGCGCCCCCGTTCCGGCGTTCGACCGAGTGACGGAGTTGAACTCGGGTCCACGACCGGCGACTCGACGGAAACTGGAAACTGGCCGATGCCGATAAGCAGCACGCCGAGCAGGTTGATGGTTCTTGAGGGCGTCGCTGACGGAACCGCCTGCTGGGCCCGGAGGTATCCGATAAGCGCCGTCACATCGCCATCGCTCATGACCTTGTAGTCGCTCGCTGGGTGGCCCAGCAGTGGGCGACCAGCACTGTCCGCACCCTCTCGTATCGCGCGCCCCACCTCGCCATCCGACCAGCTGGCGATGGTCCCCGCGGGGGTGAGATTCGGCGCGTAGAGTTCGCCCAGTCGCCGCTCGGGGCTCCATAAGAAGTCTCGCTGTCCTCCCGACAGTGGCAAGTTGCCGGACGTGGAGTGACAGCGCACGCACAGATACGCCAGACGTTCTCCATGCGCCACGTCGTCGGCAGAGTAGCGCGCGGCAGTGGCGCGGCTGCGCCGCGTCTGGGCGCCTCAAGGCGATACAGACCAGTGAGGCCGACTATGGCAAAAGCCGCGCAACCGACCGCAAGAAGGGCAGCCCCCATGCTCGCACCACGGCGCCACGGGCGCGCAGGGTTTCGCCACACCCACGTCGCCAGGCCGCCAAGTCCGCTGCCGAAACCAGCAGCACCAGTACAGCAGCCGTGGTCCATCCCATGATCAAATTTGTCTGCATGTCCAATTCTGCTCGTGCGAGTCAGCCACACACAGTCACATAGCGAGGAGTGTGCCCGTACAGCTAACGCCACAACCCAGTACGTACCTGGTCACGTAGCCCAAGCAGCGCGTCGAGAATGTCACATCGATGACTGGTCGCCAATCTAGCGGCGCAAAGGGTCGGCCGGTGTCAAAGGCCAGGTGAGAGGAGAAGCTAGTGGCCGTTCACACCGGCCGTCGCCCAACGACGCGGCCGTCACGTGCTGAGATCCTCGCCAGCCCACGCAGCGATCCCTGCCGCCACTCGCGCGACGATTTTGATGGCACTCAGCCGGCGACGCGCCAGGCCAGCCGCAGCCAGGTACCGAGAATGAACAGCATCGAGTTGGTGCTCACGGTGCCTGCCAGCAGATAGTTGGCGTTCATGACCGTGCCGAAGAATGCGGCATTACCAGTCAGCGCACCGAGGACCAGGCCCGTGTCAACCAGCACTTAGCCGAGTGCCACCAGGTCCCCTGAAGTCTCCTGCTGCCCGGGCGCAGATTATGTGCCACGATTGGTCAGTGATGAAGCTGGTCAAACTGGCCGAGGTCGAGCACGCGGTAGAAGGAAAGTTCCTGGCACGGCCGCTGCTCGAGGGGCGCCACAGCAACGTGCGCATCATTCGCCTGGCGGCGGGCCAGGCGCTGCCGCCGCATCGCCACGGCGAATCGGACCTGATGTTGTATGTGGCCGAGGGCTCAGGTGAGTTGGACACGGAGGCGGGCAAGGTCATGTTCAAGGTAGGCGACCTGGCGTTGTACAGCGGCGATGAGGAACTGCGGGTGCGCAACACCGGAAGCGGCGAGATGACGCTGCTGGCATTTCTAGCGCCGAAGTTCGCAACTGGTTGACGACAAAAGTCGTGCCACGGGAGGTTCTCCCAGTCCCGCGGCACGTCTCATCATTGTTGCCATGTGCGTCGCTCACCACAGCGAGCATCGGTGTTCGCGAGTTCCCGCCTGACTTTTCTGCATCAGCAACCGACGTTGTGATCTGGGTCGGTGCAGCGCGATAAACCCGTTTAGCTGATCGCTTGGCGGCGGGGGCGACGCACCAGGCCGGCGCGCGTTTCGCGGAATCGAGTCATTGCTACTTGCCTCAGTGGTTCACCTCCTCGTCGCTTTCTCTCTGACCAACTGCAGTATGGCCCGCGAAAGCGAAGGGTTCCCACACCCCAGCGGGTGGTCTTTCCAGGGGCCTGTGACTACCTTCGTGGGTAGGGCGCCCAATGGGACACCACCTCGTTCCACAGTACGACAAGACCACAGGTATCCCGAAGGAAGTTCCTTCGACGCAGAAACTGAGAGGGCACTGAACGAGCGCGTCGAGCGATCCGCACAAGCGGCGCTGACCAAGCTCACACGACAACAAACGATATGTGCTGACGAACGCGTCCAGGCGGCCCTCTCTATATCGCGACAATGTTGACGCGTGTTCGCGACGGCGAACGAAGGCTCGAGCGAGGCCGAAGAGATCTACAAACGGTACAAACGAGAGCCGCCCGCCGCGATGCTGGAGCAGATTCGCTCACCGTGGCCGAGTCAAAGGATGTTTACCACGATTCATGACATAAGTTGGCGAGTCGCCTCATCCGCCCGATAAGTCGCCTCGCCTGTTGAGCGGCGACAATCCCGCGTACTTCTTCGACGGCCTTGGCCTTGGGCCGACATGAGTCCGAGCTCACCTTCCCGCTTGACTCAGACGCGGTCCTTTTCGGCAACTGGTCGGGTCCCAAAGCGGGGCTGAAGTGGATGCAAGTGAAGGCGGGCGAGATGCGCGAGGCGAATCGAAGAATCGCTTCTAGCGCTGAGCGGCTGGGCTTCTACCACGCTGATGAAGACTGGGTCGCCCGATAGGCAACGAAGTCCTCGCATCGGCTCGGCCGCCTGGCCTGTTAGCCCTCGGCTGAACGGGTCAGTCCGATGGCGGTCCTGGAGTGGCTTCGATGCAGTACGTTGACGAGGTCTCGTTGATGGCCAGCGTGCTGGCCAGGTTGAACGTGCCGACCGTGCGAAGGTAGTGCGCGCGCTCGAACGCCGCGGGCTCCGCGACGCGCCGATGGCTCATGCTGCCCTGCAGTTGCATGACGGACTCGTATTCGCGTTCTTCGAGCCACACCTCCAGGCCACGCCGGATTGTGCGTATGCGATCGACGCCGTTCAGCAACAGCTCGGAGGCGAGCATCGTCACGCTCGCGCCAAGACGGCGCACCGTCTTTCGATCCAATCTGAGCCGCCGCGCGATTGCGCTCACGGTCAACTGCTGTTGGAGTAATTGATGGACGTCGACGTGGCGACGCTCAGCGCGCATGACGAGTCAATTGAACGAGGTCGGCGGCGGGGGCAGTTGCGGCGCAGCCCGCGATCGTCGCCGTTCGACGAATTTCAGCTCCTTGCGCAGGGTCGTCAGAGCGCGGACTGCATAGCGCTCGAGAGCGTCGGCCAGATTGTGCGTGAGGTGCCGCCGGTCCGCGACCTGCAACGCACCCGGTGCGCAACGGCGCTCGGCGCTCGCGTACACGCCATCTCGGTCGCGGCAGATCACCTTGCTTCCAGGATGTTGATCCAACCACTGAACGAGTGCATCTGATGACGGGTCTTCGAGTAGGTCGACGATTCGGTGTGCCTGCGCGTCGACCAGGATCGTGCCGTACCGACGGCCGCGGCGGAGGGCGAACTCATCGACCCCGAGTACCCGCGGCGCCGCAACGGGGCGATCGGGCAGGGCCCGCACCAGACGCAATAACGTGCTGGGGCTGGTCGGCATCGTCAAACGCGAACAGTGCCGACTTCCAGGTCGACCGCCGAGTGTGAGTCCGATGCACTGCAGCATCGCCCTGAGCCGCAGTGTGCGATGGGCGTACCGCTCGGCGAGAACCGGCGCTTGCTCAGCAAACGTGCGACGTGAGCACTGTTGCTGAACACACCGAAAGCGCCGCACCCGCAGCTCGACGACCGCCTGCCGACCAGCAATCGGCAGGTCCCCGAGCTGGCGTTCGTAGGAGCTATGAACGGCGTCCGAGGGACACCACAGGTTGGGCACTGGGCTCGCTGGCCACTACCGCGGACCGCCACGCGAACGACCTCGCCGCACAGCGAAACCTGCTCGAGAACGAGCCCGGCGCCGGGCGGCAACACATGCAACGCGCTGATGCGGTCCGACTAGCTGCCGATTTTTCAGCAGCCTGCTATACGGGCCCGACGCTGGGGGCTGAACGCGTTTTTAAAGCTTCGGGAACTCAACCGATGAGCATGACCGCCGCTGTACAAGTTTGTGTCGGTGGGTCGCCGACCTCGAGGCTGCCCAGCGCGGTTTGTTCAAGAGGGATTGCCTCTTGACAATCGCGCGCCCGCGGCCAGACTAGGAGCATCGTAGCCGGAGACCGCGACCGAGTGGTTCGGTCCGATGTTGCCGGCGCGGAAGGACAGATGATGACCGCGGGCGAGGCGCAGAATGTTCTGCAAACGGATCCGGTTGCTCAGGGGTTGCTCCAGGCCGCGATTCCCGCTCGCCTGGCGTACGCCTGGCGGGATGGCACGCCCCGCGTCGTCCCGATGTGGTTCCACTGGACGGGCGAGGAATTCCTGATGGGCGCGCCCCCGAACGCGCCCAAGATGAAGGTGCTGGCCGACCACCCAGACGTTGCGTTCACCATCGACAGCAACGAGTGGCCCTACCGGGTGCTGTCCGTCCGCGGCACCGCCTCCGTCCGGGAGGTGGAGGGCCGGTTCCCCGAGTACGAGGCCATGGCCCGGCGCTACTTGGGTGAGGCCGCCGGACAGGAGTTCCTCAGCTTGCAGACGCAGACGTTCCCGCGTTGGACTCGCATCGCCATCCGCCCGGAGCATGTTCGCATTCTCGATTTCGAGACGCGCTTTCCCAGCGCCTGGGCGGCGGACAGCGGTTCCTCCTAGTACACGAAGACGCTGGAGCGCCGCGGTCGCCTGCGGGCCGGACGGAGCCTTCGCCTTCCCCAGCCCACAGCAAACGCACTCGAAGACCCTCTGGCTGATGATGATCGACTCGCCGCCGGATACGACTTAACGCAACGCCTTCGTCGGCTGGTCGTGCGTCGCAGCGTCCGCGACCTTGACGTGTGGTTGGAGGACGCCGCTGAAAGTGGTCTTCGCCCGTTCGCCAGTCTCGCGCCTGGCATTCGGTCTGACTACGACGCGGTCGTGACGGGGTTGTAGCTGGCCTGGTCGACTGGACCGGTAGAAGGCACCGTCACCAGGCTCAAGCTCATCAAGCGCCAGGGCTACGACCGCGCCTCCACTCGCCTCCTTCGTGCCGGACGGAAGTCAACGACCTGCAGCACCTGGTCGAAATTCTCGGGTAGGTCGACTACGTCGAAGTGGGTCGGCAAATGCCAACAGGCCCGGTGTGAGCGCCGACGGCGGCGCCTGAAGGCGGTGTAGCGAGCGCTGGATCCAGTGCGCCTCCTCGACCAGCTCGAAACCTTGCAGGAAGCACTCTGGCGGCACGCGCTGTTCCGCAGCCGCATTGGCCCGCCAAGCACTGCGCCGCTAGCGGTGCCATTTGATCTCAGAGCGAGCGGCGTGGGTGTTGACGGTATGCCCAGCGACGAGGCTGTCGGCCTGCCAACGGGCACACGGCAACGGCGCAGGTACCGTCGCAGCGAGAAGTTCAAGGGGCCGCGCACCTATCGCACACGCCCTGACCCGTTTGAAACCGTGTGGGATGAGGTTTGTCAGTGGCTGGTCGTCCCACCCGAACGAACAGGAAGATCGGTATTCGATGAGCTGCGGCAGCGCTATCCCGGCCAGTTCGCCAATGGCCAACTGCGGACCTTGCACCTCCATATCCAGCTTTGGCGAGCGCGCACGGTCCTGACTTTTGCTGACGACGGCTGGCCCGACGACGTGGTTGAGGCTGGGCAAAGCTTGCCGCCGCCAGTGCGGGTCAGCGTCGACCTGGGTGCGGATGCGGAGCAGTCGGCACGAGCCGACCACAGGCCCCGAACGCAATGCGTTACGGATCGAGTTACCCTTCGATGAGCGCTGTCGTCGTCTCACATGCCTGTCCGGCGTGCGGTGGCACGCCACCGAGCACCCGCTCGGTCTACTGCACACCGGCATGCAAGCAGTTGGCGTATCGTCTGCGCCGGCGAACGTCGCATAGCAATGGCGAACCGGCCATCCTGCGCAAGGAACTCCAGCGTCGGCGGTTGCTCGTGGCGCACACCGTCTACGAGTGTCCGCGGTGTGGCGAGCGCTTCCTCGGCGAGCGCCGTTGCGGAGACTGCAACGTGTTCGCGCGTTCGATCGGACTCGGAGGCTGTTGTCCGGACTGCGACACGCTCCTCCTGTTCGCCGATCTGCTAGAACCGGAGGTGACGACCACATCCTGATCAGCCAGGCCGTCGGCAGCGGTGATGGACATGACGCCCTATTCGCACAGGGCTTGGATAACCCCTGCAAGGGGTCCCCACATGACCACACCAGTCACTACTACGACGGGCCATCCGGACTTGAAACCAGATTGCGA
>Ga0137373_10009574_pt1 | contig 10144 bp, 8 predicted proteins | sample SagtaG_5_FD_104912 | JGI IMG/M metagenome (GOLD analysis project Ga0137373, IMG submission 104912) | Vadose zone soil microbial communities from Sagehorn Ranch, Mendocino, California, USA - Sage1_R_80_16 metaG | ecosystem: Environmental > Terrestrial > Soil > Vadose zone | place: USA: California...
CGGGCGGGGCGCTTGGCTCCGGCGGGGCGCCAGGCTCCGGCGGGGCGCTCGAGGTGGGCGGGGCGCTTGGGTCAGGCGGTGGCTTCGGCTAGGTCGTCGGCCAGGTTGCGGGTCTTGTTGGGGTCGACCGGGATGCCGGGGCCCATCGTGGTGGTGAAGGTGACCTTCTTCAGGTACCGGCCCTTGGCCGCGGCGGGCTTGAGCCTGATCACCTCGTCCAGAGCGGCGGCGTAGTTCTCCAGCAGCGCGTTCGACGGGAAGGACGCCTTGCCGATGATGAAGTGCAGGTTGCCATGCCGGTCGGTCCTGAACTCGATCTTGCCGCCCTTGATCTCGGTCACGGCCTTGGCGACGTCCGGCGTAACGGTCCCGGTCTTCGGGTTCGGCATCAGGCCGCGCGGGCCGAGCACGCGGCCGAGACGGCCGACCTTGCCCATCATGTCGGGGGTGGCGACGACCGCGTCGAAGTCGAGGAAGCCGCCCTGAATCCGCTCGATCATGTCGTCGGAGCCGACGAAGTCCGCGCCCGCAGCGCGGGCCTCCTCGGCCCGGTCGCCGGTGGCGAAGACGAGCACCCGGGCAGTCTTGCCGGTGCCGTTGGGCAGGTTGACCGTGCCGCGGACCATCTGGTCCTGCTTGCGCGGGTCGACGCCGAGCCGCAGGGCTACCTCGACGGTCGGGTCGAACTTCGTCACCTTACCCGCCTTGGCGATGGTGACCGCCTCGGCCGGGCTGTAGAGCCGCTCGTGGTCGATCTGCTCGTCGGCCTGGCGGTAAGACTTGCTGCGCTTCATGTCTGGGTCTCCTCATGTCCGGAGGTCGTGGTCAGCGGGCCGCGCGAGGCCCTGCCACTACGTTCTGGATGGTTATAACGCTTACTTCTCGACCTTGATGCCCATCGAGCGGGCGGTGCCAGCGATGATCTTCTCGGCGGCCTCGATCGTGGTCGCGTTCAGGTCCGGCATCTTGGTCTGCGCGATGTCGCGGACCTGGGCGGCGGTGATGCTGCCGACCTTGGTCTTGTGCGGCTCGGCGCTGCCCTTGTCCACGCCCGCGGCCTTCTTGATCAGCTCGGGGGCGGGCGGGGTCTTCGTGATGAAGGTGAACGTCCGGTCTTCGTAGATCGAGATCTCGACCGGGATGATGTTGCCCCGCTGGCTCTCCGTCGCCGCGTTGTACTGCTTGACGAAGTCCATGATGTTCACGCCGTGCGGGCCCAGCGCGGTGCCGACGGGCGGCGCCGGGGTGGCCTGGGCGGCAGGCAGCTGCACCTTGACGAGGGCGGCGAGCTTCTTCCTTCTTGGCGGCATGGCAGTTGCGTCCTTAGTTTCCTAGATCTTGGTCACCTGGTCGAACGACAGCTCGACCGGGGTCTCACGGCCGAAGATCGAGACCAGCACCTTGAGCTTCTGGGTGTCGGAGTTGATCTCGTTCACGGTGGCGGGAAGCGTGGCGAACGGGCCGTCCATTACCGTAACGCTCTCGCCGACCTCGAATTCCACCGTGGACGGCCGGGCGGCCTCGGCCTGCTTGGTTCCCGGTTCCGGCTCCGGCGCGAGCAGGGAGGCCACCTCGCCGAGCTGCAGCGGCGACGGCCGGCTGGACAGGCCGACGAAACCGGTCACGCCGGGGGTGTTGCGGACTACCGCCCAGGACTCGTCGGTGAGGTCCATCCGGACCAGGATGTAGCCGGGGAGCACCTTCTCCTGGACCTGCTGCCGCTTGCCGCCCTTGATCTCGGTCACCTGATGCACCGGGACCTCGATCTGGAAGATGTAGTCCTCCATGTTGAGCGACTGGATGCGGCTCTCCAGGTTGGTCTTCACACGGTTCTCGTAGCCGGCGTAGGAGTGCACCACGTACCAGTCGCCCGGGAGCATGCGGAGCTCACGCTCGAACTCCTCGCGCGCGTCGTCCGGCTTCTCCTCTTCTTCTTCCTGGCCATCCGCTTCCTGGCCATCCGCCGTGTCCCCGTCCAGGCCATCCGCCGCGACGTCGGCGTGGTCCTCGGACACGCCGTCGGCCGATGGGGCGTCAGCGGCCTCGCCCGCGGGATCGGGCCCGCCGGCTTCCTCGCTGTACTCGCTCACGTCATCAGCCTCCCCGGTTTCCGCGTCGGGTCCTGCCGCGTCCGTCACCACGGGACCATGTTGGGTCTCGGACACGATTACTCTCTCTTTCCTCGGTACCGCCTTGTCGGGGCCCGCCTCGTCTGGCCACGGTCATGCGGCCCGGTCATGGCGCCGCGCTGGCGTGCGCTTGCCCCGCCCGGCGGCGCCGCCCTGGAGCCGCCTAGCCGAACAGCGCGAACACCAGCTTGGTGAAGCCGTAGTCCAGGCTCGTGACGACGATGACCATGAAGGTCACGAAGACCAGGCAGACCACGGTGTAGGTGACCAGCATCGACCGGGTGGGCCAGATCACCTTGCGAAGTTCGCTGACCATCTGCCGGAAGAACAGGGCGGGGGTGGTCCGGGTCTCGCGCTTGGCTGCGCCGCCGCCTCCGCTCCGTTTCTCCGCGGCCTCACCGCGTGTCTGAGTCGCCATATCCTCACCTATAGGTCCGCCGGCTTGGCGGTTTCGCCGGATTGCACTCGCAGGGCAGGAGGGACTCGAACCCCCAACCACCGGTTTTGGAGACCGGGACTCTGGCCAATTGAGCTACTGCCCTGTGTTACTAACATCGTGCTACTAACACCGTGTCACAAACGCCGTGCTACAAACACCGTTCCACCAACACCGCGGGCACGCTGCCGCAACGACAGCCCGGCTGCCGGTTCATGCAGTGTACGTCCGAACCGCCCTTCCGTCGAACTGCCAGAGTGCCGGGCGGTAATTGATGCGCGGGGCACCGAGCGCGGATGGGAGAATGGAGCGCATGCCAACCAGAGTCTCCGCACGCGTGTCCGCCATCTCCGAATCCGCCACGCTGGCCGTGGACGCCAAGGCCAAGGCGCTGAAGGCGGCGGGCAGGCCGGTCATCGGCTTCGGCGCCGGAGAGCCCGACTTCCCCACCCCCGGCTATATCGTCGAGGCCGCGCAGCGGGCGTGCGCCGAGCCGCGCTTCCACAAGTACACCCCGGCGGCCGGGCTGCCCGAGCTTAGGCAGGCGATCGCGGCCAAGACCGCGCGGGATTCCGGCTACCAGGTCGAGGCCGGTCAGGTGCTGGTCACCAACGGCGGCAAGCAGGCCGTCTACCAGACGTTCGCCACCCTGCTCGACCCGGGCGACGAGGTCATCGTGCCGGCTCCCTACTGGACCACCTATCCCGAGGCCATCGCGCTGGCCGGCGGGGTGATGGTGCCGGTCCGCACCGACGAGCAGACCGGTTACCTGGCCTCGGTCGAGGACCTCGAGGCGGCCAGGACCAGCCGCAGCAAGGTGCTGCTGTTCGTGTCGCCGTCCAACCCGACCGGGGCGGTCTACCCCCCCGATCAGGTCAGGCGGATCGGCGAGTGGGCCGCCGCGCACGGCCTGTGGGTGGTCACCGACGAGATCTACGAGCACCTGGTCTACGGCGGCGCGACGTTCTCCTCGATCCCGGTCCAGGCACCGGAGACGGCCGGCACCTGCGTGGTGCTGAACGGCGTGGCCAAGACGTACGCGATGACCGGCTGGCGGGTCGGCTGGATGATCGGCCCGAAGGACGTGATCAGCGCGGCGGCGAACCTGCAGAGCCACGCCACCTCCAACGTCTGCAACGTGGCCCAGGCGGCCGCGCTCACCGCCGTGTCCGGTGACCTGTCCGCGGTGGCCGAGATGCGCGCGGCGTTCGACCGGCGCCGGCAGACCATGGCCAGGATGCTGAACGAGATTCCCGGCATGATCTGCCCGGAGCCGCAGGGTGCCTTCTACTGCTACCCGAGCGTCAAGGGGCTGCTCGGCACCGAGATCGCCGGGCAGCGGCCGCAGACCTCGGCCGAACTGGCCGGGCTGATCCTGGACGAGGCGGAGGTGGCGGTGGTGCCGGGCGAGGCGTTCGGCACGCCGGGATACTTCCGGCTTTCCTGCGCGCTCGGCGACGCCGACCTGGAAGAGGGCATCAGCCGGATGGCCAAGCTGCTCGCGGAGGCGAGATAACGCCGAGGCCGCTGGCCGCCCTGCCCAAGGCGCACCTGCACCTGCACTTCACCGGGTCGATGCGGCACGGGACGCTGGTCGAGCTGGCCCGCGAGCGGGGGATCCGGCTGCCGCACGCGCTCACCGAGGACTGGCCGCCGCGGCTGAGCGGCACCGACGAGCGCGGCTGGTTCCGGTTCCAGCGGCTGTACGACACGGCGCGTTCGGTGCTGCGCGGCCCGCACGACGTGCGCCGGCTGCTGACCGAGACCGCGCAGGACGAGCGGGCGGACGGGTCGGGCTGGCTGGAGATCCAGGTTGACCCGTCCGGGTACGGCGGCCGGTTCGGCGGCATCACCAACATGATCGAGCTGGTCCTGGACGCGGCCGCGGACGCCACGGCGGCTACCGGGGTCGGCATCGGCGTGATCGTGGCGGCCAACCGGACCAAGCACCCGCTGGAGGCCAGGACCCTGGCCCGGCTGGCGGCCCAGTACGCCGGGCGGGGGGTGACCGGGTTCGGCCTGTCCAACGACGAGCGGCGGGGGGCCGCGCGCGAGTTCGCCGCCGCGTTCAGGATCGCCGAACGGGCCGGGCTGCTCCTGGTCCCGCACGGCGGGGAGCTGGCCGGGCCGGCCAGCGTCGAGGCCTGCCTGAACGACCTGCACGCGGACCGGATCGGCCACGGCATCCGGGCCACCGAGGATCCCGCCGTGGTCAAGCGGCTGGCCGCCGACTGGGTCACGTGCGAGGTGTGCCCGTCGTCCAACGTCGCGCTCGGCGTGGCGGCGTCCCCGGCGCAGGTCCCGCTGCGCCGCCTGGTCGAGGCGGGCGTGCCGGTCGCGCTCGGCGCCGACGACCCGCTGCTGTTCGGCACCCGGCTGACCGCGCAGTACGAGATCGCCCGCCAGGCGCACGGATTCACCGACGCCGAACTGGCCGACCTGGCCCGCATGTCGGTCCAGTCGTCGGCCGCGCCGGAGCCGGTCCGGGCCCGGCTGCTAACCGGCATCGACGCGTGGCTGGACGGCGCGGAATAACCTGGCCCGGAATACCCGCGGCAGCGGCTAGGCTTACAGTCCCAAGGCAATGATCCGGCTATCACCGGGGAGCCCCCGGAAGAAAGGGCCGACGTTCGCGCGCGGCCCGATTAGAACCGGGCGGGTCCGGCCCGTCACAGCCGGTTGACGAGCGGCCGCCGGGTCCCCGGCGGCAAGCGAGGTGGTACCGCGGTACGCCCGCGCGGGAGCGGGCGCGTCGTCCTCGTGGAACAGGCACGCAGCACCACGAGGACCGGAGCACATGGCCGTTTACCCGCGTACCGGGCACACCGACGTACCCGCCCAGCCTGACTTCCCCGCGCTCGAGCGCGAGGTGCTGGACTCCTGGGAGGCCGGCGAGGTGTTCCGCGAGTCGATCCGGCAGCGCCCGGCCGACGACGAGTTCGTGTTCTACGACGGGCCGCCGTTCGCCAACGGGCTGCCCCATTACGGGCACCTGATCACCGGGTATGTCAAGGACCTGGTGCCGCGCTTCCGCACCATGCAGGGCAAAAGGGTGGAGCGCAGGTTCGGCTGGGACTGCCACGGGCTGCCCGCCGAGGTGGAGGCCGAACGTCTGCTCGGCATCTCCGGCAAGACCGGCATCCTCGCCATGGGCATCGAGAAGTTCAACCAGGCCTGCCGCGAATCCGTGCTGCGCTATACGCGCGAGTGGCAGGACTACGTGACCAGGCAGGCGCGCTGGGTCGACTTCGAGCACGACTACAAGACGCTCGACCTCCCCTACATGGAGAGCGTCATGTGGGCCTTCCGGCAGCTGTGGGACAAGGGCCTGGTCTACCAGGGCTTCAAGGTGCTGCCGTACTGCTGGCGGTGCGAGACCCCGCTGTCCAACCACGAGCTGCGGATGGACGACGACACCTACGCCGAGCGGCAGGACCCGTCGGTGACCGTCCGGTTCAAGCTGGAGACCGGGGAGTGGCTGCTGGCCTGGACCACCACCCCGTGGACGCTGCCGTCCAACCTGGCCTGCGCGGTCGGCGCGGACATCAGCTACGTGGTCGTCGAGAAAGACGGCGAGCGGTACATCCTGGCCCGGGACCGGCAGGCCGCCTACGAGCGGGAACTCGAGGACGCCGCCATCGTCGGCACGCTGACAGGGGCCGAGCTGGCCGGGCGGCGGTACGAGCCGCTGTTCGGTTACCTGGCTGATACCGAGAACGCGTTCCGGGTGATCCTGTCCGACGACGTAACCACCGAGGACGGCACCGGGGTGGTGCACATGGCACCCGCCTACGGCGAGGCCGACGCCCTGGCCTGCAACGCGGCCGGCATCCCGACGGTGCTGACGGTGGACGAGCAGGCCCGGTTCACCCCGGTGGTAACCGACTTCGCGGGTCAGCACGTCTTCGACGCCAACCCGGGCATCACCACGAAGCTGCGCGAGCAGGGCAACCTGGTGCGCAAGGAAACCTATACGCACTCCTACCCGCACTGCTGGCGGTGCCGCAACCCGCTGATCTACAAGGCCGTGTCGAGCTGGTTCGTCGCGGTGACGACGTTCTCCGGCCGGATGGTCGAGCTGAACGAGCAGATCACCTGGGTGCCCGAGCACGTCAAGCACGGTTCGTTCGGCAAGTGGCTGGCCGGAGCGCGGGACTGGTCGATCAGCCGGAACCGGTTCTGGGGCTCCCCCATCCCGGTCTGGCAGAGCGACGACCCGGCCTACCCGCGGACCGACGTGTACGGCTCGCTGGACGAGCTCGAGCGTGACTTCGGGGTGCGCCCCGGCGACCTGCACCGGCCGGCCATCGACGAGCTGACCCGGCCGAACCCGGACGACCCGACGGGTCAGTCGACGATGCGCCGGGTGCCCGAGGTGCTCGACTGCTGGTTCGAGTCGGGGTCGATGCCGTTCGCCCAGGTGCACTACCCGTTCGAGAACCGGGAGTGGTTCGACTCACACTACCCGGGCGACTTCATCGTGGAGTACATCGGCCAGACCCGCGGCTGGTTTTACACGCTGCACGTGCTGGCCACCGCGCTGTTCGACCGGCCCGCCTTCCGCTCCTGCGTGAGCCACGGCATCGTGCTCGGCAACGACGGGGCGAAGATGTCCAAGAGCCTGCGCAACTACCCGGACGTGAACGAGGTGTTCGACACGTTCGGCTCGGACGCGATGCGCTGGTTCCTGATGGCCAGTCCGGTGCTGCGCGGCGGGAACCTGATCGTCACCGAGCAGGGCATCCGCGAAGGCGTCCGGCAGGCCATCCTGCCGCTGTGGAACTCCTGGTACTTCTTCGCGCTGTACGCCAATGCCGAGGCGTATCAGGCGGCCCGTTCGGTATCGTCCGAGCACGTCCTGGACCGGTACATCCTGGCCAAGACCCGTACGGCGGTGACCGAGATCGAGACCCTGCTCGACGGCTACAACGTCGGCGCCGCCTGCCAGGCCCTCCGGGACCACCTGGAGGTGCTGACCAACTGGTACATCCGGCGGTCGCGGAGCCGGTTCTGGGCCGGCGAGCCGGCCGCGCTCGACACGCTCTGGACGGTACTGGAGACCGTGACGCGGGCGGCCGCGCCGCTGCTGCCGCTGACCACCGAGGCGATCTGGCGCGGGCTGACCGGCGGCGCTTCGGTGCACCTGGAGGACTGGCCTGACGTGTCCGGGTGGAACCCTGATCCGGGTGACGCGGAGCTGACCGGGGCGATGGACCTGGTCCGCTCGGTCTGCAGTACGGCTCTGGGGTTGCGCAAGGCGCACCAGCTGCGGGTCAGGCTGCCGCTGGCCGCGCTGACCATCGCCCACCCGGCCGCCGGGTCGCTGGCCCCGTTCACCGGGCTGATCGCGGAGGAGGTCAACGTCAAGGCGGTCGAGCTGTCAGCCGAGCCGGCCAGCCTCGGCCGGTTCGAGCTGGCGGTGAACCCGCGGGTACTCGGGCCCCGGCTCGGCGGGCAGGTACAGCAGGTCATCCGGGCGGTCAAGGCCGGGTCCTGGACCCAATCCGGCAAGCAGGGCGACCGGATCGAGGCGGCCGGCGTCGAACTGGAGCCCGGCGAGTACGAGCTCAAGCTGGCCGCCGCCGATCCGGATTCGACGTCGGCGCTGCCCGGCAACACCGGGCTGATCGCGCTGGACCTGCGGGTGACCCCGGAGCTCGCGGCCGAGGGCACGGCGCGCGACGTGGTGCGGATCGTGCAGCAAGCCCGCCGGGACGCCGGGCTGGCGGTCTCGGACCGGATCCGGCTCGACATCGGCGCCGACGGCGTGGTCGCGGACGCGGTCCGGGCCCACGCCGGGTTCCTCGCGGCCGAGACGCTCGCGGTCGGCCTGGAGGTCCGGCCCGCCGCCGAGGTGGGCGGCGACCCGCACCCGGTGGCCCTGTCCACCGCCGGCGCGGTCGTGACCGTGGCCCTAGCGCGCGTGCCGTCCTAACCGCCCGGTTTCCGGCCGGCGGCGGATGACCAGCACCGCCGTCAGCACGACGACCACGAGGCCGAACGAGCCGGCGATCGCCGCCAGGGCGACCGTGCGCGTGGAGATGCCGGACGGCGCGGCGCTGGCCCGGCTGCTGGCGGCGCTGGCTTGCTCGGCGGACAGCACCGCGGTCACGGCCCGGACCGGGTCGACCAGGCCGTGCCCGGTTCCCGGGCGGGTCCCGCCGTGCGCCGTGGCCTCGATCCGCGCCACCACCTGGGCCGCGTTCAGCCCCGGGTGCGCGGACCTGACCAGCGCGACCACCCCGGACACGAAGGCGGCGGCGAAGCTGGTGCCGTTCTGCGCCGCGTCGTAGGCGGCGGGGAAGGTGCCCGGGTAGGCGCTGGTGACGTTCACCCCGGGCGCCGTGACCCCGACCGGGGTGTACCGGTCGGAGAAGCCGGCCAGGACCCCGCCGGGCCCGACCGCGCCGACCGCGAGTACGCCCGGGTAGGCGGCGGGGTAGAACGGGCCGGCCCCTTCATTCCCGTCAGTCCCGTCGTTCGCGCCGGTGCCGCCCTGCTGGATGTCGTTGCCGGCCGCGGCCACCACGACCACGTCATGGTGCAGCGCGTACTCGACGGCGTTCCGCAGGCCCTGGACGTCGTCCGGGGTGGCCAGCGACAGGTTGATGACGTCGGCGCCGAACTGCACCGCGTCCATGATCCCCCGCGGGGTCACCGAGGTCGGGAAGGTGTCCGTGCCGCTGATCTTCACGGACAGGATCCGCGCCGCCGGGGCGACCCCGGTGAACGAGACGCCCGGCACCGGCGCGGCCGCGATGATGCTGGCCACCGCGGTGCCGTGGCCCACGCAGTCGGCGCCGGGCGGGATGCCAGGCTTGGTCCCGGCGACCAGGTCCGGGCCGGGGATGACCCGGTCCCCGAACTGCGGGTTCGCGTCCACGCCGCTGTCCACCACCGCGACCGTCACGCCGGCCCCCCGGGTCCGGTTCCAGACCGCGGAGAACCGGAGCTCCTGCTGCGCCCACGGCTCGGCGGCGGGCGCGACGATGCCCTGCTGCGCCGGGCAGCCAGGGCGGGGCCCGGGCAGGCCCTCCCGGGCATGCGGCGCCGCCTGGACCGCCGGACCGGTCAGCAGGAGCGCGGCCGCGCAGACGGCGAGAGCCAGCCCCCCACGTCGTGCCACACCCACCTCCGCCACCCCTGGCCTTTATATCCATATGTACGGCGCTGACCCCGGCCAGGCTCACAATGGCGGTAATTGTTACCCACCGGTGCTGCCGTGACCAGTGATACGCGCCAGCGAACCGATGAATGTCACTCTCTGCTGGATAGAGGCGTCTTGATAAATCCCCCATCCATCAGGCCAGCTCACCGCGTCGTCTCGCAATCGAGGCCACCTACTCCCTCAGCCCGCTCCCGAGTCACCTCACTCCCGCTCATCTCTTTATTTGAATCACTCACCTAATCAGCGAATAAACTGGTGATCATGAACGATATACGCTATCATGTTCGAAGAACAATCATTCTTCCGAACGGGTGGTGCTCCATGCCTGCGGAACCTGTTCCCGCGGACCCCGGGTGGGACGAGGATCTCGCCTGGCTGGACCGCGACCCGGAACGGGAGTCCTGGCTGGAC
>Ga0137373_10009575_pt1 | contig 10143 bp, 6 predicted proteins | sample SagtaG_5_FD_104912 | JGI IMG/M metagenome (GOLD analysis project Ga0137373, IMG submission 104912) | Vadose zone soil microbial communities from Sagehorn Ranch, Mendocino, California, USA - Sage1_R_80_16 metaG | ecosystem: Environmental > Terrestrial > Soil > Vadose zone | place: USA: California...
ACTAGTGGACGCAGCTAGTACGCGCAGAGCTTAACCAGGGCTGCGAAGATGTCCTCAGCCTGGGGTAAAATCGCAGCCTCCAATAGCGGCTGGTAAGCCACAAATGTGTCCTTGGCCGCCAACCGCTCGACCGGGGCGTCGAGATCGCTGAAGAGCTCGCTGCCAATGCGGGCCGCGATTTCGGCGCCATAACCCCAACTCAACATGTCTTCATGCAAGACGAGCACGCGGCTCGTCTTGCGGACCGACGTTGCGATCGCCTCCCAGTCATAGGGATTCAGGGTGCGCAGGTCCAGCACCTCGACGCTGATTCCCTGCTCGCGCTCCAGGCGCTGCGCGGCCTGCAACGTGCGCGGCAGAGTGGCTCCGTAGGTGACGACGGTAGCATCGCTTCCCTGCCTCCAGATGCGCGCTTTTCCAAACGGAATCGTGTAGTCCGGCCCCGGATATGGCGCGCGGCCGAAGGGCTCGCGATAGAGCCGCTTGTGTTCAAGGAAGAGCACGGGATCGTCGCAGCGAATCGCGGTGCGCAGCAAACCAGCGGCGTCGAGAGCATTGGATGGAAAGACCACATGCATGCCGGGCGTGTGAGTGAACATGCTCTCGCCGCATTGCGAGTGATAAATAGCGCCTCCGGTGAGATAGCCTCCAATGGCCGCGCGGATGACCACCGGAGCGGAGAACACGTCGTTGGAACGCCAGCGGATCAGCGGAAGCTCGTTGCGAAGCTGGTGCATGGCCGTCCAGATGTAGTCGAAGAATTGGATCTCCACCACCGGCTTGAGCCCGCGCGCGGCCATCCCGAGCGCGCGGCCCACGATGTTCGCCTCGGCCAACGGCGAGTTGAAGACGCGATCGGATCCGAACTCCCGCTGCAATCCAATGGTGATCTTGAAGACGCCGCCTTTGCCCTTCAGCGACTTGTCGCTCAGGCACTCTTCGTTGGAAAAGTCGGCCACATCTTCGCCGAAGATCAGGATGCGCTGATCGCGCCGCATCTCGTCGCGCAGGCAGCTATTGATGAGCTCGGCCATCGTCCGATTCTGTTGGATGATGTCGTCTTTGCGGCGCTCGGCCTCAGGTGCGCCATCGGCGTGGCGTGTGTCCTCGCCTGCCTCCAGCGCCTCGTCCTTCGCTCCCTGCTGGGCAGTTGGCTCTATGGGGATCGACTCCACGGGCACCGCTTTCTGCTGCTCCGAATCAAAGCGCGGGTCGGTGGGCCTGAGCGCCTCCGAGTAGACGTGCCGCGCGTAACTGGAACGGTCCGGCAGTGCAGCATGCAGCGCTGCCTCGCTGGCAGCGCGAACTTCGGCATCGACCTCGCGATGGATGGCAATGATCGCGGCGTTGTCGCAGACGCCCTCGGCCAGGAGGAACTTCTGCAGGCGAGTGATGGGATCGCGCGCGATCTCATCCTGGATTTCGCTCTCGGGACGATAGAGCCGCTCTTCGTCCGAGAGCGAGTGCGAGTAGGGCCGCGTGCAGTGGCCGTGCACCAGCGCCGGCCCGCGACCCGAGCGGACGTATTCGGCGGCGCGGTGCAGAGTGGCGTAGCTGGCCACGAGGTCGGTTCCGTCGCACTCCTCGATGTAAAAGTGCGGGAAGTTGGCCAGCAGACGGCTGATGCTGCCTCCAGGCGTTTGGTATTGCACCGGAGTGGAGATGGCGTATCCGTTGTCCTCGACCAGGTAGAGCACAGGGACCTTCGCCATTGAGGCGGTGTTCAGCGATTCCCAGAACTCGCCCTGCGATGTCGTGCCGTCACCTGTGGTGACCAGCGTGATCTCGTCTGGGTGGTGCTCGACGTCCTTGAACTCGCGATAATCGCCGGCGACCATTGCCGTGGCCTCCGGATGGTGATGAAAGTAGCGGCCCGCCTCCGCGCATCCGATGGCCTGCAGAAGCTGGCTCCCGGTGGGCGAGGAGCCGGTGAAGATGTGCAGCTCGCGGCTGGCCCAGTGCGAGGGCATCTGCCGACCGCCCGAGGAAGGATCTTCGGCTGCGCCCACGGCCTGCAGAAACATGGCTTGCGGGCTGAGTCCCAGGGCAAGGCAGAGCGCCCGGTCGCGGTAGTAAGGGAAGGCCCAGTCGTAGCCGGGGCGCAGGTTCTTGCCGGCCGCAACCAGCAGGGCTTCGTGTCCGGCGCAGGAGACCTGGAAGTAAATTTTCTGCTGACGCTTGAGCTGGATCTCGCGGTCATCGATGCGACGCGAAAGAAGCATCAACCGGTAGAACTCCAGCAACTGCTTGGGAAGCAGCCCTTCGTAGGTCTTTTCGCTCGTCGCCGCTGGCTCACCACGCATGATTCGACGACTTCCGTTCCTCGATCAAAATCCGGCGCCGGACCGCCCCGGCAAGCCGCGCTCGGCCTAATTGTAAACGATGGCCCGGCAGTCCCCGTGGAACATATACTGGCAGTGAGATGATCGAGATAAGGCGACCGATTCCGGCGGCAGAGTTGAAGCTCCTGGTATGGGACCTGGATGGCACGCTGGTGGACAGTGAGCTTGATCTGGCCCACGCAATCAATGCGATGCTGCGCAATCTGAACTGTCCCGAGCTCCCGGTTGAGGTTGTCGCCAGCTACGTCGGCGATGGCGCACCCATGCTGGTGCGGCGTGCGCTGGGCGATCCGGAGGACGAGTCTTACGTCCACTCCGCGCTGGAATACTTTCTCGCCTACTATCGCGAGCACAAGCTGGATCACACCTATATCTATTCCGGCGTGCTGAATACGCTGGAGGCGATTCGGCAGCGCAGTGACCTGAAGATGGCGGTGCTGACCAACAAGCCGATCGTCCCATCGCGCGCCATCTGCGAGAGCCTGGGACTCGCCCCATTCATGTCGCAGATCTATGGCGGCAATAGCTTTCCTACCAAGAAACCCGACCCGCACGGCGCGCGCGTGCTGCTGCAGGAGCACGGCGCGCGTCCCTGCGAGGCGCTCATGATCGGCGATTCGCAATACGATGTGCTGACGGCCAACAACTCTGGCATGTACTCGGTCGGCGTCAACTACGGCTTCTCGCCGGAGTCGCTGAAGATCCACAAGCCGGACGCGCTGATCGACCATCCGCTGGAGTTGCTGGACCTGCTGGAGATCGGACGCGGAACACCGCGATAAGGTGGCTGCTTGCCCCGGCCTGTGCCGCACTGGTGCCCCACATCTGCCCTGGTTTGCAAATAACGCCCGGCAGATGTGGGTTCAGGCGCTAACCTGGGAAGCTGGGCGTGCTCCATTTTCCCGGGCAGGAGTACAGAGCTCTACGGTGGCAGATTCTCAGTGCGCAGAGTTGCCGGTGGCCTGCGCCAGTCCCGCCAGCGCCGGCTCGCTCTGCGGGTGAAGCCGCAACTCCTCTCGAAATTCGCTGGCCGCTCCCGCCTTGTCACCCTTTTGCAGAAATATCGCCCCCATCGCGATGTGCGCACCCGCGCCCGCGGGATTCATGGCCAACGCCTGCCGGGCGGCAGCTTCGGCGGCCTCCAGGCGTTTTCTGTGCAACTCGATGCTGGCCAGGTGAAGCCACATGTCATAGCGCGGCTGCAGGCGCAGCGCCTGCGCGAGATAGCTCGCTGCGTCTTCATCATCGCCCCGTTCCCAGGCCATGCGTCCCAGCGCGAAGAGCGCGGCGCTGTTGCCCGGCTCCATTTCCAGCGCCCGCTGCAGCAACGGAAGCGCGTCCTCATAGCGGCGCTCTCCGATGTAGGCCGTGCCCAAAGAAACCAGCGCTTTGGGATTGTCAGGCGTAACGACGACAGCGCGCGTGAATAGCGTTTTGTTACTCTGCCACCAGACCATCTGGCTCATCGACTCGATGCCCAAAAGCGGGAGCAGCGCGAAGGCAACAATCCCCACCATGCGCCGCGCTGACTTCGGTTGCGCATCGGCCTGGAACCTGGCATCTATGCGCTCGGCGGCCCATTGCAGCACCAAGGCGACGGCCATGCAGAAGCCCACCAGCGGCGCGTAGAGAAAGCGGTCATGCACAAGCTCGAAGGGCGCCAGCGCCTTCAGGTAAAGCGCGGGAGCAAGAGGAACGAATGTCCATGCCGCGCAGACGAGGGCCCTTCGCCTGCCGGCAGCGCGCCACAGCAGGTATCCGAGCACCCCGCAGACCGCGAGGAGTTCGGCCAGCGGCAGAAAGAACTCCGGCGAATTCCAGCTCTTCACAATCTGCAGCGGATAGAACGGCACGACCACCGAGGGCCAGAACATGTGCTGCAGATAAAACAGCAGCGCCGCGGGCCAGGTGAACATCGTCTGCGCGGTTGTCGCGACAGTGAGCGGGTGAGAAAAGCTCTGCAGCACAGCCTGACGGATGCCGAGAAAGGTCGCCGACGCGGCAAAGAACGGAAGCGTCGCCGCAGCCACACTCAAGGCGGGCCGGGTGCGGGGTCGCAGCGCCAGCGCCGTCGCGAGCAGCACAACGGGCAGCACTACCGCCGTCTCCTTGGTGAAGATGCCGGCCGCACCGGCGACAAACGAGACAGCCCACCACACTGCACTTCCCTTCTTCAGCCAGCGGAGAAATGCGAGTGTGGAGAGCAGCATGAACATTGTCAGCAGCGGATCTGCCACGGCCGAGGCCCAGGAGATCGCTTCCACATGCGCGGGGTGTACGGCAAAGAGCGCGGCGGAAAGCCAGGCGGCAAACACATCGTCGATGACACGCAGCGCGAGGCGAAAGACCAGCAGCGTGCAGGCGACGTGCAGCAGAATGCTCACCAGATGCCAGGCCGCCGCGTGCGTCCCGCAGATCTGAAACCATAGCTCATACCAGACACTCAGCACTGGACGATAGAAGTTCGAACCGAAGAGGTTGGACTGGTCGGTCGTGAAAAACGAAGACAGACGCGACCAGTCTGCGGCAACGCGCTGCTGGATGCCGAAGGCGTCGTCAAAGACAAAGCCGGCAAACAGCCCCTGCGCGCGCACGCCAAATGCCAGAAATGCCAGGCCCACGCTCCAGAGTCGGTGAACGCGGCGGTGCGCGCCCGCGGCTTGCGTGTTTTGCGAATAGGTCATCTGCTCCGAAGATTGCGTCAATTTTCGCTCCAAACTCAGGGTCCCCAGCGCGCCTGAAGTCGGCGTTCTCGGGTGGAAGGACGTGCGCATTTCCAGGATCGAGTTTCCCACCCCATCCCATTCCGCTTATGGGGTTGGTTGCCGGCGGCGCGGCTTCGACTCAGCACCCCCGACTCAGCGCGCCGACTCAGCGCGGCGCGCTTCCATTTGCCCGCGCCAGCCCTGCTCGCGCGGCCTCGCTCTGAGGGTAATTGCGCAGCTCCTTTTCAAACTCGCGGACCGCCTCCTGCCGCCGCTCGCCCTTGGCCAGCAGAATCGTTCCCATGGCTGCGTGCACGCCCTGCCCGTTGGGATGGATGCGCGCGGCCTGCAGCGCCGCGTTTTCGGCAACACTCAGCTTGTTCAGACGCAGTTCGATTGCGGCAAGCTGCAGCCACATGTCAAAGCGCGAGGTCGTGCGTAGGGCCTCGATCATGAACCGCTCTGCCGCCGCATCCTCACCCCGCAGCCACGTCAGCCGCGCCATGCCGTACAGAACGATGCTGTCGTGGGGAGCGATTTCCAACGCGCGTTGCAGCAGCGGCGCCGCCTCGGCCTCACTGTGCTCGGCCATGTAGACGCCGGCAAGATTGGCCAGCGCCTTGGGATTTTCAGGGGTGACCGTGACCGCCCGCGCGAAGAGCGTCTTATTATTCTGCCACCACAGCATCTGGCTCATCGACTCGATTCCAAGCAGCGGAAGCAGCGCAATTGCCGCAATCGCCATGACACGACGAGACGACACTGCATGCTCCTGGGCCCCCAGCGCGCCTGCAGTCGGCGTGCCGGGCTTAGACTTGGCCTCGATGCGCTCGGCGGCCCATTGCAGCACCAGCGCCGCGGCCATGCAGAAGCCCACCAGCGGCGCATAGAGAAAGCGGTCGTGCACGAGTTCGAAAGGCGCCAGCGCCTTCAGGTAAAGCGCGGGAGCAAGCGGGACGAAGGTCCACACGACGCAGAGGAGCGCTCTTCTAATGCCGGGTCCCGCATCTCCCTGCATTTGGGAGTTGTGGGATGAGGCGGCGCGCAACAACAACCAGCCGAGTGCGGCAAGAGCGGCGATCAGCTCGACAAGCGGCACAAAGAACTCCGCCGAATTCCAGCTCTTCACAATCTGCAGCGGATAGAACGGCACGACCACCCCGGGCCAGAACATGTGACGCAGATAGAACAGCAGCGCCGCGGGCCAGGTGAAGACCATCTGCGCGCTTGTGGCGACGGTGAGTGGGTGAGAAAAGCTGTGCAGGACAGTCTGGCGAATGGCGAGAAAGATCGCTCCAATCACGAAGAACGGAAGCGTCGCGGCCAGCACAGGAAGCGCACGCCGATTGCGCGAGCGCGGGGTCCCCGGCAAGCCCGCATTCGGCTTGCTGGGGCAGAACAGCGCCAGCGCCGTCGCCAGCAGCACAACGGGCAGCACGACTGCCGTCTCCTTGGTAAAGATGGCGGCCGCACCGGCGACGAAAGAGGCAGCCCACCACGCAGGACTTGGCTGCTCCAACCAACGCAGAAATGTGAGTACGGAGAGCAGCAGAAAGAGGGTCCACAGCGGCTCGGCGATGGCCGAGGCCCAGGAGATCGCTTCCACATGCGCGGGGTGAACGGCGAAGAGCGCGGCTGCGAGCCACGCGGCAAAGGGGTCCCCGGCACGCCCGCAGTTGGCGTGCTGAGGTGGAAACTCCTCGTGGATCACTCGCCGCGCGAGGCGGAAGACGAGCAGGACACACGCAACGTGCAAAAGGATGCTCGCCGCATGCCATACCGCAGGCTGCGCTCCGCCGATCGAGTACACCAATTCGCAGAAGACGCTCAGTACGGGACGGTAAAAGTTTGAGCCAAAAAATCCTGAGCGGTCGCTGGTGAAGAACGCCCCAAGCTGCGACCAGTCGGCCCCGGTGCGCTGCTGCATGCCGAAGGCATCATCGAAGACAAAGCCGGCGAAGAGTCCCGGCGCGCGCACGGCAAATGCCAGCAGGGCGAGGCCCAGGCTCCAGGCCATTCGCACGCGGCGCTCCGCCGACGAATTGATGGAGGGCGCGGTCTGCTGCAGGGCCGGCGCGCCGGCCATCTGCACAACGGCGCGGCCTTGCCGATTCATCTCCAAATTGCCATCCTCACGGGAAGTTCAGCTCGATTTTCAGAAATCCTATCCCATCGCCTGCGAAGGCGAAAGATGTTTCCGAAGGATTTTCCCGCACGAGGGTCGCTGGACCGGCGGCCCTCTTCGAAGCTGTTTCCTCGCGCGATATAATCAAGAATTACGCACCGCCCGCGGCAACTCGCTGAGAGGCGCGCACCGAAACGATCCGTATGGAACTCAAGGTCCAGAGCAGCTACAAGCCCCAGGGCGACCAAGCCGGCGCCATCGACCAGCTTGTGCGCGGCCTGCGTGAGGGCGAAAAGCACCAGGTGCTGCTCGGCGTCACCGGCTCGGGCAAGACCTTCACCATGGCCAAGGTGATCGAGGCGGCGCAGCGGCCCGCGCTGGTGATGGCGCACAACAAAACGCTGGCCGCGCAGCTCTATCACGAGTTCAAGAGCTTCTTCCCCGCCAACGCCGTCGAGTATTTCGTCTCCTATTACGACTACTACCAGCCGGAGGCCTACATTCCGGCGGGCGACATTTACATCGAGAAGGAAGCAACCATCAACGACGAGCTGGACCGGTTGCGATTGAGCGCGACGCGCTCGCTGTTTGAGCGCCGCGACTGCATCATCGTCGCCTCGGTAAGCTGCATCTACGGCCTGGGTTCGCCAGAGGCGTACTACGGCATGCTGCTCTTCCTTGAGAAGGGCCAGAAGATCCAGCGCAAGGAGATCACGCGCAAGCTGGTGGAGATCCTCTACGAGCGCACCGAAGGCGATTTCCGGCGCGGCACATTTCGCGTGCGCGGCGACATCGTCGAGGTCTATCCCACTTACGACGACAACGCCTATCGCATCGAGCTGTGGGGGGACGAGGTGTCGTCGCTGGCGCAGATCGATCCGCTCTTCGGCACCGTGAAGCAGAAATTCCAGCGCCTGCCCATCTATCCCAAGTCGCACTACGTGATGAAGCCGGAGACCAAGAGCGCGGCCGTCGATTCGATCGTGCAGGAGATGCTGTGGTGGGAGAAGGAGTTGGAGATCCAGGGCCGCATCGTGGAGGCGCAGCGCATCCATCAGCGCACGCGCTTCGACCTGGAGATGATCAAGGAGATGGGCTACTGCCACGGCATCGAAAACTACTCACGACACTTCACCGGACGCCTGCCGGGCGAGCCCCCGCCGACGCTGCTCGATTACGTGCCGCGCGACTACCTGCTATTCATGGACGAGTCGCACCAGACCGTGCCGCAAGTGCGCGGAATGTGGCACGGCGACCGCTCGCGCAAGCAAAACCTCATCGACTTTGGCTTCCGCCTGCCCAGCGCGCTGGACAATCGCCCGCTCACCTTTGAGGAGTTCGAGGGACGCGCGAACCAGGTGATCTACGTGAGCGCAACTCCCGGCCCCTATGAGCTGACGAAGTCCTCGGGCGTGATCGTGGAGCAGATCATCCGTCCCACCGGCCTGGTGGACCCTCAGGTGGAGGTGCGGCCGGTAAAGGGGCAGATTGACGACCTTCTGCACGAGATCCGGCGGCGCGCCGAGCGCAACGAGCGCGTGCTGGTGACCACGCTCACCAAGCGCATGTCCGAAGACCTGGCCGAGTACTACAGCGAGGTCGGCGTGCGCTGCCGCTACATGCACTCGGAGATCGAGACCCTGGAACGCATCAACATTCTGCGCGACCTGCGCAAGGGTGAGTTCGATGTATTGATCGGTATCAATCTACTGCGCGAGGGGCTGGACCTGCCCGAGGTTTCGCTCGTGGCAATCCTCGACGCCGACAAGGAGGGCTTCCTGCGCTCGTCGGGCTCGCTGATCCAGACCATCGGCCGCTGCGCGCGCCACATCGAGGGCCGCGCCATTCTCTACGCCGATTACGAAACCGATTCGATGCGGCAGGCTATCGGCGAGACCGAGCGGCGGCGCGCGATCCAGGAGGCCTACAACCACGAGAACAACATTACGCCGCAGACGGTCGGCCGTGCGGCGGACATGGCGCTTGCGCACGTCATCGAGGCGGACTACGCCGAGGTGCCGGTGGAGACGGATGGCATACCTGAGTTCAAGTCGCAGGACGAGCTCGATGCATTCATCGCGAAGATGGAAGAAGAGATGCGCGAAGCGGCGAAGAAGTTCGAGTTCGAGCGCGCCGCCAGGCTGCGCGACCGGGTGAAGGAGCTGAAGACGAAAGAAATTTTGTTTACCTGATCGCGGTCACACGGATAGTGTATCCATACAGCCCGAACTATTTTCCCGCATCCTGTGACGAAGCTTGGGGATCTTCTTCGATATACCTTTTCCAGCTTTCGGCCCAAAACATCTGCATTCGCTCCGCAAACCACGCCATTTCCACTGAGCGTCGAGCCTGCTCCTCTGATATCTCAAATGGATTCGCTTTAAGCTTACCGTTTTCGTCATAATCGGCATGAATAGATTGTTGGCGTTCTCGGTGATAATCACCCGCCCTCGCGTCATCGCCAAACTTAAGTGAGGGATCTTCGCCGAGCACCTTGTGCACGAATTTGTCCATGTCGAAATTAGGCGCACTAGACATGCTGGCAATGGCGAATCGAATCAAGTCACGCTTAGGCATCGCAACAGCGTCAGCGTAGCTATCGGGAGAATGTGCCTTGAAATATTCAAGCATCCCATCCAATTCGCGCGCGAATGCCTCAAAGATTGCCGCGGACTTAAAATAGTCTCCGAGAACTTCTTGACGGTGAATATGCAACTTTGCGTTCTTCGGAACCGGAAATTCCCCAACGCGAGAAGAATATTTCCCGGCTTCCTCGAGGGCGTAGATGGCGAGTGCGTTAGCCGACGCGTAACGCCCCTCTCTCAGTAGAAGTTCCGCGTCCTCCACCAACCGGACGATATTCCGAAGCAGAACGGCGTATAGTGCAGGGTCCTGCATTTTCTTAACTCCTGGTGTGCTGAGATGCGCCAAGTTGGGATGGGAGCCAGCCTTCAAATTCGCTGCGCGGTAT
>Ga0137373_10009577_pt1 | contig 10142 bp, 8 predicted proteins | sample SagtaG_5_FD_104912 | JGI IMG/M metagenome (GOLD analysis project Ga0137373, IMG submission 104912) | Vadose zone soil microbial communities from Sagehorn Ranch, Mendocino, California, USA - Sage1_R_80_16 metaG | ecosystem: Environmental > Terrestrial > Soil > Vadose zone | place: USA: California...
CTGCGCCGATTCCTGAAACGCCGCCCGGTGCTCGATCAGGCGCCGCACACGGAGCCGGAGGTCGTCGAACTTGAACGGCTTGAAAACGTAGTCGGAAGCGCCCTCTCGAAGGGCCTCCACAGCCGTCTCCACCGTGGCGAAGGCGGTGATCAGGACGACCGGCGTTCGCGGTTGGAGTGCGCGCGCCTTGCGCAGCAGGTCCACGCCGCTCAATCCCGGCATGATGATGTCGCTGATGATGAGATCGAAGCCCTGACCCGCCATGATGGCCATGGCTTCTTCCCCGCTCCCGGCCGTGCGGACTTCGTGGCCGTCGGTCCGCAGACACCACGCGATCGAGTCCTGAATCGCGCGCTCGTCATCGACGACGAGGATCGAGGCGCTCATGCTGTTTCCTCCGCAAGGAGGGGCAAGGGCTCCAGCGGGAGCACCACCGTGATCGTGGAGCCAGCGCCCGGCTGACTTTCCACCAGGAGATCACCACCATGCTGCCGAACGATTTCGTGGCTCACGAACAGGCCCAGACCCAGGTGGTTATCGCTGTTCTTAGTCGAATGGAACGGGTCGAAGAGGTGGCGCATCTGCTCCGCCGTAATCCCGCATCCGCTGTCTTCGAAGGTCACGAGAATCGCGTTGCGCGCGCGCACGGCGCGGATGGTCAGGTTGCCGCCGGCGTCGGCCGCGTTGAGGATGAGGTTGAGAAAAACCTGTACGAGACGGTCGGGAGCCGCCCGCACCGGGGGCAGGGCCGGTTCCACCGCGCTCTCCACCCTCATGCGGCGCACGACGGGGTTGTGCCGGGCGAGGTTCACCGCCGTATCCACCAGGTCCTTGAGCGAGGCCTCGGTGAGCGTCGCCGGCGTGGGTCGGCTGAGCTGAGTGAGGTCCTGCACGATCCGTCCGATCCTGCCCACGTGGACCTCGATGTTTTCGAGACCTTCGCGGATCGCAGGATTGGAGGCGCGGGCCTTGAGAACCTGCGCGAGCGACGAGATGCAGGTGAGCGGGTTCCCCACCTCGTGCGCGACCCCGGCGGCGAGCAGACCGGCCGCGGCCAGCCGCTCCGAACGCACGATCTGCTCGTGCAGCCGCCGCAGAGAGGTGACGTCCTTCACGACGGCGAGGATGCCGGTCACCTCGCCGGCCGCACCGCGCAGGAACGACGCCGAGATGTTCACGACGAGCCGCGCGCCGCTGCCCATCGCCAACTCGGTCTCATAGTTTTCCACCCGGCCGGAGCGGACGAGCCGTGCGCGAAACGTCCGGAAATCCCGCGGACCGCAGGCCCAAAGGGCGCGGACCGGTCGGCCGATCAGCTCGCCGTCGCCGCATCCGAACATGCGCTGCCCGCCCTTGCTCACGAAGCTGATGCGGCCGCGCGGATCCAGGGTCACGATGGCGTCCACGGAGCTCGCGACCAGGTTCTCGAGGTGTTCCTTTGTGTTCTTCGTCTCGCGCAGGAGGCGCGCATTCTCCAAGGCGACGGCGGCATGGTGAGCAAAGGCGCGCAGGCGAACCACGTCTTGTTCGGTGAACGGGCCGACCTCCTTGTCGCCGACGGAGAGGACGCCGATCACGCGGCCGCCGTGCTGAAGCGGCACGCACGCCAGGTTGCGCAGACCGAGCGCGCGCGCCGAGGCCTGGTTGACGCGGGAATCATTGGGCGCGTCGTTGGCAACCTGGGGTACGCCCGAGGTGAACGTCAGGCCGGCGAAGCACCCCGCCATCTTCAGCCGCACCACGGCTCTCCGCTCCGGGGGAACGAGCCGGTGCGCGACCATGTCATCGCCGTCCGGAAAGACGGTGCCGCCGTACGACGCCTGTGTGAGGGCGACGGCGCCCTCCACGATCGCGGTCAACAGCGACTGGGAGTCCTTCAGTTCCCCGAACCGGCCGATCGTTTCATAGAGGACGCGCGCCTCGTTCTCGCGTTCCCGCGTCGCCGCATAGAGCCGGGCGTTGCCGACGGCCGCGCCGATCTGCCAGCCGACGCTGGAAAGGAGTTGAGTGTCATCGGGCGTAAAGCGGTCGACCCCGGGCCCGGAGACGGCGAGAGCTCCCAAGGGTCGGTCGCCGATGCCGATCGGCGCGAGCACGAGCCCCCGCGTCCACTCGGCGCCGGGCCGGCCCTCGGATGTCTCCTCCAGCGCGACGACGCAAGCCTGTCCGGACCGCGCCACCGCGTCCGCCCGGGCCGCGAATCGCCGGACGACGTCCTCGGAGATGCCGCGGCGAACGACCAGCGGCACGCCGTCGTTCTCCTCGGGGAGGAGCTGGATCCATCCGCCTTCAAAACCTTTGCCGTCGGCCAACTCATCGAGGGCCCGACCGAGGATCTCGCGCGTCTCGAGGCTCCGCCCGAGTGCGCTCGAAACGGCATAGAGGATCGACAGGTACTTGGCTTTGCGCGCGAGCTCGCGGGTGCGCTCGTCCACTCGGGCTTGGAGTACGCGCGCGTACTCCGCCAGCTCGGCTTCGAGGCGCACCTGGGTGCGGGAGCAGTTCCGCGCGACGATGATCAGAGTCAGATAGAGAACAACGCCCGCAGTCCCGCCGAGGAGCCAGACGACGACGACACCGTCATCGAGGACGGCGAACAGCGCCGCGGGCGTTCGATAAAGCTCGATGACACCGACGATCGGAGCGTCCGGCTGATAGCGCACCGGCGCATAGACCTCTTCCAGACGAGGGAAACCGCGGAGGGTCGAGTGATGCCCTTCCGCTCCCGGCTGACTAAGCTCCGCGATCGTCTCGCCGCGCAATGCGGCGGCCACTTTCGCGTTCTCGCCGAAATGGCGGTCCGCGAGCGAGGCGTCGTCCGACCACAGCACCCGTCCGTCGGCGTCGTACACCATGAAGCGCACGACCTGCTCGGACCGGGCGAACTCGCGGAGACGCTCGGCGCCTGCCGGGGCCGCCCCGGGCGCCGCGAAGAAGCTGGCGGGAACGCTCGAAGTAAACAGGCGGGAGGCCAGATCGCCGATGACGGCCCCGTCGTGCACGACAAGCTGATTGCGCAGAACGGTGCTGGCGCCGCCGCAGACGAGGACCGTGATCGCGAGAACGCACAAAAAGCTCAGCAGTGCAAACCGCCGAGACACCGAGAGACGGCGGCGCATGAGCGCCCGAAGCTTACCCAACATATATGGCCCCCGTCACGATGACGATTGTCCACGACCAGGATCGCTACCCCCCACGAGGCCCCGTTTTTTCCATGGGCTACTAAGGGGTTAAAGGGGACGCGCTTCTTATTCGTTTTGTTTCTTCTTCCTTATAGCGGAACGAGCATACCCAAAAAAATTACCAAATGAAATCTGTTTTTAACGTTGCTCATAAAATAGAACGCCCGATTGATCGTGCAGCGCCGCAAGAAAGTTTTCTGTGTAGAGTTTTTCTTACAGAGAGCGTCGGGATTCCCCTACAGCCCTAGTGACCGGCTCGACACTTTCCTCGGGGCGATCACCAGGCTGGGAAGACCGGCGATCCGCTTGATCGAGCCGCTGGTGCCGGGTAGAGGAGTCGAACCCCCGACCAACTGATTACAAATCAGCTGCTCTACCAGCTGAGCTAACCCGGCACTTGCGAAAAATTATACCGGAGTACCCGATTCCACCCGGCCGAGTTGAACGCCGCGTTCCACGTAGGATTGCTGAAGAGCCGATCTGTGCTCGCGGCGTTCGAACGAGGCCAGTTGACCGCCAGGTCCAACCCTTATTTGATCCGTCTGAGCTTCGGCTTGCCGCCCCCTCTGGGAGGGTCCTTCGGCTCAGGCGGCGCTGCCGTCTCCTCGCCGCTCGCCTCCCACGGCGTTCCCTTCTTCTCGGTCTCGAACGACATGCCGTGCCCGTTTTCGCGCGCGTAGATCGACGCGACGGCCGCGACCGGGACGAGGAGTTCCCTGACGGCCCCGGAAAAACGCGCGGTGCATTCGATGAGGTCGTTCCCCATCTGCAGCCGGCTCGCCGCGAGCGGCCCGATGTTGAGGACGATCTCGCCGTTGCGCACGTACTCCATCGGCACGCGCGTGTGCTCGTCGACCACTACGGAAATATAGGGCGTGTAGCCGTTGTCCACGCACCACTCGTAGACCGCACGCAGCAGATAGGGTTTGGTTGAGGTGGGTTCGGTCATGGACGAAGCAATCGTCGTCCCCGCGCAAGCGGGGACCCAGGGTCGTTGAAAGTCGCTGGATCCCCGCTTACGCGGGGATGACCGGCCTTCGGCCGGTCACTTGCGCATCACCTTTTCCGAAGGCGTCAGCGCCTCGATGAACGCCGGGCGCGAGAACAGGCGCTCGGCGTATTTCATCAGCGGCGCCGCCGACTTCGGCAGGGAAACGCCGTAGTAGTCGAGCCGCCACAGGAGCGGGCTGATCGCGACGTCGAGCATCGAGAACTCGTCCCCGAGCATGTACTTCTGCTTGGTGAACACCGGGGCGAGCTCGGCGAGGCGGTCGGCGACGTGCTGGCGGGACTTGTCCTGCTGCTTCTGGTTGCCGTGCTCGAGCGTATCGATCTGCGAGAACAGCTCGACCTCGAAGTTGAAGAGGAAAAGCCGCGCCCGCGCCCGCATCACCGGGTCGGCGGGCATCAGCTGCGGATGCGGAAAGCGCTCGTCGATGTACTCGTTGATGATGTTCGACTCGTAGAGGATCAGGTCGCGCTCGACCAGCACCGGCAGCCGGTTGTAGGGGTTCATCACGGCGATGTCCTCGGGCTTGTTGTACATGTCGACGTCGATGATCTGAAAATCCATTCCCTTCTCGTAGAGCACGATGCGGCAGCGCTGCGAGAACGGGCAGGTGGTTCCGGAGTAGAGGTTCATCATGGCGGCTTACCTTGTTGCCGAATTCGAAGACGGTGTGGAGATGAAAAAGGCGCGGGCACCGAGCGCCCCGCGCCCTCTTGGACGAATGTCCCCTAGTGCACGTCTTTCCAGAACTCCTTGTAAAGGAGATAGCTGAGCACGAGCAGCGCGAGCAGCACCAGCAGCACGACGTAGCCGACCTGCTTGCGCGTGACCTGATTGGGCTCGGCCATCCAGGTCATGAAATTGACCAGATCGCGCACGAAAACGTCGTAATCGACCTGGGAGAGCGAGCCCGCCGTATCGGTCCTGATCGTTTTGAGGATATAGCGCTCTGCGTCCTTGCCCGCCTGTTCCGGGGTAAGCACGTCGACTTTCCACGCGTTTTTCTGCTGCCTGCCGACCGCTTCGGCCTGCTCGCGGGTCCTGAACCTGCGCTCGACCTGCACCTGCTGCCCGGAGAGCGTCCACAGCACGTGCGGCATCGCGACGCGCTCGAACACCATGTTGTTCCAGCCGGTCGCCGACTCAGGGTCCCGGTAGAAGCTGCGCATGTATGTATACAGCCAGTCGGGACCCCGGGCGCGCGCGATCACCGAGAGGTCGGGCGGCGCAGTGCCGAACCACTCTTTTGCGTCCTTCCTCGTCATCGACACGTTCATCAGCTCGCCGATCTTGTCGGCCGTGAAGAGCAGGTTGTCCTTGACCTGCTGCTCGGAGATCCCGAGGTCCTGCAGCTTGTGGTAGCGCACCATCCCGGCCGAGTGGCAGTTCAGGCAGTAGTTGACGAAGCTGCGCGCCCCCGCCTGCAGGCTCGCGACGTCGCGCGGGTCGATCGGCGCGGCGTCGAGCCTGACCGCTTCCTCCGCAGCGAACGCAAGCGGCGCCGCGAGCGCAAGAACCGCCAAGAGCCTCGTCATTTCGAACCGACCCTTGCCGGCTCGGGCCGGCACTTGTCCATCTTCGAGTACCACGGCATCAGGAAGAAGAACAGGAAATACACGGCCGTGCCGATCTGCGCGGCGAGCGTGCGCTCCTCGGTCACCGCCTGGGTGCCGAGGTAGCCCAGCACGAAGAACGCGATCACAAAAAGCGCAATCGCCGTCTTGGTGATCGGCCCCTTGTAGCGGATCGACTTGACCGGGCTCCGGTCGAGCCAGGGCAGGAAAAAGAAGATCATGACCGACAAGCCCATCAGCACGACCCCCCAGACTTTGGCGTCGAGCGTGAAGAACCCCGCGAGCAGCCCCGCCGCGAGCGCGGCCACGCAAATTCTCGCAGCCGTGTTCTTCACGCTCCAGATGACGAGCCCCGCCATGGCGACGACGCCGGCGGCGAGCACCCACATGAAGTTCTCGGTGGTCGCGCGCAGGATCGAGTAATACGGCGTGAAGTACCACACCGGGGCGATGTGCGGCGGGGTCTTCAGCGGATCGGCCGGGATGAAGTTGTTGGCCTCGAGGAAATAACCGCCCGCCTCCGGGGCGAAGAACACGACGATCGAGAACACGACGAGGAACACCACCACGCCGAAGCCGTCCTTCACGGTGTAGTAGGGGTGGAACGGAATGCCGTCTAGCGGCCGGCCGGTCTTCGGGTCCTTGACCTTCTTGATCTCGACGCCGTCGGGGTTGTTCGAGCCAACCTCGTGCAGCGCGACGATGTGCGCAACGACCAGCGCGAGGAGCGCGAGCGGCACCGCGACCACGTGGTAGGCGAAGAAGCGGTTGAGCGTCGCGTCCGACACCACGTAATCGCCGCGGATCCAGATCGCGAGATCCGGCCCGATGATCGGGATCGCGTCGAAGAGGTTCACGATCACCTGCGCGCCCCAGTAGGACATCTGGCCCCAGGGAAGGAGATACCCGAAGAAGGCCTCCGCCATGAGGCAGAGGAATATCAGCATGCCGAAGATCCACAGCAGCTCGCGCGGCTTGCGGTACGAGCCGTAGAGCATCGCGCGGAACATGTGCAGGTACACGCAGATGAAGAAGAACGAGGCGCCGGTCGAGTGCATGTAGCGGATCCACCAGCCCCAGGGCACTTCGCGCATGATGTACTCGACCGAGGCGAACGCCTGGGCGGCGTCCGGCTTGTAATTCATGGTGAGGAAGATGCCGGTGACGATCTGGATCGCGAGCACGAAAAGCGCGAGCGAGCCGAAGTAGTACCAGAAGTTGAAGTTCTTCGGCGCGTAGTACTCCGAAAGGTGCGCGCGCCAGGTTTCCACCAGCGGGAAGCGCTGGTCGATCCAGGTGAGCAGATCGTTGAAGGGGCCCGCGCCCGTTACGGCTTGCTTTTCGGCTGCAGCCATCGCGCTAGGCCCCCTTCTTGTCCTCGCCGATGAGGATCCGGGTGTCGGAGAGATAGGTGTAGGGGGGGACCCTGAGGTTGTCCGGCGCGGGCTTGTTCCGGTAGACGCGGCCGGCGAGGTCGAAGAGCGAGCCGTGGCAGGGGCAGTAGAAGCCGCCGGTCCAGTCGCTCTCGAAGGCTTCCGGGCCGGCCTTCAGGCGGTCCTGCGGCGAGCAGCCGAGGTGGGTGCAGATTCCGACGACCACCAGATATTCGGGCTTGATCGAGCGGAACTCGTTGCGCGCGTATTCGGGTGTGAGCTCGCCCTTCTTGCGCTCGCTCCTGGGGTCGGCGACTTTGCCGTCGGCCTTTTTGATCCCTTCGAGCATCTCCTTGGTTCGCCGCAAGATCCAGACGGGCTGGCCGCGCCATTCGACGGTCATCTTCTCTCCCGGCGCGAGCGGGCCCACGTCCGCCTCCACGGGCGCGCCGAGCGCCTCGGCGCGCTCCGAGGGCAGCATCGAGGCGGCGAAGGGAACGGCGGTGCCGACCGCGGCCGCGCCGCCCGCGCAGGCACTCGCGATGATCAGCTTGCGCCGGGCGCGGTTGGGCTTCGAAGGGTCGCTCATCGGCAGATCCTGGTCGGGAAAGGCAGGGTGGAAAAAAGGGGAAATTATACAGAAAGCCCTCCGCCGAACCAAATTTTTTGCTCCAATCCATTGATTCGGATAACGAATTCCAGATTGCCCGGGTCTCAAAGGCCGTCGCCTCGCGCGGCTCGGCGGACGGCGCATCGGGGGAGCCGTTTTGCGCAATAATCGCGGTAGGGAAATCCTGGTCGCGCCCCGCACGCCGCGGGGATGGATCACCGCGAAAAAACAAATAGAGCATCCCGCTCGCTCAACTCATGCGCAAGCTCTGGCTCATCTTCGCCCAGACGGCCACCGTCGCGGTCGGCGTGCTTTTCGTGGTCACCACGCTGAAGCCCGAGTGGCTCGGCCGCCCCGCCGCCGGGCCGCAGGTGGTCGAACTGCGCCAGGCTTCCACGTCGCCGGGGTCTTCCGCGCGTGCGGCCTCCTACAGCGATGCGGTGAGGAAAGCCGTACCGGCGGTCGTCAATATTTTCACCAGCAAGGAAATCAAGACACCGCGCCATCCGCTCCTCGACGACCCCCTGTTCCGGCATTTTTTCGGAGACCGCCTCGAAGACGAGCCGCAGCGCGCGGCAAGCCTCGGCTCGGGCGTGATCGTCAGCTCCAAGGGATACGTTCTCACCAATCACCACGTCGTCGAGGCGGCCGACGAGATCGAGGTGGCGCTCGCCGACGGCAAGAAATTGAAGGCCAAGGCGGTCGGCTCCGACCCCGAAACCGACATCGCGGTCCTGCAGGTCGAAGGGGCCCCTCTCCCGGCGATCACTTTCGGTGACGCCGACGGCCTGCGCGTGGGCGACGTCGTGCTCGCCATCGGCAATCCCTTCGGGGTGGGCCAGACCGTGACGATGGGCATCGTGTCGGCGCTCGGCCGCAGCCAGCTCGGCATCAACACTTTCGAGAATTTCATCCAGACCGATGCCGCGATCAATCCGGGCAACTCGGGCGGGGCGCTCATCGATACCGCGGGGAACCTCGTCGGTATCAACACCGCGATCTACTCGCGCTCGGGCGGCTCGCTCGGAATCGGCTTTGCGATCCCCGCCTCGAGCGCCAAGCAGGTCATGGAGCAGATCATCCAGACCGGCACCGTCATCCGCGGCTGGATCGGGGTGGAGGCGCAGGAGATCACTCCTGAGATCGCCGAATCATTTCGCCTCGCTTCCACCAACGGCGTGCTCATCGCCGGGGTGCTGCGAGGCGGGCCCGCCGACCGGGCGGGCCTCAAGCCGGGCGACATCCTGGTCGCGATCGAAGGCAGCCCGGTCAAGGATCCGAATTCGATGCTGAACCTGGTGGCGGCGCTCGTTCCCGGGAAACCCGCCTCGATACGGCTCAAGCGCGACAACAAGGACCTGGAGATCCAGGTCGCCGTCGGCAAGCGCCCGAAGCAGCAGCAGCGGCGGCGCTGATGCGAGCGCTCGCGAGGCCTTATTTCTGGCCGGCCTTGGGGCTGTCGAGCCCCGTGCCGGCGGCCGCTCCCTCTTCGGCCGCGCCGGAGGACCTTCCCACAAAGCGCGCGAGCAGAATGCCGAGCTCGTAGAGAAACCAAAGCGGCACCGCGAGCATCACCTGGGAGATCACGTCCGGAGGCGTGAATATCGCCCCGATCACGAACGCTCCGACGATCACGTAGGGGCGGATCTCCTTCAGCTTTTCTATGGAAATGACTCCCGCTCGCACCAGCACGATGACCACCACCGGAACCTCGAAGGTCACCCCGAACGCGATAAAGGTGGTCAGCACGAAAGAGAGATACTTGTCGATGTCGGTCATCCATGCGACGCCTTCGGGAGCGACGGACGCCATGAACCGGAAGACCATCGGGAATACCAGGAAGTACGCAAAAGACATCCCGACCAGGAACAGCACCGAGCTTGCGACCACCAGCGGCAGCACCAGACGCTTCTCGTTCGCATACAGGCCCGGCGCGACGAACGCCCATGCCTGGTAAAGAACGTACGGCAGCGCGATCACGAACGCCACGAGGAACGCCACTTTGACCGGCACGAGGAACACGCCGACGACGTCGGTCGCGATCATCTGGCCGCCGGCGGGAAGCGCCGCGAGCAGCGGCTTGGCAAGCAGCGCGTAGAGATCCTTCGCCCAGTAAAACAGGCACAGGAACACGGCGATGACCGCCAGGATCGCGCGCAGCAGCCGGTCGCGCAGCTCGACCAGATGGGAGATGAAGCTGTCCTGCGTGCTCATTCGCAACGAGCTCGCGATTCAGGCCGGGGTTTTCTGCGAAGGCGCGCCGCCTTGCGGCTCGCCGGCGGCCCCGCCCGAAGGCGGAGAGCTCTCGGGGGCTACGGAGGCAGGGGGCGCAGCGGCGGCAGGGGGCGCGGCGGCCGGGTCCTCGATTTGCGCAAGGGAGTTCAGCTCGCCTTC
>Ga0137373_10009579_pt1 | contig 10140 bp, 9 predicted proteins | sample SagtaG_5_FD_104912 | JGI IMG/M metagenome (GOLD analysis project Ga0137373, IMG submission 104912) | Vadose zone soil microbial communities from Sagehorn Ranch, Mendocino, California, USA - Sage1_R_80_16 metaG | ecosystem: Environmental > Terrestrial > Soil > Vadose zone | place: USA: California...
GCAATCGGGTTTCACTACTTTGCGGGTTTTACGGGTGGACGCAAATCCATCTGCCCGGGACTCGCCTCCGCACGCACGGTCGAGGCGACACATATGCTGGCGCTTGATTTTGAAACTGGTGGACGCCGCGCGGGCGTCGGCACTGGCCTCCTGGATGGCAACCCGGTCCATGAAGAATGCGAACGAGTTGCTGCCATGATCGAGCCCCGCTTCAGCATAAACAGCGTGGTTGACGAGCGAGGCCGGACAGTCCGAATTCATGCAGGTGAATGGCGAGCGGCCCATCGCGCGGGTTGTGTGGAGTATCTCGCTAACCATTCGACCAGGATCGTCGGAAAGCGTGACGTTATTATCGTTAGTTGTGGCGGTTACCCTTACGACATCAATCTGATTCAGGCGCACAAGTCTCTCGACATGGCCGCGCACGCTTGCAAAGACGGCGGCACCATTGTCCTGCTGGCCGAATGTCGCGATGGACTGGGTCACCCAACATTTCTGAAATGGTTTGAGGAGAACGACTCGCGCGCTCTCGAGGCCCGCCTGCGCAACGCTTACGAAGTAAACGGTCAAACAGCCTGGTCATTACTCACGAAGGCTGAGCGCTACCGGATTCATCTCGTTTCGACATTGCCGGACGAAGAAGTTCGGCGCATGCGAATAACACCTGCAGGCTCGTTAGCTGATGTTCTCGTCAGCATTGATGAGATGGAGGGTTACATTATGCAGCGCGGCGCGGCCCTGCTGCCTTTACTTGAGTCAATGTAGTTTTCGATTTACTTTTGCCATTGCTGGGTATATACCTTGGCTCGCTTTCAGTCGCCTCTCAATTCCTGGGGCATTCCTCGCTTTGAGAGTTTAGATACTGGTCCTGCCAATTTGTTCGAGACCGTTTTTCTCATTTTCACTTTAAGGAGAAGAAGCTATGCCTCCACCCCTAACTGAAGCTGATTATCAACAAGCCGCGCAGAAACTGGGCTGCGAAGTCGCAGCCGTGAAAGCTGTTTCCGAAGTAGAGTCGGGTCCGCATGGAGCATTCCTTGCCTCTGGTGATCCGGTAATACTTTTTGAGCGGCACAAATTCCATAAATTCACTGATGGAAAGTATGACCAAACCCATCCCGGTATATCTAACCGGACTCCCGGCGGATACGGGCCGGTCTCCCAGCAACACGCCAGATTCCAGGAAGCATCAGCTCTCGACCCGAATGCGGCGTTGATGTCCTGTTCCTGGGGCCGCTTTCAAGTGATGGGATTTCACTGGCAAACTCTCGGTTACCCTAGCCTCAAAGATTTTGTGGACGGAATGTATGTGAGCGAGGCCAATCACCTGGATTCGTTTGTCCGCTACGTCGAGAAGAACGGCTTGGCAAAACATCTGAAAAACAAAAATTGGGCAGCGTTTGCGCTCGGTTACAACGGCAAGGACTACAAGATAAACAAGTATGACCAAAAACTCGCTGCTGCTTATAAGAAATACGGCGGCTAAGAATAACTACCCAATATCCGACAAACTTTAGTTTTTCGTTAGGTAATTCAAACTGTTACCAGCAATTCAACCAGATCTATCGGACAGATTGATTGCTTGCGATAGCATCGCGGGACTAGAATCCGGCCCGAACTAAATTGAGTTCGCAGCCCCAATAAGGAGACGAATGATTATGAGAACGATTCTGGCTGGCGCCCTGCTCCTGGCAAGTTGCTTTTGCGTGGCGGCCCAGGAACCAGCGGCGGGTTCGACCGAGAGGCGCGTAGCACTTACCGAGACGGCAGTTGCGCTGGACGGTAGCGGGGCACCAGCGCTGGAGGCGACACTAAGAACTACAGCTCTCAATGGCGCAGAGGATTCGCCGGTAACTAACATTCGTCTGGTGATAAAAAACTCCAGCAGCGTTTCCTATGCGTTCGTTTCCGGGTTGGTCACCTTCTACGATGGCGAGGGTGTGCGTTGCGGGGAAGGCTTGTTCAAGGCTGATGCGCTTTCCGTGGGTGAGGCTTTTGAGACAGACACACCGGGAATTCGCATCCGTTGTGCGCCGGCAACCTGGCGAATAATTGCAAACAGCCTGCTTCTCAGAGTAACTCCAAGCGCGCCAGTTGCCGCCGGAATAACGGCAAGCCGGTCGGGTTTGAATCTGGTTATCAGCGTGGATGGCGAGGATCATCCGATCCAATTAGATAAACCTATGGTGCTGACTTTGGGAGACAAACAGCGAACGATCGTGTTGCGTGAGGCTCCCTAAATGGGAAAGCCACTTCAAAGGCTTGACCACTGCTATTTTGAGTTTTAGGATGAACTGTAAAGCACGAACTTACCAGAAAGCGGGGTAGTTTTATGACAGAGAATGAGGGAAATAAATGTGCGCATCCCGCCTGCGATTGCCCGCCGGAGAAGGACAGCAAGTATTGTGGTGAGTACTGCGAGAACGCCGAGAAAGCGCATGTCCTGGAAATAGGTTGCAGTTGCGAACACGATGCCTGTCGTTAGAGTAACTCTGTAGGCAAGTAACAACTTAGCAATCTGGTTTAATCCCCTTAGCGAATACCTCCTACTACGATTTCCATTTGTAATGAATTCGCAACCTAAGCATTAGTCGCCACAACGGCAACGCCTCTTAGAATTTCCTCATCCTGGCAATGGCAAAACTATAGGCGCGTCAGTTCCCAGAAGAACTTGTCCGAAACATTTTTGCCAGCCTTCGGGCCGATTTCGACAAGAATGCAGCAGTGGGCTCTACGGTGAATTCGACGACCCATGCGGTTGACGCCACTGCAACCGGCGCAGGCAGGTCATTGGGTAGTATTCAGGTTTCCCAGTCGAGCAATACATCGGTAGAGGGTAGTTCGGTCTTGTCGCTCGAGGGCGGCAATCTGCGCCTGGAGAAGGGGACGAACTTCAATTTCGTCCTCACACAGTCAGCCAGCGCTGGGACTGCAAAAGATCAATAACCGGCAAAGCTGGTCGAGTTGAAATAGAAGAAGCGGCGATGCGAGGAATCGTATCGCCGTTTTTGTTCTAGTACGACGCGCGCGGGCAGGGGAGCCGGTCTGAAACCGCGCCTGCGCCAAGCTGGGAGCGTTGTTGCCATGGTTGTTGGCGCGGTAAAGTATTCAAAGAGAAAACCCGATGCTTGCCACTCTTATCGAACTTCAACGTTTAAAGCGCCTGGAGCGTACTGGTTGGACCCTCCGCGGTCTGCCGAATGGAACCGAGTCGGTGGCCTCGCATTCTTTTGGCGTTGGGGTGACAGCGATGATTCTGGCAGACGAGGTTAAAGCGCGAGGCCTCGAGGTGGATTGCGAACGCGTGCTCCGAATGGCGCTGCTACATGATTGGGCAGAGACGCGCGTCGGTGACATGCCGAAAACAGCTACCAAGTACTTCGGGGCTAACGTGAGAAAGGTCGCAGAGACACAGGCCTTTGCAGACATCGTGAGCGGAGTAGGCCCTTACGAGTTGGAATATAAGACACTCTACCAGGATTATGAACAGCGCCGCAGTCTGGAAGCACGCCTGGTTAAGGCCGCGGACGTGATCGACTTATTAATTCAAGCTTATGCGCTGGAGCATTCCGGAGCAAGAGGGCTTGATGAATTTTGGCAAGTTGCACACGACGCTGACTTCAACCTTCCCCCTGTCGCAGCGGAAGTGGTTAGAGAGGCGCTACAGTCGTTACTGAACGCGCGCACCAAGCTCGAATAGCAGAACGTGAACTAGAGGGAGACGATGCTCACAGACGTTTTCGGATCGATCACCTGGCACAGCGTTTTGGTTGGCGTCCTCCTGTTTTTAGTCACTTTTACCGCTAGTCTGGCGATAGTCTCTTTCATCCTGGTCAAAATTCCACCCGATTATTTTCATGAGGATCGTCCCCGAGACCTGTGGGGAAACCGGCATCCAGTAGTCCGCTTCCTGGGCGTCTTAGGGAAAAATGTTTTGGGTTTGCTGCTGGTCGTGCTTGGAGTCTTGATGTCCATTCCTGGTGTGCCCGGGCAGGGCATCTTAACCATTCTGCTGGGAATAATGCTGCTCGATTTTCCGGGAAAGCGTAAATTGGAACATCAGTTAGTAAGTCGGCCGCAGGTGCTGAGGACTATTAATAAACTGCGGCATAGATTTGGCAAGCCCAGCCTGGTGCTGGAGTAGCTGGGTCCCCAAAGCTGTTGGTTCTGCATGACAGTGGTGTGGCCGCCGCCTGGTTGTTGCGTTAGGAGACGAAAAGCTGCGTCAGTTCAACCACGAAAAAACGGCGCGTTGACAAGGAAAAACGTCTTTGTTAGCTTGAGCCTCTAATTTTCAGGACTGTTGTGACTGGTGTAGAGTTTTTTCGAGACCCCTGTTCATGCTCAATTCAACTGTTGCTCAGCCCCGCTCGCTTTCCTGGCTGCCATTCCTTTCGATCTTAATTTCGGCGATGTTTGCCAGCGGCTGTGGACTCTTTGGTACCCACAAAAAAGTCCAGGTGCCTCAGCTTCTCACTCCACTGGCTGAAGCAAATTCGGCTCAACTGATTAGCGAAGTTAACCGTCTGGCCGCCGTCCGCTCCATCCACGGAAAAGTCGACATTATCTTTGAAGACACCTCCTTTGCCGAGACTGGCCTCGCTGAAAAATATCGCCAGGCTGATGGGCAGCTTACAGTTCAAAGACCAGGCAATATTTATCTGATTATTCAGGTTCCCTTTATAGCGAAAGACATCGCACAGATGACCTCCAACGGCGAATCGTTTCGCGTCGCGGTGTTGCAAGGCGAGGAGAAGTATCGTCGTTTTGTGAAGGGAACTAATAATGCGATCTACGAAAAGCTTGACATGGATGGAAAGCCAGCCGACTCCGAAAAGCCTAAGAAGGTAATGAGCGCCAAAGAGACGGTAAATGCCCTTTCGAACCTGCGCCCGCAACACCTCACCGACGCTCTGATGGTTAGCGCGATACAGGACCCTGGCCAAAGCGGGCTAGCGTATGCTCGCAGTGAGTTTTATCAGGAGGAGCCGGATAATCGTACCAAGGCCAAACCAGGCGTCCGTGTGGTCAGAGGTTATTACCTGCTTGAGGAGTTCTCGCAGCAGAGTTCAGGGGAGGCTCGCCTGTTGCGCCGATTCTGGTTTGATCGGGTTGGCGGTATTCGTTTGGCCCGCATCCAGTCATTTAACGATCAAGGCCTACTGATAACGGATGTTTCCTACTGGGACGAAATACCTTTTGGCGAATCAGCACAATTCCGGCTGCCATCGCGCATCGAAATCACACGGCCACACGATCGCTACAAGTTGAGCATTGCTTATCAAACCCCTGCCCTGGTTGAAATCGACAAGGAATTCCGGCCCGAAGCTTTTGTGCTGGAAAATAGATGGCAACTCCCTGAAGTCGATCTCGACGCTCGTCAACGTAACAAAGTCACCGTTAAACCCTGACAGATTCCGCGCGGTAGCTATTAAACCTCTGCCTGTATTAACATCTGGCATCCTGGCTAACCTGCTTGAATCCGCGCAGCGCGCAATACTGGTTAACTAATCGGATTTACTAGCTGCTCATGAGAACGATTCTAAAGGCTGAAAACCTCGTTAAGATCTATCGCGTTGGCAAGGTTGATGTGCCGGCGCTGCGAGGAGTTTCGCTCGAGGTTCACGAGGGCGAGTTTGTAGCCATCATGGGTCCTTCCGGTTGCGGCAAGTCAACAATGCTTCACCTGTTGGGGGGCCTTCTCACTCCGACCACTGGCCGCATCATTGTCGATGGCGAGGATTTGACGGCGGCCTCCGATGCTAAGCGTACTGACATTCGGCGGCGTAAAATTGGGTTTGTATTTCAGCGCTTCAATCTTTTTCCCACTCTAACGGCCGAGGGAAATCTGCGTCTCGCCGAGCGCATTCATGGTAACGGCGGAGAGGATCCGCAGCGGCGCCGTGAAGTGCTCAAACTGCTCGGTCTCGAAGACAAGCTTCATCACAAGCCCCTGGAACTTTCGGGCGGGGAACAGCAGCGCGTCGCTTTAGCGCGGGCTGTGGTAACGCGGCCCGCGATCGTCCTGGCCGATGAGCCAACCGGCAATCTGGATTCCGAGAATTCAGCTCTCGTCCTCAACATGTTTCAGGAATTGAATTACCGGTTTAATCAAACCATAGTTATGATTACTCATAACCCGGAAGCCGCAGCAATGTGCCGACACATAGTGCAAATGCGTGACGGGCACATCGTCGAACCTGCCACAAGCATCCAGTTGTGAACTGCTAAGCTGTTGATTTACACGGCTTGTCGCGCACGCTAGAATACCCTGTGCGTGCCTGACCTATTGGCGTGAGACTTGCTCTATTAGCTATTGAAAGGCAGCGATGCCTTGTTGAGCGTGCTAGGAAAGCTGTTTTTTTGGAATTATGCCAGAAACACCTGGCAATGGGACGTGCTGTGCGTTGTTATTCTAATTTTCATCTTTCTGACACCTAAAAGTTGGTTTGAAAACAGCGAACGGCGGGGCTACCTTGCGCATCAAAACCCCACTGCGTCAACCGTAATGATCAGCCCGGAACTTATTGAAAACGCGCAGGATAAGGGCCAAATTGAACAGGTGGTGCGGACCTTCATGGGGCGTAACGATGTGCAGGTCCTTAGCATACGCAAGGTGGCAGACAAGGATGGCAGGACACGCGGCTATGAGGTTGACATACGTTAGCCATCCCTTATAATTGTAGGGTTTTTTGAGACGCCGATACACTTTTTCGGGTCTCGGTCATAATTGAAAAAGTTCTTTTAGGTATTGAGGAGTCTTTATGAAGAGATTGGTCCCCCTGAGTCTTTTATTGGCTGTATTGGCAGGCGCTTCAATCATCAGTTCCCCCAAGCCCACAAACGGGCAGAGTGCAGGATTGGTGAGTTCGGTTTTGAACCGGATGGAGCGTAATCGCCAATCGCTCAAGTCGCTCAAAGCAAGCCTGAGCATGGAGAAATACAACGCGCAACTCCGTGATAAGGACAACTACAGCGGCTGGGTGCTGTATGTGCCCGGCAGCGGTCGTGATGCATCGGTGCGTATCGAATGGCAAAGGCCGCGACATGAGATTCTGGCCGTTGCCAAGGGCCAATACACATTGTTTCGCCCAAGCCTCGGACAAGCGATCGTCGGCAAGTCTGGTTCCGTGAAGGGAAAAGCGGGAGCCAGTGGCGTTTTGGACATGATGTACATGACGAAGCAGCAGCTCGAAGCTAAATTTCAGCCGGTTCAGGAAGTTCGCGAAGAAACTTTGTGGGGCGGTGTGAGCACCATCCATCTGACACTCGTGCCCAAAGGAAATGCCAGCTTCAAGTATGCTGAAATCTGGGTTGATTCCTCAGGCATGCCCGTACAGACAAAGATCGTCGAGAAAAACGACGATGCCACAACCATGCGTCTGAGCGGCGTGGAACGGAATCTGAAGATTTCCTCAGATGAGTTTAATATTAAGCTCGATTCCAGCGTAAAGATCGTTAAAGGTTAAGGTAAGGCTAACAAACCAAAGGTGGGGCTCTGAGGTCAGTGATCAGAGCCCCTTTCCATTTTGGCGGAAGGAAAGGCGCCGTCACCGGTTGCGTTTCTCCGCTTTTGTCGCCTATTCTTCGATTTCAAATCCAGGTAGGTTCTTTAACTCCAGGCAAGTTTCAAGTCTCAGAGATGCGAAAAAGCAAATTCGTTAAGCTAAAACTTCGGCATGCCAGTTTCATTAGCCGGGCTTTGCTTTCGACGCGCCATCCGGTTCTGGCCCATTTGATTCCGATGCGCCGCTGCAATCTCGCATGCGGTTACTGCAATGAGTATGACCATACGTCATCGCCGGTGCCGCTGGACATCGTCAAACGCCGACTGGACAAACTCGCCGAACTGGGAACATCCATCATCACAATCTCCGGCGGCGAACCGATGATGCACCCGGAGCTGGACGATATCATTCACCACATTCGACACCGGGGAATGATTGCCGGGCTCATTTCAAATGGTTACTACTTTACGCCGGAACGCATCAAGCGGCTGAACAACGCCGGGCTCGAGCATTTGCAGATAAGCATCGACAACGTAGAGCCTGACGCCGTCTCGCGCAAGAGTTTGCGCGTGCTCGATAAGAAGCTGCGATACCTTTCCGAGTATGCCGACTTTCATGTGAACATCAATTCGGTGATTGGCGGTGGCATCAAGAATCCTGAAGATGCACTGTCGGTTGCGCGCCGGGCGGTGGAACTAAAGTTTTCGACAACCGTGGGTGTCATCCATGACAACGACGGAACTCTGAAGCCGCTTTCGACCAAAGAAAAAGACGTCTTCCAGCAGGTGAAGAAGTTAGGCAACAAAGACCATGCGCGCCTCAATTGGTTTCAGGACAGCATAGCAGAAGGCAAACCCTACAATTGGCGTTGCCGTGCCGGGGCCAGGTATCTCTACATTTGCGAAGAGGGTTTGGTTCACTGGTGTTCCCAGCAACGAGGCTATCCGGGTATACCGCTCGAAGATTACACGATGGCCGACTTCGACCGAGAATACAATAGCGAGAAGTGGTGTGCGCCTACCTGCACACTGCAGTGTGTACATCAGGTAGGAATCCTCGACAACTGGCGCGATCCCCAACAGGCACCCGGCCTGAGTAAGCCGGACAGTTCGCTGAAAGACACCATCCACGAAGTACTGCGCGCTGAGTAGGCTCAGGCGCGCGCTAATGCTCTGGATCACCGCTGAGATTGAGTCGCATCCGGTCCCGCATCGCCCAGCGTTCCGCCTACCGTAAACAGCGTCACCGAGCTGGAGAGTCCGAGACCGGATAGTCTTCCCGCCATAATCACGATCATTTCGCCCTTGTCGATGGCGCCGCTTTCCAGCAAAGCTTTCTCTCCGAATTTGAGCATCTGTTCGGTCGTCTCCGCCTGTGGAACGATCAGCGATTCGACACCCCAGATCAAAGCCAGCTCATTCTGCACTACCCGAGAATTTGTCAGGGCAATGATTTGTTGCTCCGGCCGCAAAGCAGAAAGCCGGCGCGCCATCAGCCCTGATTCCGTCAAAACCGCCGTCACCCTTGTCCCCACCTCCTCTGCTGCGAAGGCCGCAGCCTCGCAAAGCGCACGACTCACCCGGCCGGATTGCCGCCCCGCCCACTTCGCAATCTTGTCAGGCTCCGGCCCTCTGCCCGCTTCGGCGGATTCGATGATGCGGCACATAGTTTCCCCCGCGGGAACCGGATAGAGTCCGCTGGCCGTTTCATTCGAGAGCATCAGAGCGTCGGTTCCATCCCAGACCGCGTTAGCTACGTCGGAAGCTTCAGCGCGAGTGGGCCGAGGGTTCGAAACCATGGACTGGAGCATCTGCGTTGCCGTAATCACCATTTTCCCCGCTTGCATTGCCTTCGCGATGATTCGCTTTTGATAAACCGGGACCAGCTCGACGCTCGTCTCCACTCCCAGGTCGCCGCGGGCAACCATGACGGCGTCGGCAGTGGCGATAATTTCGTCCAGATGATCGATCGCTTCGGCCTTCTCGATTTTCGCAACGAGCGGCGCGCGTCCGCCCGCCTCTCTAATCAGGCTTTGTGCGCGCCAGCAATCTTCCGCTGTACGAACAAAAGAAAGCGCGATGTAGTCGACATTTTGTTCGACCGCCCATTTAAGATCGGCAAGATCTTTTTCTGTCAGGGAATCAATCGGCAGGGAAACCCCGGGCAGATTGATACCTTTTCGTTCACCGAGAGCGCCGCCATTGATTACGCGACAAATTACCTCCGTCATCGTGGTGCTCTCCACCATCAAAGCGATCGCGCCATCATCAAGCAGCAACCGCGTGCCCGGCTTGACCACGCGAGGGAGGTCCGGATAGTTGGTTGCGACCCGTTTCTCGTCGCCAACAATATCCTCGGTCGTAAGTGTAAAGATGTCGCCGGCTTTGAGTGTTACCGGCTTTCCGTCCTTAAGTTGGCGCGTGCGAATTTTGGGCCCCGAAAGATCGACAAGGACCGCCAAAGGCCGCTTTATTTTTGCGGCAGCGGCACGCGCGTGCGCAATGTATTCGGCCTGCTCTTCGCGCGTGCCGTGAGACATGTTTATGCGCACGCCATTTACGCCCGCACCTAGCAGACTCTCAATCACACCCAGGTCTCGCGAGACGGGTCCCAAAGTCGCAAGAATTTTCGC
>Ga0137373_10009584_pt1 | contig 10139 bp, 6 predicted proteins | sample SagtaG_5_FD_104912 | JGI IMG/M metagenome (GOLD analysis project Ga0137373, IMG submission 104912) | Vadose zone soil microbial communities from Sagehorn Ranch, Mendocino, California, USA - Sage1_R_80_16 metaG | ecosystem: Environmental > Terrestrial > Soil > Vadose zone | place: USA: California...
ATCCTCCTTGTGTTGCACACTCGATAGCCAGCGGTAATGTGGTTACCTCCTTTCTCATGCTAGAGCAAAGGGCAGGTAATGGTCGCTGTTGCGGAGTGGGATGTCTGGAGGGAAGGGCGATCTGATCTGTGTCAGTGCGGCGCGCATCCTCTTGTGTGATGGCGCTGTGCGAGCTACGCAGTATGGGGAAGTATTGCTATATTATCATGAGCATAAGCTCCTCGCAAAAATACATCTATCGCGGTTGCACTGAGATGCCGCTTTTGCCTTCGGCAGAGCAGTACTTTATTTTCTCATCGTTTCTCATTTGTTGCGCTCGGAGAGCGCAACAAATGAGAAACGGCATAATCAGAAAGCACCATACTGCCGTCTATCCTGAGCCTGCCTGCCCTGAGCTTGCCGAAGCGTCGAAGGGCAGGCTATACGCCACGCCGAAGCGGCCACCGCATAAGTCCTATTATTATCTCCGACTATAACTCGTTCATAATTCGTACCGGATTTGTGACTCGCGTTTCCCCGCCGATATGCGAAAGTAGTGCGTGGATGATATTGTTATTGTTTAGAACGATCGTGTATCGTAGATCACCAGTGTTCCGTCCTCAGATGCTTCTGTTTTCGCGCACGACATTCATGACCGTCAGGAGCCTGCGCTATGTTCCGACCCTTCGGTATATCTCGACCACCCCGCTCCGTGCAGCGCGCGCTGTTTGGCCTTGCGCTGCTGGTCATGGGATTGGTGGCTAATCTGTCGCTGATCTCGTCGGTCGGCGCGACTGTCCAGGATCTCTATACGTCGCCATATAATTTTTGGCCTGGCCTGACCAACGCGCCACTGGAGCAGTTCGATTCTGCGACCAATGTGCGCTTGTTCCAAATTGAAACAATATTGTATCTCCAGGTTGTTTCACAATCAGGGATGATCATTCAGGAACATTCTTAACCGTCTGTCGTTTTTGTGTGTTTATCCTATCGGGTTATGGTTGTTCCATCTGCTTAGAAGACAACATCCGGCACAAGAGAGGAATCCGACCATGCACTTTTCGTCCACCGATGATAGTCTGCCGGTTGCAGTCCGCGCCTACCGTTGGCTGATCATCGTCGCGCTGCTAGCCATGACGGTTCTGATGGCAGCCCCCCCGGCAGCGCTTGCTGCTCCCTCCGACAACCTTGCTGGCGCAACCGTGATCCCTACTCTCGGCCCGTTCCCCTTTAGTGACAGCGGCACTACCACCACCGCAACCCGCGAGGCCGGCGAAGACGGTACCTGCGGCAACTTTCCTTCCGACCCGGCCATTAGTACCCGTAGCGTCTGGTACAAGTTTACTCCATCTACCAGTGGATGGCTCGTGGTTGATACACTAACGAGCAGTTACGACACAGTACTTGAGATATATGTCGGTAATTCTGCTGGCGCAACCTATCCGCTGGTCTCATTGAATTGTAACGACGATGCTCGCCCGGGGGCGGTACTCCAATCATTGCTTAGTATTCCGGTGGCCCCGAGCGCTGGTCTTTCCTACTATATTATGGTCCGAAGCTTTGGCAGCAGTCAGACCGGTGGTAGCCTGACGTTGCATGCCAGCTTCTCTTCTCAACAACAGATCTATGTGGATGGCACCAGTGGCAATGATGCCAACCCCGGCACCCATCCATTACTTGCGGTGCAAACCATCCAAAAAGGGGTAAATATCGCCAGCACCGGGGCCAATATTAATATTAATACCGGCACCTATAACGAACAGGTTGTCATTCACCAGAACCTGAGTCTGACTGCCGGTGGTGGCGCAGTTCTAATTACCGGCGCTGCCCCCAGTGTCACCCTTACCAGTGGCGCGCAGATTACGCTCAATGGCGCAATCACCGCCAATAGTGTACAGGTAGATCAGGCCGGTAGCCCCGGTGCGCGAATTGTGGATGGGGTTGCGCTGGTTGTCTCCGGAGGTACGATCACTGTAGGTAATGGTACCTATGCCGAGAATCTAACGATTAGCAAGGATGTGACCCTGACTAACATTCCCGGCCAGGGACCATACCTTCAGCCTGCTGCCGGAACGGCAATTAATGTTACCGGCGGTACCGTAACCCTCACCGGGCTGAATATTGTTGCTCCCACCGGGCTAAATAGCGCCGGAACCGTAACCGCCAACGATAACTGGTGGGGCAACGGCAGCGGTCCTGGTGGGGTGGGTGGGGTCGGTGGTACCGGCAGCCAGATCATCGGGAGTGGTGTGACGGTGACAAGCTGGTGTTTTGAGCCTAACCCGACCTGTACCTCGATTACTGCGCCACCACTGCTTGAGTTTGTTTCCCAACCGCAAAACGGTACGGTTGGAGTCTCGATTGCGCCGCCGAATGTCCAGGTGCGGGTACAATCCAGTGGCAGCACCGTTACTTCCTTTACCGGTCCGATCACCTTGATAATCGGTACCGGACCGGGCGGCGTGCCAACCCCAACAATCAACGGAGCATCGTCGGTAGCGGTGAATGCAGTGAGTGGGGTTGCCACCTTCACCAGCCTGATCTTTAACCGTGCCTTTAACGGCTATATCCTCAGCGCCTCAACTACCGGATTAACTTCAGTCAATAGTGGATCATTCAATATTGGGGTTGGCACGCCGACGGTGACGATTGATACTCCAGCTAGTTCAAGTTTTACCTTTGGTGACCCACCCTTTACCGTGGGTGCAACTACGAGCCCCGCCGGATTAGCAGTTACGTTTAGCTCGAATACCACCGGAGTTTGTACGGTTTCGGGTACCGCCGTAACAATTGTTGCAGCAGGCACATGTACTATCCAGGCAACCATTACCGCCACCGCCGATTATAACTCGGCCAGCACTACCCGTGACTTTACCATCAACGGGGCCAGCCAGACAATCCAGTTCTCTCCTGCAGCGCCAAGCGGGACGTTTGGGACAATGGTAACAGTAACTGCTACTGCACAGCCGAGCGGTAACGCTGCTACGCTGGTCCTGGATGGGAGCAGCACAGCGTGTACCCTCAACAGCAGTGGTCCCGGCACGATTACCTTGAATATTACGACCGGAACCGGCACCTGTGTTATTACCGGCTCGGGTGGAGCAGGGGGCAATTATGCTGCCGCGCCGCCACAAAACCTCTCAATTACCGTCCAGAAAGCTACCCAGACGATCACATTCGATACGCCTCCCAATAACACCACCTTTACTCTTGCTACCCCGTCGTTTACGGTCGGGGCATTTGCCACTCCATCGGGGTTACCGATAGTGTTTGCCTCCGCTTCGCCCTCGGTCTGTACCGTTTCCGGGACAACGGTGACCATCGTAGCAGGCGGAACCTGTGTAATCAATGCCAATCAGCCCGGCGATCCAGATTACAGCGCGGCAAACCAGGTGACCAACTCATACCCAATTAACCGTATTCCAGCAATCTTTACCATTAGTGTGCCGGATAAGACTTATGATGGTACGCCGCTCCCGGTTGGGACGGTGACCTGGACTAGCCCGGCTTCGCAACCTGGGGGTCACACCCTCGATTATATGTATACTGGGATCAGCGGCACATCCTACGGACCGACTGCGACCCCGCCGACCAATGCCGGAACCTACCAGATTGTTGCGACGCTCAATGGCCCGACCTATGGCGGCTCAGCCACCGATACGGCGACAATCATGCCGAAGCCGGTTACATTTACAGTCAGCGTACCGGATAAGACCTATGATGTTGCGCCGGCCGGCCCGCCCACGGTGGTGCTAAGTGGCGGTAGCCCGCCCCTGCCCAGTGCTGCGACCGGGTTTAGCTTCCAGTATATTGGCACTGGTGCGACGAGCTATGGGCCAACCGCTACCGCGCCGGCTAATGCTGGAACCTACCAGGTGACGGCTACCCCGACCAGCGGAAACTACAGCGGCACGGCAAACGCTGCCTTTACGATCAACAAGGCGACCCAATCAATCAGCGGGTTCCTGCCAATACCTGATCATGTCTATGGCGACCCGAGCTTTGCCCTGAGCGCGACCGCCACGTCGGGCCTGCCAGTCGACTTTAGCGCTACCGGAAACTGCACCTTCGAAAGAGGCAAGGTATTCATCACCGGTGCCGGGAGCTGCACGATCACGGCCAGCCAGCCGGGCAATGCGAACTGGGTCGCCGCCGCCGATGTTCCGCAGACATTCACAATTAACAAGGTGACTCAATCGATTACCTTCAACTCGCTGCCTACCCGCGCCGTCTCCAATCTGCCCTTCACGGTGAGCGCAACCGCGACATCGGGCCTGCCGGTAAGCTTCAGCGCCACGGGCGGCTGCTCGGTGTCGGGGACGACGGTGACGTTGAGCGGGGTAGGGACCTGCACGATCACGGCCAGCCAGCCGGGCGACGCGAACTGGGGTGCCGCTGCGGATGTCCCGCAGACGTTCCTCATTGTAACGAGCTTCAAGGCCTTTGTCCCACTTCTGTTGGTGCCGCCCTACCCAGATTTGGTTGGCAGCTTTACCCTGAGCGATCCGACGGTCAAGGCATTCGATCCAGTGCTGATTACCGTCACAATCACGAATAACGGTAACGCTCCGGCGAGCAATTTCTGGGTCGATTTCTACATCAACCCGCTCATGCCGCCGACAGCTACCAACCAGCCATGGGATCAGCGCTGCGGCTCCGTGCGCTGCAAATTTGGCATCGCATGGTACGTCGCCGACACGATCGCGCCTGGTAAGAGTATAAAGCTGTACTCGACCGCAAGTAGTTACTATGCCAAGAATACAGATTGGCCAGGTTATTTCGAGGGGACGAAGCTCAATCTCTACCTGTATGTCGATAGCTGGAATCCGGGGATTGCGGATGGTGCGGTGATCGAGAAGAATGAGGCGAATAATCGCGCCGAGCTTCATCTCGGCGGCGTGCAGGCTGCGGCGGCGCCGTTCGCGTCGGCTCCTACGCCTACGCAGGCACTGCCGGCGCTGCCGGATCGCCCGGCGCGGCCGTCTGAAAATCATTAACAAATAGACCCGACGGAATACATCCCAAGCGATCAATAACGGAATCTAATGGAGGAATCCCAATGCTACGACGAAAAATCGGTACAACGCTGGCGTCGTTCGGCGTCGTGATGCTGATCTTTGGGGTGAGCGCACTGCCGGCACAGGGCGCGGAGCCCATGCATGTAGCGCTCCAGCCATCGCCACGGCCGCCGATCGACCCGCTGAGGCACCATAACGGCGCGAGCGCCCAAATGGGTCATATCACCGGCACAGTGATCGATCAGCGCACTGGCGCGCCGGCGGCCGGTATTACCGTGAGAGTCGGTGGCGACTTAGTCACGACCGATGCGAATGGCAACTACGATCACTGGCTGCCGGTCGGCGATTACCCGGTGGCGCTGCAATTAGCCGGCGATCAGGGTGCTGCCGAGCAAGATACGGTGCTGGTTTCGGTGCGACCGGTGGTGCCCACAGTGCAGCATCTCAACTTCCGCAGTCCCGCTTCGGCGCCGAATGCGCCAGCAGCCGCACCAGCAGTTGTGCCGACGGCCGTGGTGGCAGCTGCGAAGCCGTCCACTCCGGCGATCAAGACCGATGTGGGTGCGCCGAAGCGCATGCCGCGTACGGGGGTGGCGGACAGCGCTGCATGGCTGTGGCTGGCATTCGGTATGCTGCTGCTGCTGGCCGGTGGTCTGGTTGGTTTCGGCCCGGTGCTGAATGGCCGCTCGGCCGCAGCGTTGATCCGCAGGCATGCTGCAAACGCCCAACTGCTCCAGGCGCTGCTGTCGCAGCCGGCGCGTGATGAATTTCTTGCCGCACTGTTCGAGACGCACGATCGCGGGCGCAGGTAATAGCATAATGGCATAATACGTAGGGCCGCCCCTAGCGGGCGGCTCTACGTATTATGCCATTATGCTATGACGCCATCACTGGCTCGCCGACAACCGCCTTGGTGAAGCTGACCTTGCCGCTGCCATCGACGCCAACCTCGATTGTGTCGCCCTCTTGGAACTCGCCTTGCAGCAGTCGCAGGGCTAGCTCATTCTGAAGCCGCTGCTGGATCACCCGCTTGAGCGGCCGCGCGCCATAGATTGGGTCGTAGCCTTCCTCGGAAATCTTCGCCAGCGCCTCGGGCGTCAACTCCAACTTGAGCTTGCGGTCGGCCAGCAGCTTGCGCAGCCGACCGAGCTGGATCTCGACAATCTGGCCAATCTGCTGCCGGCTCAGCGGCCCGAAGACGATAATCTCGTCGATTCGGTTCAGGAACTCTGGCCGGAACTCCTCGCGAATCTCCTCCAACACCCGCGCTTGGATCGCTTCCTGGCTCTCGCCGCGCTGCGTCAACTCCTGAATGATCGGGCTGGCGGTGTTGCTTGTCATAATGATAACAGTGTTTTTGAAGTTGATCACGCGCCCCTGTCCGTCGGTCAGCCGGCCGTCGTCCAGAATCTGCAGCAGCACGTTGAACACATCCGGGTGCGCCTTCTCGACCTCATCGAATAGCACCACGCTGTAGGGCTTGCGCCGCACCGCCTCGGTGAGTTGGCCGCCCTCTTCGTAGCCGATATAGCCAGGCGGCGCGCCAATCAACCGCGCGACGGTGTGCTTCTCCATATACTCCGACATATCCAGCCGGATCATAGCGCTCTCGTCGTCGAACAGGAACTCGGCCAGGGCGCGCGCCAGCTCGGTCTTGCCCACGCCGGTCGGGCCGAGGAACAGGAACGAGCCCAGCGGGCGGTTTGGGTCTTGCAAGCCGGCACGCGAGCGCCGCACTGCATTCGCCACCGCGCGCACCGCCTCTTCCTGGCCAACCACCCGCAGGTGCAAGCGCTCCTCCATTTTGATCAGCTTCTCGACCTCGCCCTCCAGCAGTTTGCTGACCGGCACGCCGGTCCAACGCGAAACAATCGTCGCGACGTCTTGCGAGTCGACTTCCTGCTTGAGCAACGTGTTGTCGTGGCCCTTGAGCTGCGTTTCGGCCTCGTTCAGCTCTTTTTCGAGCCGGGTCAGCGTGCCGTATTGCAGCTCGGCGGCCTTGTTGTAGTCGTACTCGCGCTGGGCCGCCTCGATGGCCACGTGCGTCTGGTCGATCTGCTCTTTAAGCTTCTGGATGCGCCCCAGCACCTCGCGCTCGCGCTGCAGCTGCGCCTCGACGGCGTTGCGGTTCTCGCGCAGATTGCTCAGGTCGCGCTCGAGCTTCTCGAGCCGCTCTTTGCTAGCCTTGTCTTTTTCCTTCTTCAGCGCCTCGCGCTCGATCTCCAGCTGCATCATCCGGCGCTTCAGATCATCCAGCTCCTGCGGGTCCGAGGTGATCTCCATGCGCAGCCGCGCCGCGGCCTCGTCGATCAGGTCGATCGCTTTGTCGGGCAGGAAGCGGTCGGAGATATAGCGGTCCGACAGCACCGCCGCCGCGACAATCGCGCCGTCGGTGATCCGCACGCCGTGATGGGTCTCGTAGCGCTCCTTCAGGCCGCGCAGAATCGAGATCGTGTCCTCGACCGATGGCTGGTCGACGATCACCGGCTGGAAACGCCGCTCCAGCGCCGCATCCTTCTCGATATGCTTGCGATATTCGTCCAGCGTGGTCGCGCCGACCATACGCAGCTCGCCGCGCGCCAGCATGGGCTTGAGCATATTGCCGGCGTCCATCGCACCCTCGGCCGCACCCGCACCAACGACGGTGTGCAGTTCGTCGATGAACAGGATGATATCCTCGCGCTCCTGGATCTCCTTCAGCACGGCCTTGAGGCGCTCTTCGAACTCGCCGCGATACTTCGTGCCGGCGATCAACGCGCCCATGTCGAGCGAGACTACCTTGCGATCCTTGAGCGCCTCGGGCACGTCGCCGCGGACGATCCGCTGGGCCAGGCCCTCGACGATCGCGGTCTTGCCGACGCCCGGCTCGCCAATCAGCACCGGGTTGTTCTTGGTGCGCCGCGAGAGGATCTGGATGACGCGGCGGATCTCCTCGTCGCGACCGATCACTGGGTCGAGCTTGCCAGAGGTGGCCAGCTTGGTTAGGTCACGGCCATACTGGTCCAGCGCGGCATAGGTGTTCTCGGGGTTCGGGCTGGTGACCCGCTGGGTGCCACGCACCTCGCGCAGCGCGGACAACAGGTTGTCGCGAGTGAGCCCGACCTGCTGGAGCAGACGCTGGGCGGCGCCGCCGGCATGCGCCAAGATGGCCAACAGCAGATGCTCGGTGGAGACATACTCGTCGCCGAACTGGGCCAACTCGTCGTGGGCGCGCACCAGCACGGTGCGCAGCCGGTTCGAGATGCCGACCTGCACGCCACTGCCGCTGACGCGCGGCAGTCGATTCAGCTCGGCGCGCACCTGCTGGGCTAGCGCGCCCACGGCAATATTCATCTTGCTGAGCACCTGCGGCACCACGCCATCGCCTTGATCGAGAAGCGCCAGCAGCAGATGCTCGGGCTCGACCTGGCTGTTGCCGTTGCGATCGGCGATATTTTGCGACGCATTAATCGCATCGATCGACTTTTCGGTGAAACGATTGGTATTAAATGACATTTTCTTTTCCTCCACTCAAAATCTATCGTTATGATAGCATGTGCGTATCTGAAATGTGTATATGAAGTGTTGGCGTTGTGTTAATTTCTTCAGCTCAGCCTTCGGCAGAGCGGTACTTTACGCCCTTTGTTTTCGTTTTTGCGCTTTGCAAGCGCAAAAACGAAACAAAAGGGACGCATCTTCAATAAAATCAAACAAGCACCGCACACTCGAAGACGAGGTACAGTGCTTGTCGTGTTTTTGATGATTTGAGAATGAATTAAGCCTCGTGTTTGAGCACGAGCCGCTCCTCGATGGCTCGCAGAACTGTGATGCGCTTGCCATGTACTTGCTCGTAGGCTCGGACAGTGCGCAGGCCAGCCTCGTCGAACTTCGGCAGCTGGCTCACGACCGTATCAACGTTCATCTTATCGTAGCCGGGCAAGCGCCAATACCTCGTCGCGGGTTGGCAGCGAGGGTTGCGCGCCAGCTTTAGTAGTAGAAAGTGCGCCAGCGGCCATGCCCCAGCGGAGCGCCTCGGCGAGGGGAATGCCGGTGTCGAGCGCCGCGGCCAGCCCGCCGTTGAATGCATCTCCGGCGGCCACGGTATCCACCGCGCTGACCTGGAAGGCCGGCACGAAACTGCCTTTTGCGCCGTCGTGCCAGTATGCGCCGCGGCCGCCTAGCTTGATGATCACCTGGCGCACACCGTGCGCCAGCAGCACCTGGGCCGCGTGCTCGGCCGCATCCTCGCCGTCGATCGCGAAGCCGACCAGCGCGGCGGCCTCGGTTTCGTTCGGCGTGATGATATCGGCGGCCCTGTACAGAGCGTCCGGCAGCGGCTGAGCCGGCGCGGGGTCGAGAATGACCGTCACGCCGCGCTGGCGTGCCAACTGCGCGGCATTGATCACAGCCGCGAGCGGCACTTCAAGCTGAAGCAGCAGTGCGCTCGTACCGACCAGCGCAGCGTCGAGCCGCACGAGATCCTCGGCGCCGACCTGCCCGTTCGCGCCAGGTACTACGATGATTGTATTCTCGGCAGCGTCGTTGACTGCGATCACTGCTGTGCCGGATGAGATACCTGGCTGCGCCAGCACCCCGGCGATATTCACATTGTCGGCGCGCAGACCATCGCACAGTGCCGCGCCAAAGACGTCGTCGCCCACGCGCCCGATCATGCGCGTCGCGGCGCCAAGCCTCGCGCCGGCAACTGCCTGGTTGGCGCCCTTGCCGCCCGGCGCGGTGAAAAAGCTGTGTCCAGTCAGCGTCTCGCCGGCCACCGGCAGGCGCGGCGTTCGCACGACTAGGTCCATATTGATGCTGCCGAACACGACGATCGCCATGGGTATCCTCCTAAGTGGCTCATAGCCTGCCCTTCGGCAAGCTCAGGATAGACGGCAGCATGGTATTTTCCGGTTATATCCTTTTCGTTATTGCGCTCGCAGAGCGCAATAACGAAAAGAATAAGATAATAAAGTACCGCAGTTCCTGCGCTTGCCGAAGGGCTGCCGAAGGCAAAAACAGGATTTCGAAAGCAATGGCGTAAGTGCTATCAATGATAGAAGCGCTCGTATAGCTCGCGCTGGCGCTTGATTGCCGTCTGGTAGATCGCATGATGAGCCAAATTTGGTTCGTACGCGGTTCCATCGGCGGCGGGCAGTTCGTCGA
>Ga0137373_10009593_pt1 | contig 10136 bp, 6 predicted proteins | sample SagtaG_5_FD_104912 | JGI IMG/M metagenome (GOLD analysis project Ga0137373, IMG submission 104912) | Vadose zone soil microbial communities from Sagehorn Ranch, Mendocino, California, USA - Sage1_R_80_16 metaG | ecosystem: Environmental > Terrestrial > Soil > Vadose zone | place: USA: California...
ATCTCGTCCTCGTGCACGGGATCACCGGCAACCTCGCCGTCTGGCACCTGCAGATGGTGCCGCTGCTCGCGAACCGCTTCAGCGTTCTGACCTACGACCTGCGCGGCCACGGCTACAGCGACATGCCGGAGACCGGCTACGACGCCGACACGATGGCTGAGGACCTGCTGCAGCTGCTGGACGCGCTCGAGATCGAGCGGCCGATGATCGTCGGCCACAGCTACGGCGCCGACATCGCGCTGTACTTCGCACACCTGTACCCGGAGCGGGTGAGTCGGGTCGTGGCGATCGAGGGGGCCCTGCCGGCCCTCGTCGGCGCGCGGAACCGCGAGGAGTGGGAGGGCTGGAGCTACTGGGTCGACATGCTCGAGCGTTCGGGCGTGCAGGTTCCGGACGACAAGCGCGCCGACGTCGTCTACCTGCTGAAGGCGAGCCTCGTGGTGCCGAAGAAGTGGGGGCCGCTCAACGGCATGCCGCGGAACCCCGCGCCGTACCTGCGGCTGGTCGACGAGACGACGATCGCCCGCGACTACGAGCGCGTCGGCTCGCTGCCTCTCGAGGCCGTATCCGAGATCGAGACGCCGGTGACGCTCCTGTGGACTGTCGGCTCGGCGTTCATGGGCACGCACGATTTTCTCGCCGGCGCGCTTCCGCACGTGCGCTCCGTGCTGTTGCCCAAGACCGAATGGGGTCATTTCGGGCCGCTCGAGCAGCCCGAGGCCGTGGCCACCGAGATCCTCTCCGCCCTGGAGGTGCAATCGCGATGAACGACGGCGTGATCGTCACCGGCAGCTCGACCGGTCTCGGTCTCGAGACTGCGCTCGTGTTGGCCGGCCACGGCTTCCGTGTCTACGCCGGAGTGCGGGACGCAGCCTCTGCCTCGGTCGTGGACGCCGCGGCGGCGCAGCGCGACGTCGAGCTCGAGGTCGTGGTGCTCGACATCACCGACCGCACGAGCATCGACGCCGCGGTCGGCCGCGTCGTCGCCGACACGGGCGGCGTGTTCGCGCTCGTCAACAACGGCGGCATCGGCCTGCGCGGCTGCCTCGAGGACGTCAGCGAAGAGGAGGTTCGCAGGGTCTTCGAGGTCAACGTGTTCGGGACGATCGCGATGACGCAGGCCGTGCTGCCGCACATGCGCGCCGCAGGCCGGGGACGGGTGGTGACGATCTCCTCGGTCGGCGGGCGCATCTCGTCGTTCGGCGTCGGCGTGTACTGCGCGTCGAAGTTCGCGCAGGAAGGGCTCGGCGAGGCGCTCGCACTGGAGCTCGCGCCTTTCGGCATCCGGCACGTCCTGATCGAACCGGGGATCATCAAGACCGAACGCTGGGGCGTGAACCGCGGAACCGCGGCCCGCGCCACGGATCCGGCGAGTCCGTACCACGGGCTGTTTCGCGAGAGCGAGGCGATCGCCGACCGGCTTGTCGAGCGCTCGCGAACACGGCCGCGAGACGTCGCAGACGCCGTCTACCACGCCCTCACCACCGAGAAGCCGCGGATGCGCTACGTCGTCGGACGGCCGGCGTCGGTCGTGATCTGGCTGCGCCGCCATCTACCGGCACCGCTGTTCGAGCGCGTCTACTGGGGCCCCTTCCTGCGGCGGATCCGTCGCCGCGCGGCGGTGGTGACTTAACATCGCGCGCTTCCTCTTCACGTGCTGGCCGCTGACCGGCCACGTCTTCGGCCAGGTCGCGATCGCCCGCGCGCTGCGCGACCGCGGACACGACGTCGCGTTCTATACAGGGGAGAGCGCCCGTGCCGTGCTCGAGGACGAGGGCCTCACCGTGCTCGGCTTCTCGCGCCTCGACGAGCGGCGGGCGCAGGACGCCGTTGCGGCGATCGAGGGTGGCTTCCGGCCCGGCCGGCCCGGCGGCCGCAAGCTGCTCGCGGCATTCCGCGACTGGCTGGTGGAGACGATTCCCGACCAGATCGCGGACCTCGAGCCGGTGATCGAGGAGTGGCAGCCCGACGTGCTCGTTTGCGACCTCTCGATGTGGGCGCCGCAGGTCGTCCTGTGGGAGAAGCTGGGAGTCCAGGTCGCGCTGTCGTCGACGTTCATGGGGCCCCTGATCCCCGGCCCGGACGCACCGGCCTGGGGCCTCGGGATGCCGGCGCCGCGGACGAGCGCGCAGCGGGCGGCGGCCCGCGGCATCACCCGCGTCACCGAGTTGCTCGGCATGCCACTTCGAAAACGCGTCGACGCCCTGCGCGCAGAGCACGGCCTGCCGCCGATGGGGTGCTCGGTCAACCGGTTCACGGCGCGGCTGCCGCTGTACCTCGTCGGCAGCGTCCCCGAGCTCGACTACGACCGTCGCGACCTGCCGCCATCCGTGCACTACGTCGGTGCCTCGCACTGGCACCCTGTACCCGACGAGTCCACCGAGACGTTCCTGCGCACGGTTCCGCCAGGCCGCCCCTGGGTGCACGTCACCGAGAGCACTGTCCACACCAGCGACCCGTTCATCCTGCGCGCCGCCGCGTCCGGGCTCGGCGACGCGCCGGTCGAGGCGATCCTGACCACCGGCGGTCACCGCGACCCCGCGTCACTCGGGCTCGGGATCCCCGCGCGCAACATTCACGTCGCGCGGTGGCTGAGCCACCCCGAACTGTTGCGGCGCTGCTCCGTGGTGGTGACGGCGGGCGGCCAGGCGACGATCCTCTCCGCCCTCGCCGCGGGCGTCCCGCTCGTCGTCGTCCCGACCACGTGGGACAAGCCGGACAACGCGCAGCGTGTGGTCGCGGCCGGCGCCGGCATCCGCCTAGCTCCGAAGCGGTGCAAGCCCGAGGCGCTGCTGACCGCCGTCCTCGACGTCCTCGGCGACCTGTCCTACGCCGCGGCGGCGAAACGCCTCGCCGCGCGGCTCCACGAGGCACCGGGCGCCGTGCGCGCGGCCGAGCTGCTCGAGGGCCTCGTGCCCACTCTCGCGGCAGTTGGAGGGGCACGATAAACCGGCTGGCGTTGACCGGCTCCGCGCGGACGGCGAACGCTCCGACGCGCCCGCGACTGCTCTCGTACGCCGGCCGCTGGGGGCGGGCGCGTCGCTGGCTGCCCGCCGATGCGCGGCTCGTCGTCGACGTCGGCTGCGCCTTCGGTTACGGCACAGCGGCGCTGATGGCCGCGGGCCCGCGTGAGCGGCGGGTGATCGGTGTGGAGCGCGACCCCGGGCACGTCGCCGAGGCCGCACGGCGTTTCCCCTGGGTCACCGTCGTCGAGGGTGACGCCGCCGAGCTGCCGTTCCCCGACGGTGCCGTCGACGCCGTCACGCTGCTCGACGTCCTCGAGCACGTCGCGGACCAGGACGCCGTGCTGGCAGAGGTCCACCGCATCTTGCGTCCGGGTGGCATGCTGGTCGTCAGCGTTCCGCACCGCGGCCTACTGACGGCCGCCGACTCCACGAACGTGTACCCGGCGCTGCAGCGCCGCATCGCGTCCTGGCTGCCCATGGATCCCGCCGACGATTGCGACGGCGGCGAGCACCGCCACTACACGATCGAGGGCCTGTGCGCCGCGCTCGGCCCGCGCTTCGAGGTCGACCGCGTCGCCCGCACCGGTACGGGCGTCACGGAGTTGGTTCACCTGGGGCTGCTCGTGCTCTTCAAGGGTCTCCTGCGCCGACCCGGCGCCTACCACGCGCTGCTGCCCCTGCACCTGCTCGTCTACCTCGTCGACGACCTCGTGCCCGCCGGGCGAGCCGCCTACCACCTCTCCGCACGCGCGGTCGCCAGATGAACCGCTTTCTGTTTGCATGCTGGCCGTTCGAGGGGCACGTCTTCCCGCAGATGGCGATCGCGACGGCGCTGCGACGGCACGGGCATGAGGTCGCGTTCTACACGGGGCCGGATGCCCGTCGGATCATCGAGCCCGAGGGGATCCCCGTCTTCCCCTTCGAAGCGGTCGAGACGTCCCATTACCTGCGCGTGCAGGACTCCGAGCGTCGCACGGATACCCGCCGCCAGTCCCTGCGCATCCAGCACGAGGCATTGCGGGGCTGGCTCGTGGAGTCGATCCCGGGCCAGGTCACCGACATGCAGGCGATCATCGACGACTGGCAGCCCGACGCCGTGGTCATCGACGTCGCCATGTGGGGTGCGATGACAATCCTCTGGGAATCCGTCCCGATCCCCGTGGTGCTGTTGTCGTTCATGGGGCCGATGATCCCGGGCCCGGACGCGCCTGCCTGGGGCTTCGGCTTACCCGCGCCGCGTACCGCCCGCGCGCGCGCCGCAATGACGGTGCTCACCAAGGGCACCGAGCTCGCCGGGTTCGGTCTGCGCCGGCGCGTCAACGCGATCCGGGCCGAGCACGGCCTCGGGCCGCTCGGCATGTCGATGAACGCGTTCGGCGGCCGCCTTCCGCTCTATCTCGTCGGCAACCTGCCGGAGCTCGACTACGGCCGACGCGACCTGCCGCCGTCCGTGCACTACGTCGGCCCGTGCCTGTGGCACCCACCCGAGGAGTCGGGCACTACGGCGTGGCTGGACGCTGTCCCTGCCGACCGGCCGTGGGTCCACGTGACCGAGGGCACCTCGCACTATCAGGACCCCTTCCTGCTCAAGGCGGCAGCGACCGGGCTCGCAGATCAGCCGCTGGAGGCGATCCTGACCACGGGCGGCAAGCGCGACCCGGCGTCCATCGCCCCCGCGCCGGCCTCCAACGTCCACATCACGCGCTGGCTGAGCCACGGCGAGCTGCTGCCCCGCTGCGCAGCCGTGGTGACGACGGGCGGCGCGGCGACGGTCATGGCCGCGCTGGCGGCCGGGGCGCCGATGGTGGTCGTCCCCACGACCTGGGACAAGCCCGACAACGCACGTCGCGTCGTCGAGGCCGGCGTCGGCATCCGGCTGGCGCCGAAGCGGTGCACGCCGGAGCGGCTGCGCGACGCGGTGCGCGAGGTCTTGCTGGATCCGGCTTACGCGGCGCGCGCGCGGCACGTGGCCCAGAACTTGGCAGCAGCCCCGGGCCCGGACGGCGCTGTGGAGCTCTTGGAGGGGTTGGTCGGAAATCGCGTCCCGACGGGATGAGGATGGATTACGAGAGGAGAGTGAGGAATCCGATGTTCAAGGCACTCACCAGCGCCGCGCTCCTCGCCGGGCTGGTTCTGGCGCTTGTGTCGCCGACGGCGCACGCGAAGCCGCGGCCCGGCGTTAACGAGATTGCCACGAAAGGCTTCGGCGACCAGCGAAACAGCTATGCGTGGTCGATGGCGTGGTTCAAGGGGCGACTCTATGTGGGAACCGCGCGCAGCGAATTGTGCGTGGAGAACGCGACCCTGGACTTCTACTTCCCGAACCAGGGCTGGTACACGCCGCAGCCAACCTCCGGCGTCACCTGCCCCGCGTCGATCTACGACGCCGACCTGCGCGCCGAGATCTGGAGCTATAACCCGAAAACGGGGATCTGGCAGCGCGTCTACCAGTCGCCCATGGACATCCCGAACCCGCGCGCCCCCGGGAAGTTCGTCGCCCGCGACATCGGCTACCGCGGCATGGTGGTCTACACCGAGCCCGATGGCAAGCAGGCGCTCTACGTCGCCGGCGTCACCGCGGACGAGTACATCCCGGAGATCGCAAACGACTACCCGCCGCGACTGCTACGCACGACCAACGGACGCGATTTCACTCCCGTCAACGGCGCACCGGCGACCATCCACAACCCGACCGGGATCCAGAAGCCGATCGGCTACCGTGCGATGCAGGTCGTCGACGGGCGCCTGTTCGTGACCGCCTCGGGCGGCCTCACGGGCGACGGCGTCGTCCTTGAGGTGACCAATCCGGCGGGCTTTTCGCCGACCTTCACGCAGGTCACCCCAAGCACGATGGACGTGTTCGAGCTGCAGGCCTTCGACCGGCACCTGTACGCGGGAACGGGTGACACAAAGACGGGCTACGGCGTGTACAAGTGGGACCTGCAGCCGAATGACCAGTGGCAGCCAATCGTGACCGGCGGTGCCGGGCGCGGCGCCGCGATCACGTCCGTCGTCTCGATGGCGCAGTACCGCGACCGCCTCTACGTCGGCGCCAGCGGCTGGTACGTGACGCTGTTCCCGTCGTCGGAGCTGATTCGCATCGACTCGGACGACCACTGGGACCTCGTGGTCGGAAACCCTCGCTTCGACGCAACCGGCGCGCTCAAGTATCCCGTCAGCGGTCTGCCCGACGGTTTCGGCAACATCTTCAACGCCCACTTCTGGCGGATGCAGGACTACAAGGGCGCGCTCTATCTCGGCACGAACGACTGGAGCTGGGTGCTGCGCGACGTTCCGTTGCTTGGCGACTGGCTCAAGCCCGAGTTCGGGTTCGACCTCTATGGCACCTGCGACGGCACGTACTGGTGGACCGCCACGCGCAACGCGTTCGGCGACGGCACCTTCAACTTCGGCGCGCGGACCATGGCGACGTCGTCCGACGCCGGCTTCATCGGCAGCGCGAACCACGTCCAGGGGACGGCGGTCTGGCGAGCGAACGCCCCGTCGTGTGGGGGTGCCACCGTGCCGCACCTCGCGCGGCGCACCGTCGCCCGCGTGCACGCTCGCTTGGCGCCGCCCACGCGCCTACTCGCTGAGCTCGAGTCGTGCGGCGCCGCCCTGTCGTGGGATCGTGCCCCGGGCGCCGCTCGGTACAAGGTGTTGCGCGCCTCCTACCGGACGTTCGACAACGTCCTCGTCGCGTCGCGGCCGAACCTTGCGTACGCGGGGACGCTGCTGGTGCCCCCGGCGCTCAACGTGTCCGGCGGTCGGCGCGGCGAGCTCTCCATCGCGGGGGCCTACCGTACCGTCGGCTTCACGCGCCGGACGTCGTTCGTCGACCGGGCCGCGCGCGCCGCGCAGCGCTACGACTATCGGGTCGTCGCTGTCGACCCGCGCGGACGCACCTCCGCGAGCTCCAATCTTGTGCAGGTTCCAGCGGACAGGCCCGCGGTCTCCGCAGCTGACGTCGGGGACGCCGTCGGGCGCGTCCCGTCCGCGAACGGCGACCGCCGGCTCGCCGCCGCGGCCACCGGTCCCGCCGGCGGTGATGTCCGCGACTTGCTGCACCGACTCCGCGCCCAGACGATCCATGCCGGCGCCTGCAGGAGCTGAGCGAGCGTGCGCGTCACCATCATCGCCATCGGCTCCCGGGGCGATGTCGAGCCCTACGCCGCGCTCGGCGCGGGCCTGCGACGGGCCGGGCACGATGTGCGGTTCGCGACGCACGAACGGTTCGCCGGCCTCGCCGACGGCCTCGGGATCGAGGTCGCGGCGGTAGCCGAGGGGGAGCTGAGCCGCGGGACGCATACGGACGCCGGCCGCCGCTGGGTCGAGCGCGAGAGCCGGCTGCTGCCCGGCTGGGCCGGGCTGCTCAAGGACGCCGCGTCGGTAGCCGAGCGGCGCCTGGCCGACTGTCGGGACGCGGCCGAGGGCGCGGACGTGCTCGTGGTCTCGGTCCTCGCCACGCTGCTGGGGCGCCAGCTTGCGGACGCGCTCGGAGTGCCGCTCGTGCGCGCCTACTACGCGCCGCCGGGGCGCGAGCGACGGGCGCTGGCCCGCCAGGTGGCGTGGACCGCCGCGCGCCCATGGGTCAACCGCGCGCGGCGAACGGTGCTCGGCGCCGACCCGCTGCCGCTGCGTGAGCCGATCGGCACGCTGGACCGGCGCGGCACACCCGTGCTCTACGGGTTCAGCAGCCAGGTCGTGCCGAACTTCTCGCCGGAGTCGCACGAGCAGGTCACGGGTTACTGGCGCCTGGACGTTCCGGAGGGCTGGACGCCGCCGCCCGCGCTGGAGCGGTTCCTCGCCGAGGGCGACCCGCCCGTGCTCGTCACCTTCAGCACGATGGTGGAACGGCGGCCGGTGCGGACGACGCGCCTCCTGCTCGACGCGCTGGCCCTGGCCGGGCGGCGCGGCCTGATCCTCCGAGGCCCGTCGCTGGACCCGGGCGCCGACCTCGGGGCTGACGTCATGGCCCTCGACGCCGTGCCCTTCGCGTGGTTGTTCGCACAGGTCGCGGCCGTCGTCCACCACGGCGGCGCCGGGACGACCGCGACCGCACTGCACGCGGGCGTGCCCTCCGTGACGGTGCCGTTCTTCGCCGACCAGCCGTTCTGGGCGGCCCGGATCGCCGCGCTCGGTGTCGGCACTCCGCCGCTCCCGCGGAACGGGTTGACAGCCGAGGATCTCGCGGGAGCCATCCGCACCGCCACAACCGACGAGGCGATGCGCCGGCGCGCCGGGGAACTCGCCGCGCGGCTCGCAGCCGAGGACGGGGTCGCCGCCGCCGTCGCGGCGATCGAGGCGCAGGTGCCGACGGAGACTGACCGCATCGCGGCGCGCCCCCGCCCACGGTGCCCGATGTGCGGCGCGGCCGGTACTCCGCGCTACCGGGGGGTGCGCGATCGCATCTACGCGGCGCCGGGGAGCTGGAGCGTTGCACAGTGCCCCAACGCCGCCTGCCGCACGCTGTGGCTCGATCCCGTGCCGACCGCGGCCGACATCGGCAAGGCCTACCGCACCTACTACACGCATCACGAGCCGACCCCGCCGCCGCGGGTGCGGCGGATTATCGGGCTGCTCGAAGCGGCGCGGCGCGTCTACCTGCAGCGGCGCCTCGGCTATTCGGCGCCGACCGGCAGCGCCCTGGCGTCACCGGTCAGTAGGCTGCTCGCGGCGCTGCCGGGAGGTCGCGACGCACTGGAGGACACGGCCTGCCACCTGCCTGCGCCCTCCGCGGGCGCGCGGCTGCTGGACGTCGGCTTCGGCAACGGATTGCAGTTGCGGCGCATGCGCGAGCTCGGGTGGAAGGTGACGGGCGTGGACACTGACCCCACTGCGGTCGCGGCCGCCCGCGACAGCGGCCTCGACGTCCGGCTCGGCGACCTCGCCGACCAGGCGTTCCCGGAGGGGACCTTCGACGCGATCTACTCGAGCCACGTGATCGAGCACGTCCATGAGCCTGAGTCCCTGCTCCGCGAGTGCCACCGTGTCCTGAAGCCGGGAGGCGTGCTGGTGGTCGTCACCCCCAACGCGCGCAGCTGGGGCCATCACGTGTTCGGTGAGAACTGGTTCCTACTCGAACCGCCCCGGCACCTCGTCATCGTCGGCCCGAATGCCCTGCAGGCCGCCGCACAACGTGCGGGCTTCGGCGTCGTCGAGACGCGAACCTCGGGGCGGATCGCGTTCATCACCTGGATCGGGAGCCGCGACATCCGGACCGACGGCCGCGTCACCTCCTTCCTCGGGGCGACCACGGCCCCGGTCCCGCTCGGCCGCCTGCTGCGCAGCCCGGCCGCGCACTTCGCCGAGGGGCTGCTGCTGCGGACCCGACCCGACGCCGGCGAGGAGATCATCCTGACCGCCCGGCGCACTGCGCCGGTGACGGGCGCGCCCGAGACGCGCGCCGACCGTCCCGACGTCTCAGTGAAGGCAGCCTCATGACCCGAGTCGCCGTCATCGGCCTCGACTGCGCGGAGCCGTCGCTCGTCTTCGGCTCCTGGCTGGACGACCTCCCGAACCTTCGCGGACTCCTCGAGCGCGGCACGTGGGGACCTCTGCACAGCATCGACCCACCGATCACCGTCCCCGCATGGTCGTGCATGACGAGCGGCCGCGACCCGGGCCAGCTCGGTATCTACGGCTTCCGCAACCGGGCCGGCCACGGCTACGGCGAGCTGGCGATCGCCGACTCGCGCGCGGTCGACGTGCCGCGGGTGTGGGATCACATCGGCGAGGCGGGACGCCACGTCGTGCTGGTCGGCGTGCCGCAGACGTCGCCGCCGATGCCGGTCAACGGCGAGCTCGTCTCCTGCTTCCTCACGCGGGATCCGCGCACCGACCCGTTCACGTACCCGCCCGAGCTGCGAACGGAGGTCGAGCGTGTCGTCGGCGGCCCCTACCGCGTCGACGTCCGCAACTTCCGATCGGACGACCGCGACCGCATCCTCGCCGAAGTGTACGAGATGACCGAGCAGCGGTTCGCAGTCGCGCGCCACCTGCTCGACTCGCGTCCCTGGGACTTCTTCATGCTCGTCGAGATCGGGCTGGACCGCATGCACCACGCCTTCTGGCGCTTTCTCGATCCCGCGCACCCGCGCCACGAGCCGGATCACCGCTACCGCGAGGTGATCGGCTCGTACTACCGCTACCTCGACGACGAGATCGGCG
>Ga0137373_10009597_pt1 | contig 10132 bp, 12 predicted proteins | sample SagtaG_5_FD_104912 | JGI IMG/M metagenome (GOLD analysis project Ga0137373, IMG submission 104912) | Vadose zone soil microbial communities from Sagehorn Ranch, Mendocino, California, USA - Sage1_R_80_16 metaG | ecosystem: Environmental > Terrestrial > Soil > Vadose zone | place: USA...
CGATACGCGCGCGCCGGTGGTGACGCCATCATGTCTCAGCTGCGGCAATAAGTCGGCTCCGCCAACGCGGCGGGGGCATCCAAAAAAAACCGAGGGCGCCAAATGCACGCGCGCGGGGGCGGTGCAGTTTTAGAAACAATGAGCGTCAACCAGCTTTTGTCAACTAGCTCAATTGGTTATTAGGTCAATTTCATTGACCTATTTTGCCCTTGCACCGCGCCTCGCGCGCGACCGCGCGAGATGGGGTTCCTCTACCGCCGGGCTCGGCCGAGCCGCGCCGTGGTAGCGTGTACTTCTGAATTCCGCGAGGCTCAATGACCGAGACCCTCGGACTGACATCTCACAAGTCGAGTTGCAACTGCACGGGCTGCGGCATGCTTCGGGCCGCGGTCTGCATCAACTGCGCCGAGAAGGTCGCGGCGCTGATCTTGGAGTCCGGGCCTGAACAGCTCGCCTTCGAGCCGTGCTCGGGCGCCTGCCGCGAGGCGATCGAGCTGTACTTCTCCACCCCGCCAGAGCGTTGGCGAGCGCCGCTCACGCCACGTAGGCCGTGACGCCCTTGGCAGGTCCGCCTAACGCGGCGTGCGGTCTTGGCGGCAAGCAGCTCGCGCATTCCGCCCCCGGGCAGCACGCGCCCAGGCCGAAGCCTGCGACGAGGCGGCCCGGTTGCGCCACCTATTGCGCACTAGCAGCGGGATAAGTCGGAGGTTCGACGTGCGGCAGCTCAGGTCGATCGGACCACTGCACTAGCGCATCATGCAATTCCGAATCGGTCGCCTGCAGGATTTGCAGCTCCAGATATCGCTGCAACCGTTGCAGCCCATAATCGTTCATGGCATCAGCGAGAAACTGGTAGGCGGCGATCTGCGATATTTCCTGCGCCGGCCGGTTCCAGTTCTCTTCGGATAGGATGTCAACGTAAAGCGCCTTCATCCGCAATCGGTGCCGATCATCCGGGGTGCGCTTCCCTTTCACCTGGTCCATTTTTTCGATTTGCTTGTCGGCCTCTTGGCGTTCCTTGCTGCCGAGTGGAGCCTTAAAGCGGGTCTGCAACAGCTTGCCGAGCCCAGACTCATTGTCGGCAAGCAGGGTTAGGCTGGTCATGCCGGCTTCCTGCTTGCGGACGTGGTCGTCGCAGGCGCTCTTGACGTGTTCGACGGTGAGGCTTTCGCCGGCGAGAGCCCGCTTGCGGAGCCTCAGCAGCATTCGCCAGCGCCCTAGGTCTTCGCGGGCGAATGCTCCCACTGCCAGCGCCGTAGCGTAGGAGCCATTCTCGTAAAGCACCTTGGCGTCGCCGAGCAGCTGTCCACAATGCTCGAGGGAATAGACCGCGCCGCGCAGGAGCGATTGTGCAGTAACCGATCCGGACATTTGGCACCGAGGGGAAGCGTTTTGGGTAGCGGAGAGTAGTGATTCCGGTCGATAATGCGAGGGGATGGGAGGGGTTAAACCGATTTTTCGGTCTAACCGCCCGGCGCGTGCAAGGCGACGGGTCGTCGGCGATCATCCTATCGGCCATCTGGCTTACAGCATATCGAGGGTTGGGATTGGCCTCGGGTTGCGGGCGGTGAAGTCGGGGAAATAGCTGTTGTCGATAAACCCAGCATGAAATGCCGCAGCCATATTCAACATCGCGATCCTCGCCTGGCCCTGATCCCAATGTGTTCGTTATGGCCATTTATCCGGTCCGCAAACCGAATTTGTATCTTCACGGCCCTGGCCGACTTAGCGCCGACGACCTCCGCAAAGATCGCACAGAACTGTTCGAATTCTTTGCGTTTTGCCGGTGTTTGCCCGGGCCAGTCCTTGTGCGGGCCAAATCGTTGCACAAGCTGTTTGTAGAGAAGCTCGTAAGCGGCCTTAGTCCAGATCGTTTCGCGCGACATGTCCCATCCTCCCGTTGGCGGGGCGGATATAGTCCTGGGACCGCCCTTTTTAATGTCACCGGCCGCCGTGGGACACCAAAAGAATTTGGTTCTCCGATTTAGCTCGAGCCTTAGATGCGAGGGAAAACAAGCTGCATCCAAACCGAGCCTCGTTGAGGCCGCCAGGAAGACAAGTCGTGGGTAATACGAGGAACGGATTCGGACAGAACAAGGTGGTTATGACTATGTCTGGAAGTAGCCGCGGGCAAACGGCGTGGCTCTCTTAGACTGCCAGCGCGGTAATGGGTGCCCTCTGCGCTTCCCTTAGATCGGGGTAAAAAACCCCTCGTCCACATCGACTTCCTCAACCAATCGTACCTTCAATCCAAGTTTCAAGTCCATGGCTTTGGATGAGAACGATGACCCGCAAGTCATAGAGGTCTCCGCCCGCCTTCGGCCGCGCCCATCTACATGGGCAACGTCGGATAATATCGTCATTCATATCCGACGCTTAACACTATTCAACGGCCCATGATGTTTGCGATCACAACCCCCAACGCGAGAAACGTAATTACGAACAATGCGACGGTTAACAGTACAAGAAGTTTTCGTTTATCAGCGGCCGCAGCGCTCGCCGCGCACTGGCCGCAAATGATTTTCACGGAGTAATAGCTTCTGATGGTGGCAGGTCGTCTGCGTAGAGCGGTATTCAAAATCCAATCCAGAAGAACGCTTGAAAACAAGCTAAATCCACCAATGCCCATTCCTGTGTACAAGGTCTTCCTAACGCCTTGTCCTTTTGGAATTTGCACACCACATAAATAGCAACTTGCCATTACTCCCCTCCAATGAATTACATCTGAAATACCTGGCGACAACTCTGCCATTGTCGGTGCACATCAATTGGTTCGCCCTCAGTATAAACGGGTAATTTGCGTCTCAAGTGATGTTTTCCCGAAGGCAGCGGTTGCTCATTTGACTGGACGCGATCTTTTATCGGAGCAGGAACCCCAATAGCCGAAACCTAAGTCGTCGTTGGTCGGAATCCAACACGAACTCGGCTGATCAGCCATACTCGGATTCGAGGGGAAAGTTTTGGGTACGGCAGGTGAACGCTTAGCCGATTCTGAAAATAGCTGTTGCTGGGTCCGTTCATCCCATGAATTATCATTTCCTATTGCCATTGTAGTGCGAAATTCTTGGAGGGCACGTTGGGACAGAGGACCCCATATCCCATCGGCAACACCGTTGAGATAGCCTAGTTCAATCAATCGTTGCTGCACGCGTCTTGCTTGATCCTTTTTCGTTAGATCAGTCAAAACAACACGAGAATTGTCCTCGGGTGTTGGAGGGGCAGAAGAATCCGGCTTTGCGACCGCAGTTCTCTCCCCCGTTTGAGGAGTAGCGTCGCTTGGCCTAGAGTTTGGTGCGCTCACGTCGCCAGGAACGTTGGTATTCGAAGGCCCATTGTCCAGAGAAGTTGGTGGTGCAGAGCCCTCGCCCATACGGCGCGGTTGCTGTTCTTGCTTCTCCGCATTTGGTGTCGGTTGTGAAGATTGGCTTGGGTGCTTCGGACCTAGTGGGTTCGGAATATCCACCTGTCGTTGATTCTGCCTTGGTGGGACCGGATTTGATGGCGAACCAATTGCATTGAGCAGGATAAGAGAAACGGCCATTACAGCGGCTAGACCAGCCAGCCGCGCCTTAACAGTAAATCTGTTTATGATAACTGTCCCATTTAACTGGGCTTGCTTTTGCGCGTTCCAAATCTGAACAGCAGAAGCTTTCAAGCTGTTCCGGATGCTGCGCGTCCCATTCGATGCATTTTGGAGCCCAGCCAAAGACTGCCGCAGGTCACTTTCGAGTTGAGATTTCTTTTTAAGGACGGCGGCTTTTATGGCCGCAATATCGGCGGGACTGATGGGCTGATTTGGATTAAACACAAACCTCTTTTCGATTGATTTCCTCCATGCAATCAGGGTGCCCTCGACCACCGGCCCAAAACCACTTATTTGCTGAATACGGTTCTGTGCTACATCGGCCGCTGTTTCGATACCATACGATCTCAATACAATTTTGCGATTTCTCCCAATTCCCTTGATTTTTGCCTGAGCGATGTAGAATTGCTGAAGGAATTGCGTCAGCTGTGCCTCTTTTTGTTTTGCTTTGAGACCAGCTAGGAGCCTGCTTTCTTCGCCACCCAAGGTCTGTGTCTGTGTAATGAGGTGGTCTGCCTGTCTTCGAAGTTCTAGAAACTCGCGATTTTCTTTCACCCGGTTCCACTGCGTTTCTACATTTGTCCAAGCGGCGGCAGTTTGGCTAACTGCTTTTTTTGCTGCCTCTGCTGACTTGGATTCGCGAGCCGCAAGAAATGCACTACCCGCCAGCGTAAGAAGTCCAAGAAGTGGGGCGGGCTGCTGCAACCGGAATAGCACAACCGAAACTAATACACCGACCATTGCCACGCCGTATCTGACGATTAAATCTTTCGGAGCAAACGTCGCTACTTGAGGAACGGTACCTTTGAAGAGCGGCATTGTGGCCGCTAAGTCCGGCGCGATGCCTGGGTCCGGAACACCCCTTATGGCTGCAATAAGCTGCCCCAAATTGATTGGAGGAGTGGTCACAACAGAAATGAACGGCGGTGCGAAGGCGAGAAATCCTGGATAAGCACTCTCCATCCGGCACCACGGACAGCATGCAGCTGTGCGAAAATACTGATGTGCCTCGCTCTTCGCACATTGAATAACTTCGCCCTCGGCGCGGTTCAGAATCCCAACCCATTCAGCCGCCTTCGGGCGGCCGCTGCTCATGCCAAGCTGCCCAAAAGAAATTTCGAAGGTTTCGGCTAGCTCTTGTGGAATATCCGCGAGCAGCGGAACGCTTGGTGGAGGCTCTGTGCGCGTTTCATTTTTTCGCGCAGAATAAGCAAAACGGTACTGCGCGATTGCAGTCTCCAACGGCATATCCCCTCGACCAAGAAACCTTCCTGCGAACGGGTGTCTACCCATAAAAAGAAGATTGAACAGCACGACAGCCAAACCAAATGCGTCATGATTTGTCGTCCGTAAAACCTGATCGAACCGTTTTCCTTGCAGCTCGGGAGGCGTAAAGTCTGGAACCCCCACTTTGCATAGAAAGGTTTTACCTGCCACTTGGACTTGAAAAGAATCGCAATCGATCAGTGTCGCCAGAGCATTTTCTGATATCAAAATACCTGAATGGTTGATGTCGCCGATCACACATCCAGTCGCGTGCACGCTAGCAACGGCCCGAGCAATATTCTGGGCAGTTCGTATCAAAAATGGGAAATTTGCTTTTGGAAATGATGTCTTTCGACTTGTCGGGGAATACAACGCATGAATTGGCTTATTGCCGGCAATTCGGTGCATAGTGAAACCGAGAAACTGCCCAGCCGATCCAAATAGCGCATCGATCGGGAACGCAACACATGATGTGTTTTTGTGCCATTGAGCCGCGACTATTGCTTCAATCTTCTGACGACGTTCAGCCGTTTTGTCAGGCCGATAAATTTTCACGGCAATGGCGGCATCATCTTGCACCTCATAAACAGTACCTTCGCCACCCCTTCCCAATTGGTTTGCGAGGATAATGCTGCGTCCGTTCTGTGTGCGTAGCTGTCGGGAGGCCATTTAGAGCGCCTCCAGTTGCCGCGTCGCCAAAAGCAGAGTCTTGTCGTCGTCTGTCCTTTCACAGACAGATGGACTGTCAAGGAAACTCTTGAGGTCACGCGAAAGGCTTCTGTTTTTTCCGACGGTACTCCGTCGCAGCGGCATAAACACCTTGTCGAAAAAGGGAGAAAACGCCGTTTTTGTCGAAAACTGTAGCGCGAGTCGCTCTATGCCATCTGAAAAAACAGCAAGCTCCTCAATTGGCTGACAAAGGCTCACGAATTGCAGCTGGACCTCAGGCTCATCCGTCACAAAAAATGTCGTGGCTGCATACTCGCCTTGCGCCGGCCACGTCGGCAAATTCCAATTCGCCTCCCCTTCTGTCCTAAAGACAAATGCTCCGTCGCCGACATGTATAAAGACGGAGCATTCAATCCCAATCAGGCAACCTACCAGTGTGGCGGCAAAGTCACGCGGCTTAGCATCAATACGTGATGCCGCCGCCCCGATCCGGTCACGGATTTCGTCTAGCCACTCCTGAGCTATTTCGGACGAAAAGAGCTTTAGATCGCAGCCATCTTTTACGTAGCTGGCCGCAGATTGAACAAAGGCACGCGTGGTGATCCACGATCCGATTCTGGAATGGCAAGCTGAGCCTGCACCATCCGACGCTACCGCAACAAGAACAATGTCAGATGAGCCGGTGATTTCCAGGCACGCACCAAAATCTTCGCAGCCCTTGCCAGCCTTAATATGCGAGGTCCCGATTGATCGTGCCGCCGCCCAGCTCCAGCGACGTGGTTTCATCCCGCGACCGCCCAGCCATTCGGAGCAGTTGGATTCTCAAGGGGTACTGCTTCGCCCGGGTTGGACTTCGAAACCGAGGACAACGAGGCTGACAGCCATTGGAATAACTCTCGAAACTGTAGCCCTTTCAATTTGAGAGGCTCGCGAACCGATAGCGTCCTAAGAGTATCGAAGTCTGCACCTTCGACACCAACGGCATACATCATGAATGATTTAGACGCTTCCCCTTCCCGAACAAGTTGAGCAGCCTTCGTGATTGAATCTGTGGGCGCTCCGTCGGTGATCAAGAATACCCACGGGCGATAATAAGGAATTGCGTGAGATCTATACGTGTCCTTGCGCTCGCGAACCATCTCAAGTGCTTTTTCAACGGCAGCGCCCATGGGGGTGTCACCGCTTCGATGCCAATGAGTCAGCGAACAGTTCGTCCCGAAACGTTTGGAGGCCTGCGTTCAGCTCCTGAATCCGCTGCCCTGCCATAGACCCTGAGGTATCTAGGACAAGTACAACCGCGCAACGGTTTTCCGGATTTTCGGCAAATGTGGCATCCCCGAAGGGTTGCTGTTCAAAGTCGACTTGCGACATGTGATATCCCCTCCCAGTCAGGCCTTAGGTGCCCGACATATCGCCTAGCTTTTTCGTTGTGCTACGCGGCGAAAGGCAATCGGAAGTTCCCGCCGGAAATGTGGCGGTAATTTCTTACGGCCATTTCCCCCAGAATACAAGATTCAACAGCCTAAGCGGCCTAATCCTAGGCAACGGCCATATGGGTCCACATCCAGGGCTCGCCTACGGGCGCGGCATTGGCCTTGAAGATGCGGCCGACGACAGCGCCGTCGGCGAGCGCATCGAAGTCGTCGTCATTCCACTCGCTGGACGAGCGCGAGGCGGACGCGCGTTTGAGGATGAGCCCTGTCAAGCCTTGTTCTCACTACTGGCTAAGAGAGATCGCCGGTCGAGCGTAAACAACGATGCTGGTCGGAGAACGCGGCAGCGCCTCATTTCTCTATCGTCGGCGGTGGCGTGCCAAGCATCCCAAGTAGACCGCCCTCAGGTGGTAATGGCGGGGGTCGCAACGTGTGAAGGGCCTCCGATAGGTAATCTGCGAGACGAAAGTACATAAACCCCTTGAGGAGGTCGTTGCGCACTTCGGATGCAGACGGGGACAGCGGGAACTTAATCCCAGTCAAATGCTCCACGATGCGCGCGCTGTTCCGCTGTTCTTCCGTCACAATATCATCCAACGATCGATGCATGTTCTTGACGTTGTGCGCGTATCGGTTCCTGACCCGTGCCACTGCACGGACAAAAGCAATCCGTTCCTCCGTAAGCAGGCCCATTCCCTCAGCCAGCTTGAGCTTGCCAGCGCGTCCCTCCATGTTCAGTGCCGTTACAAACGTTCGAAAGTTTTCGCTTTCGCTTTGCGAAGGCGGCGACAAGGCGAATGGCGGCGACCAGGCGAACGTTCCCTGCGGGGGGCGAGACGCGATTAGGTCATTCAAAATGGGTTCGACCACAGCGTACGTCTTCACCGTGGCGATGAAATCGGGATCGCTCGGGATCGAAGAGATAGTCCCCGCTGGCACTTCCAAATGTTCCTCGGCGGCGACGATGCTTTTGGTGAGCTGAGCTAGATAGTTGTTCCACCAAGCTTCGGCGTCCGGCTGCGCATGCTCGTTTTGGTCGTCAGCCAAGGGATTGCCCTCTGATCATCTGCTCATACTGGGCACTCGCCGCCCGCCTTCCATTATCCCGCACCCGCGCGACCTCGATCCTCTTGCCACCGGCGCCCATGCGCTCGCCGTCGCCGTGGCGAGCCCAGCATTCACCAGCTCGACCATCTGCTCGATCATGACGCCGTGCGCGATCATGATCGCCTCAGTGCAGCCGTCGCGGCATGATGCGAGCAGTTCGAGCGCGCCGTGACAAAAACCCTCCCGGGCTCATCCGCGTTTTTTCAGGTCTGCGAACCGATACTTGAGGGCGTCAGCGGCTTTCAGCTTTGCCTCGAGACGAGCGTGAAAGCGAGCGTCCCGTGCGCGGTCATCTACCATCCCGTACTGCGGGCCGCCGCCCTCCCTGTGCTGCTCGAGGAAACTCCAGAGAATCTGGTTTTCGACAGTTAGTTCGGCCTTGGCGAGCCTCTCCACGATGCGATTGAGCGCTTCCTCATAGGCCGGGCCGATGATCTTCATCGCTTCGTTGAAGGTGCCCCGGGAGAGCGGATGCACGTTGTCCCATATGCCCTGATTCCGCATGTGCCATTCATCGAAGGTCGGCAGCTCCGCGTTCGACAAGCCGACCTCCAAGCGAAGGCGCAGGGCATGCGCGTAGAACAAACGAAATGCGTCATCGTCCTCTTCGCTCATATCCGTCCAGTCGTCGTAACCATCAACATCTTCCAGGAGTTTCCGGTACATGCGATTGAAGGCAGGGATTTCGTGCAGCATTGCGCCGTGCCCACGCGCGGCGAACCATGAATCGAGATAAGCGCGCAACGTGCCAAGGCTAGCCCTCAGCTCGCTCGGTTCTTCGAAGCGAATGCTCAAGGATCGCGCGCCCGGCTTCGGGTGATGCGCGAGCGCAGGCGTCCAGTAGATGGCATTCGTGTTGGTATCGACGCAGAACAGGATTGTCGGCAACGGCGTGTCCCGCCAGAGATTGTAGGTGCTGACCCTCACCTGGACGGAGGTCTCGCCATTCTTGAACGCAAGGCCGGCGCTCGCCTTGACCTGGCACTTCACGAGGCGGCCGGTCACCCGGTTGCGGTCCACGATTTCGATCTCACCGTCGATCCCGAAATCGGAATCGCTGTCCTGGCGCCGGTATACCCAACCCTCACGCTCAAGTCGCTCCTGCAGAATCGTCACACCGTGACGCCCGGTCTGGTTCGTTTCGGAAGACTTCGGTAGTCCGCGGGGCATATCGATCAGCCAGGCGGTGAAGCGTACTGTACCTGCTGATCGAGGTGAAGCTCAGCGACGAGTTGACGAAGAAAGGCCAAGACGGCTTTTTTCAAGCTCATGCAGCGCCCCTACCATCTGGCACGAGACGAGCGACAACTTGAGATAACCGTTCCAAAAAGCGCCCCGGGCCACTGCAATCCTCATTCCAAGCGCGCAGCGGCGCTCGGGTTTGGGGCGGCGGAGGGATCGCGGGATTTGGCGGGAGATAGCACGGCACCCCGTCCGGAAGAGCGCCGGCCGCGCCTCGTGCCGCAGATGGGCGCCGGGTGCCCGCCCGGTTGGCGTCGTCACCGACCAGCAGGACCTGCACCCCGACCGCCGGCACGCGGTGCCGCGCGTTCTCGTCGCTGACCGGGTCGTGCCCGACAGGGTGGACTTTCTCGCCGACTTCGAGGATATGCCTCGGAGACGAACTGCGAGCAGTTAACTCAAAGTTAACTCAAACCATCCCCGACTTGAAGAAAGCCGCGCCGCACGCGGGTTTCTTGCTTTCATCCGGTTATGGCGCGATTAACCATCGGTGACGACGGGAATACCAAAAAGTGAGGGGCCCCAGCTTGCGCTGGGACCCCCCGACGGCAAGGGCGGTGCCGGGTCTCCGCCCTAACCGTATCTCGTCAGTGGACAGTCTCGCCGTGCAGTGCGAGATCGAGACCCTCGCGCTCCACCTCATCGCTGACGCGCAGGCCGACGAAGATGTCGACGATTTTGAGGATGATCAGCGACACGATGGCGTCGTAGACGAACACGATGACGACGCCATAGACTTGGTTGAGGAACTGTCCCGGATTGCCCTCGAGCAGGCCGGCGGTGCCGCCGTATTGCTCGACCGCGAACACGCCGGTGAGCAACGCACCGACAA
>Ga0137373_10009606_pt1 | contig 10127 bp, 9 predicted proteins | sample SagtaG_5_FD_104912 | JGI IMG/M metagenome (GOLD analysis project Ga0137373, IMG submission 104912) | Vadose zone soil microbial communities from Sagehorn Ranch, Mendocino, California, USA - Sage1_R_80_16 metaG | ecosystem: Environmental > Terrestrial > Soil > Vadose zone | place: USA: California...
CCGATGGTGATCACCGTTCCTCATTTCAATGTCGAGCAACGCGCACAGTTGAAGCAGATTTCGCAGATCGGCCGTGAAATGAACCGAACCTGAAGCCCGATCAACGTTATGAACTCGAGAAGCAACTCCGCGATGCGCAGTCGAAGTTTGAGGACGCAATGCGTGCCTCGCAACGAGACATCGAGAAAAGTGTCGAGGCAGCCGCGAAGAGACAGCGGGTTTCAGTGGGCCGGCTCGAAGCCAACGTCAGAACCGACAGAATCGTCCGCCGCGTGCTCGACAGCGCGCGCGACGAAGGCGATGGCAACGAGATCACCTTTGCCATCGATCGCGACCGAAACGTTTACACGCGCAACGACGACGAACGTCATCTCCTCGACAAGGTGGGCATCCCCGAGCGCATCGCCGCTGGCAAGCCGCTGAACGACATTGGCAACTGGATCGTGGTCCTCCGCCGCGATCCGCAGAGCGCGCTGCAGATCGGCGTGGCCAGACCGTTCGGAGAGGATCTCGAAGAGCTCCGCAAAACGGCGGCGAAAAACTTCGGCTATGGAATCGCGTTGATCTTTGTGGCGGTGATCGGCATCGTTCCCATCGCCAATCACATGACCGGCGACGTGGAGCTCGTGACCCGCGGAGCGGAGCGCATCGCACACGGCGATCTCACCACGCGCCTGCCGGTGCATTCGAAGAACGAGATCGGTCAGCTCGCCAGCGCATTCAATCGGATGGCAGAAGATCTCAGCCTGCAGCAGCAGCGGATTGTTGAGCAGGAGCGTGCAGCGATCGACTACGAGCGCAAATCCGCAGATCTCGAAGAAGCGCGGCGCTTCCAGCTTTCGATGTTGCCGAAAGAAGCGCCGCGGCTCGACCCATACGACATCGCCGTCTTCACCCACACCGCCACGGAGGTCGGGGGCGACTATTACGATTTTCACGTCGACCACGGCGGGGTGGCCATCACCATCGGCGACGCCACCGGGCATGGCGCCCGCGCGGGGACCATGGTCGCGGTCATCAAAGCGCCCTTCGCCGGCTATTCGGTCGAGCAGACGCCGGCGGAATTCCTCCGCAACGCCGCCGAGAAAATCCGCCGCATGGATCTGGGCCGGATGGCCATGGCCCTGCAGCTCGCTCGTCTGAGCGGCCGCGAAGTGACCCTTGCTTCGGCAGGAATGCCGCCGGCGTATATCCATCGCCGTGGCACCGACTCCGTCGAAGAAATCGCCGTAGGCGCCACTCCGCTTGGAACTCTCGGCGACGATTACTCCGACACACGCCTGGAGCTGAGGCTCGGCGACACGATGCTGTTCCTGAGCGACGGCTTCCCCGAATTGATGAACGCGTCCGGCCAGCAGCTCGGCTACATCGCGGCCGCCGAAGCATTTGCCCAGGCGGCGAGAGCGAGCGATGCGAATGGAGTGATCGCCTCGCTCGAACAGGCCGCCCGTAACTGGCACGGCGAGCAGCCGCCAAACGACGACGTCACATTCGTCGTCGTTCGCGCCGTATAGAATCGCGCGCATGTGGAGAACCGCCCGATTCGTCGTCCTCCTCTCTTTGCTCGCGATTCCAGCGTTCGCCTCGACGCGCGCCGAACGCATGGACGAGTTTCTTTCTGCGTACAACAAGCTGCGCCAGTTCAACGGAGCCGCACTCGTCGCGCAGAACGGAAAGGTCATCCTGGAAAAGGGCTACGGCCTGGCCAACATGGAGTGGCAGATCCCGAACACTCCGGACACCAAATTCCGTCTCGGCTCGATCACCAAACAGTTCACGTCGATGGTGATCATGCAACTCGCCAACGAAGGAAAAATGTCGCTCGACGAAAAGATCACCACGTATCTGCCGGACTACCGCAAGGACACCGGCGACAAAGTCACGGTGCGAAACCTGTTGAGCCACACGTCAGGCATCCCGAGCTACACCAGTCTTCCAGGTTTCATCCAGAATCAGGCGCGCGATCCCTACACGGTGTCCGCGTTCGTGAAGAAGTACACCAGCGGCGATCTCGAGTTCGAGCCTGGATCGAAATTCTCTTACGACAACTCCGGCTACTTCCTCCTCGGCGCGATCATCGAACGCGTGACCGGGAAACCGTACGAAGAGGCGTTGAAGCAGCGCATCTTCGATCCGCTGGGCATGAAGGATAGTGGATACGACCGCTCCTCGCGCGTGATCGCCAAGCGTGCCGCCGGGTACGTTCTCACTCCCGACGGCTATGAAAACGCGCCCTATCTCGACATGTCCATTCCGTACGCGGCGGGATCGCTCTACTCGACCGTCGAAGATCTCTACAAGTGGGATCGCGCGCTGTACACCGACAAGCTGCTGCCGCCGGATCTGAAGAAGACGATGATCACGCCTGTGCTCAACGATTATGCGTTCGGCTGGGCCATCAACACATTCAAGCTCGACGACAACAAGACGGAAGTGCACACGGTTCGCCACGGTGGCGGAATCAACGGCTTCAACACACAGATCATCCGTATGCCCGACACGCAGGATCTCGTGGTGCTTCTCGACAACACCTCCCGTGGCGACAAACTCGACGATCTCGCCAGAGGCGTTATCGACATTCTCCATGACCTCGAGCCACCGGCGCCAAAGCGATCGCTCGCCGACGAGCTGATGAAGAGTCTGAAGTCCTCCGACGTCCAGCATGCGATTGCTCGTTATCACGAGCTGAAAGCCAATGAGCCCCACAAATTCGACCTCCGCGAATCTGAGCTCAACAGCCTGGGCTACAGGCTGCTACTCCAGCTCGGGCGCACCGCCGATGCGATCGAGATCTTCAAACTCAACGTGGAGGCTCATCCGAATTCGTGGAATGTCTATGACAGTCTGGGTGAGGCCTACGCGGCGCAGGGGAACCGCGAGCTGGCAGTCCGCAACTATCGAGAGTCGCTGGAGCTGAATCCGAAGAACACCAATGCGGTCGAGGCTTTGAAGCGGCTGGAGGCGCCCGCTGCAAAGATCGATTCCACAATGCTCGACAAATATGTCGGCACATACGAGCTGGAGCCCGGTTTCAACCTGACCATCACACGCGAGGGCGACAAGTTGTTCGGACAAGCGACGAGACAGAGCAAGTTCGAGATGGCCGCCGACTCACCGACCGAGTTTCACATGGACGCCTTCAAGGCGTCCATCACGTTCGCGGCCGATGGGAGCTCGCTCACGCTGCATCAGAACGGCCGCGATCATCCGGGCAAACGAATCAGGTAATCCGGCGACGCCCCCGAATCGGTCCGATCGTTTTTCGCATGAGGAGCTCGGACGCGTCCTCGATCAGGTAGTCCTTCAGTTCGCCGACCAGCTCATAGCCGAGCCGTTCGTAGAGCGCGCGGGCTCGAGGGTTGAACGACGAGACGCAGAGAAACACATTCGGCGAAACGGCGAAAATGCGGCGCTCTGCAAATTCGACCAGCCGCGTGCCGACTCCGCGACCGCGCGCTCGTTCCTCGACGCATATCGTCTGGATGTAGCCAATGAATGCGCCGCGCAGGTTGAGGATGATGAAGCCGAGGATTTGATTGCCGTTCGCGGCGACGTAGACCTCGCGGGTCGGATCTCGTACCAGCGCGAGCGACTCATCGAAGTCGCGCCCGATCGTGATCCACGGCTCGGTCGCGCACATCATCTCCGCGCAGCGCCGTGCCTCATCTTCGCCGCCGAGCGCGCGGATTTCTTCCATGCGATGATGTTGTCATGTTTCCGCCGTTCTATCAGCGCTACGTCGATCTCGTTCCGGAGAAGGACATCGTTTCCGCTCTCGACGAGCAGGGGAGGAAGACCGCGTCGCTTCTGCAGTCGATCAGCGATGAAAAGGCGTCGTTCCGTTACGCGCCCGAAAAATGGAGCGTGAAGCAGGTCGTCGGACACTTCACTGACGCGGAAAGGATCTTCGGTTACCGCGCGCTGGCGATCGCCCGCGGAGAGACAAAGTCGCTGCCAGGCTTCGACGAGAATGCCTATGCCGCGTCAGGCGAATCCGACCGCCGTTCGATCGGCGAGCTCGCCGACGAATATGAAACTGTGCGGCGTTCGACAGTTGCACTCTTCAAAGGCCTCTCGGAGAACGCGTGGGATCGGAGTGGAGTAGCCAACGACGCGCCTGTCGATGTGCGCGGCCTCGCGTACATCACCTTGGGTCACGAGCGGCATCATCTGCGCGTATTGCGCGACCGATATGGTGTAGGGACCGGCTAAAGCCGGCCCGCACACTGATGCTGCGGTCGAGGTGAACGTTCCCCTCCACCCACCCGGCACTCTTCGCCTCGATTTCCGCAAACATGCTGCGCCGGTGAACGCGCACGCTCACCAACCCTCCCACCCGCCCTCCGCGGTCGCGAAACAGCATGTGCGCGGGCTGCTCCCACAGAGCGATGCGAAAACGATCGGCGAGCGACGCCTCCACGCCCGGAAAGTTGCGCTGGCCATTTCTGTAATCGTGCAGTGCAATGAACAGCTTCGGACGAATGAACGCGTCGAGGTCGATCGTGTAGCCGAAAGGCGTGAGGACGTGCGCGGCCGCGGCGTTGAAGCGTTTGCCAGAAAGTTCGATGAGATTCGGATCGATGAGATTCAGAATCGCTAGGCGCCCCTGCCGATGCAGATACGCGCGCTCAGCGTCCGTGAGGTCGCTCTCCCGAATGTAGCGGCGGAGACCGACGCCTGAGGGGTGCACGCCGCGAGAGGTGTACGGCTCGTCGGGGCGAAAGAGGTCGTACACCCAGGCAGTGAAATCGTGTCCGGTGAAATCGCGGCGGCTGACCGACGTTCCTTCTTGGCGCTCCCATCGGTCGATGGCGCGATTCGCTGCACTCGTCGATCCGGACATGATGTAGGCGATCGAATTCGTCTTCGCGAACCAGTAGAGCGGCAAGTTCCACGATTTCTCTCCATCGAAGAAATGCTCTTTCTCGATCCGCAGCACCAGCGCGTGCTCGCCTTCGATACCCGCTTCGTGCGCGCGGACGAAGTCTGCAGGATGGTCGCGCTTCATGCGCACGAGGTTCTCGTCGCGCACGTGACTGACGGCGATCGAGCCGGGATTGAATCGAATGCGGTAGACGTCGTCGAAGCTCGGAACGCCGCGATTCTGAAGAACGGCGCGATGAAACTCCTCGTGAACCCACGTGTCGCTCAGCGGCAAGGGGACGACCGCATCGGCGACGAAGTCGAATAGAAGGATTTGCCACCGGCGACGCATCGAGCGGTGCGAAGCCTCGTAGAACGCCGCGCTCCACGACACGGCTTGCTCCATGGACGGAGCGTGAAAGCCGCGCGCGAAGTTGTCGGAATCGAGGAGAGTGACGTCCTGCCGTGTAGCGCCGCGGACCTCCGCGGCGGCCGCCGAGGGCGGCGGCCCCACAAGGATCAACAGCGCCGCGAGCAGCAGCCTAGAAAGGAACTTCGTCCTCTTCTTCGACCTGAGTGGCGGGGGCCGCCGATGCGCTACTCTTTGTTGCGCCCGCATACGCGCCGCCGCCGTTTTCATCGCCCTTGCGATCGAGCATCTGCATCGCATTCGCGTGGATTTCCGTGCGATAGCGCTTCTGTCCCGTTTCCTTGTCATCCCAGCTATCGGTGCGGATCGAGCCTTCGATGTAAACGAGCTTTCCTTTGCGCAGGTACTGCCCACAGATCTCGGCGAGCTTTCCCCAGGCTGTGATGTTGTGCCACTCGGTGCGTTCCTGCTTCTCGCCGCTCTTGTCGGTGTAGCGGTCATCCGTCGCGAGACTGAACTTCGCCACCGAGGTGCCGCCGGGGGTCGCGCGGATTTCCGGGTCTTTTCCGAGCCGCCCAACCAGAATCACTTTGTTCACGCTGGCCATGTTGCGTTCTCCCTTTTTCTTCACCGATTGTAATTCGAAGCGCGCGTTGCTGGATCGTTTTCTACGACGGGTAGAACCGGGCGAGAGCGACATAGCGAAGCACAGCAATGTAATGGCACACGCTGCCGCCGATGACGCAGAGATGCCACACGCCATGCATGTGCACGACGCGCTTGGAGAGCGCGAAGAACGTGATGCCGAGTGTGTAAATCACGCCGCCGGCGACGAGCCAGGCGATGCCGGCCCCAGGAAGCGCGCGCTTCAGCGGCACGAACGCGACGACGATCAGCCAACCCATCAAGAAGTACAGCGTGACGGAGATCGCGCGAAAGCGGCCGTGCAGGAAAACATCTTTCATCACTCCTGCGAGCGCGAGCGTCCACACGATTCCGAAGAGCCACCAGCCCCACGGGCCGCGAAGAGTCACCAGCGTGAACGGCGTGTAGGTGCCGGCGATCAGCAGATAGATCGACGTGTGGTCGAACACATGAAAGATCTGTTTCGCCTTGCCGCGCAGGCTGTGATACAGCGTCGAGCTGAGATAGAGCACGATCAGCATGCCGCCGTACACCGCCACGGCGGCAATCGTCCGCGCGTCGGCGTGTGTTGCGGCGACCGTGATCACGACCGGCGTGGCGACGATCGCGAGCGCGCTGCCGACGAGATGGGTGATGCTGTTGAAACGTTCGCCCGCGTACATCGCCGAAGGCTAACACGTAGAATCTCCCGCGTGCGATGCGTCATTCAACGCGTACGCCGTGCCTCGGTTTCCGTGAATGGCGAACCTGTCGCCAGCATCGACAGCGGACTGCTGGTGCTCGCTGCGGTGGAGAAAGGCGACAGCGAGCGGGCAATGCGCGATGCCGCGAAAAAATCCGCGAGCTGCGCATCTTCAGCGATGACGCCGGCAAGATCAATCGCGATGTTGCCGATGCCGGCGGCGCGATTCTGGCCGTGTCGCAGTTCACCCTCGCGGGCTCGATCGAACGCGGCCGCCGTCCTAGCTTCGATCGTGCCGAGGAACCGGAGCGCGCCCGCGTGATGTTCGAACTTTTCGTTGCGGAGATCGGCTCGACCGGCATTCCTGTTCAGACCGGCCGCTTTCGCGAAATGATGATCGTCGCGCTGGAGAACGACGGACCGGTCACCTTCGTTTATGGGTGCTGAGGACATGTAGGACCGCCGCCCTCGGCGGTCAAGACGGCCGCCGAGGGCGGCGGCCCTACAGTCCTCTATACTTTCGCCTCTTTATGCCTTACGACCCCAAAGAAATCGAAGAGAAGTGGCAGCGCGCGTGGGCCGACGCCCGCGTTGCGGAGATGGACGTCACCAGGCCCGGCGAAAAGTACTACATGCTCAACATGTTTCCGTACCCGTCGGGCGATCTCCACGTCGGCCATGGCCGCAACTACATCCTAGGCGACGCTCTTTATCGCTATCTGCGAATGCGCGGCCGCGCCGCGCTGAACCCGATGGGATGGGATGCCTTCGGACTGCCGGCGGAAAACGCGGCCATCAAGCGCGGCATCCATCCGCGCGAGTGGACACTCTCGAACATTGCCAGAGAAAAAAAACAGTTCGAGCGGTGGGGGATTCTCTACGACTGGTCCAAAGAGCTGGCCTCATGCGAGCCGGAGTACTACCGCTGGAACCAATGGCTTTTCCTGCAGCTCTTCAAACGCGGATTGGCGTATCGCGGCAAAGCGCCGGTGAACTGGTGTCCCAGCGATCAGACGGTGCTGGCAAACGAGCAGGTGATCGACGGCCGCTGCGAACGCTGCGGAACCGACGTCGTGCAGCGCGAGCTCGAGCAATGGTTCCTGAAGATCACCGATTACGCCGACCGTCTCGACGACGGGCTCGATCAGCTCGAGCACTGGCCCGAGCAGGTGAAGCTGATGCAGCGAAACTGGATCGGCCGTTCGCTCGGGGCGGACGTCGACTTTCCCGTGCCCTCGCTCGGAAAATCGATCCGCATCTTCACCACACGTCCCGATACGATCTACGGCGCCACATTCATGGTCCTCGCGCCGGACCATCCTAATGTTCCCGCGCTGATCGCCGACAACCCGCAAGGCGAGGAGATCGAGCAATGGATCGCGCAGGTGCGCAATCAGTCGAATCTCGAGCGGCAGGAGGCCGGCAAGGAAGGGCGCTTCACCGGAAAGTGCGCAACAAATCCGTTCACAGGCGAGCCGATTCCGATCTGGCTCGGCAACTTCGTGCTGATGCAGTACGGCACGGGCGCGATCATGGCTGTGCCCGGTCACGATCAGCGCGATTTCGAATTCGCGAAGCAGTTCGGCCTGCCGATCAAGATCGTTGTAGGACCGCCGCCCTCGGCGGTCGTTGTAGGACCGCCGCCCTCGGCGGTCAAAACGGCCGCCGAGGGCGGCGGCCCTACAGAGGCCTACGTCGACAAAGAAGACGGCATCTCCGTCGATTCCGGCGTGATCAGCGGCCTTCCGACGCCCAAAGCGATCGATCGAATCATCGAGGAAATCGAGCGGCGAGGAATCGGCAAAAAAATGGTGCGCTATCGCCTTCGCGACTGGCTGATTTCCCGGCAGCGCTATTGGGGAACGCCGATCCCGATTTTGTACTGTAACAAATGCGGTATTGTGCCAGCACAAGAAGAGCAGTTGCCGATCCTGCTGCCGCTCGATGTGCCGTTCACCGGCCGCGAGGGAAATCCGCTGGCGAAGGACCCGAAATTCGTCAATGCCGCGTGTCCCAAATGCGACGGCCACGCGCGGCGCGAGACGGACACGATGGATACCTTCGTCGATTCATCGTGGTACTACGCGCGATTCATTTCGCCGCGCGACGACCAGAAGATCTTCGATTCGCGGATGGTCAATCGCTGGTTGCCCGTTGATCAGTACATCGGCGGCATCGAGCACGCCATCCTCCACCTGCTCTACTCGCGCTTCATCTGTCGCACGCTCTACGACATGGGACTGGTGAATTTCGAGGAGCCGTTCGCGCGCCTGTTCAATCAGGGAATGATCACCAAAGAGGGCTACCGCGATCCTTCGTGCAACATGGCGTGGGTACCGCTGAACGAAGTCGAGTGGCGCGATGACAAACCCTATCGGGAGGGGCGGGAGCTCCTGCCGGAAGTGGGAAAGATGTCGAAGTCGCGCTTCAACGTCGTTCCGCCCGACGAGCTGATCGCGCGCTACGGCGCCGATACCGAGCGCGTGTACACGCTCTTCATCGCGCCGCCGGAGAAAGAAGCGGCATGGTCGGACGAAGGCGTCATCGGCGCCTACCGATTCCTCGGACGCGTCTGGAATCAGGGCGAGCAAGTGCAGCGTGGCGGACAGCCGCCTTCGACTGTCCTGATCCGCAAAACCCATCAGACCATCGCCGCCGTGACCCAACGCATCGAGCGATTCGAGTTCAACACGGCGATCTCCGCACTGATGGAGCTGTCGAACGCCATCGGCGACGCGCAGGCGGCCGGTGCCGACACGCGCGAAAGCTACGAAGTCCTGCTGCAGCTTCTGCATCCTTTCGCGCCGCACATCACTGAAGAGCTGTGGGAGAGGCTCGGGAAAGTGCCGTTCATCCTCACTTCGAAGTGGCCGGAAGCCGATCCTGCGCTGATGCAGGAGGACGTGGTCACGATCGTGGTGCAGGTCAACGGCAAGCTGCGGGGGCACATCGAGGTGCCGAATCCGCCGGCCGAGGAGCAGGTGCTGTCCGCGGTGAGGGGGAATCATCGAATCCAGCAGTGGGTCGCCGGAAAACAGATCGTGAAGACGATTTACGTGCCGGGTAAACTGGTGAACGTCGTCGTCCGATGAAAAGACTCTTTCTTCTTCTGCTCACCGGTTGCGGTTACGCGCTCGTCGGCCACAACGTCTCGCTCGATCCGCACATCAAAAGCGTCGAGGTGCCGGCCTTCGTCAACAAGACGACGCGCGTCGGACTGGAGCAGCTGGTCACGCAATCGGTGGCCGATGAGATGGTCGCGCGCGGACGGCTCAACCTGGTCAGCAATGCGAACGCCGCCGACGCCATTCTGCGCGGCTCGATCGACAGCTTCGGCATTTTCCCGATCGCGTTCAATCAGCAGGGCCGCGCGACGCAATACCAGGTTTCGATCACCGCGAACATCGAACTGGTCGACCATCGCAACGAAGACAAGGTGATCTGGAAGAACGATCAGTATCGCTTCTCGGAGAACTACCAGGTCAATTTCGAGTCGACCAACGCGTTCGATCAGGAAACGCGCGCGATCGCGGCCATCGCCCAACGATTCGCGGAGACGCTGGTCAC
>Ga0137373_10009613_pt1 | contig 10124 bp, 11 predicted proteins | sample SagtaG_5_FD_104912 | JGI IMG/M metagenome (GOLD analysis project Ga0137373, IMG submission 104912) | Vadose zone soil microbial communities from Sagehorn Ranch, Mendocino, California, USA - Sage1_R_80_16 metaG | ecosystem: Environmental > Terrestrial > Soil > Vadose zone | place: USA...
ACCAGCCGATGAGCGGTGTTGGGGTTTGGGGGAGAGCCCAGCTTTGTCGCAGGGCGCCGGCACTGTTTGGGCCCTGATCGGATCACATTGGGTTCAGTTCGCTGGCGTTGAGACGTTCGCCCGAGGGTTCGCCGCCGCCCGCGAGTCTCTCCGGGCACGGTGAGCGGTCCGCGATGGCCGGTTCGGGACCTGACTGGGAGGCGCTGCAACGGGGTCTGTCCGGGATTGTCGCGCTGCCCGGCTCGGTGGCTTATGAGCGGGCGCGCCCGGGGGCGCTGGCTCGGCCTTCCCCGCTGCCGGCGCCCAGCCGGGCAACGAAGGGCGGTCAGATATCGAGGTCCTCGACCTCCCGGGCGGCGTCAGCGTCGGCTACGAGCTTGGCGAACTTGGGTGGCACGTGCTGGGTGAGCTCGGCCATGGTGTCGTAGACCTCGAGAACGGCGTCGCCCGGTTCGTCGCAGGCTTCGGCCTCAGCGATGGAGCTCACCGGCCCAGGCCAGCCACCGCGCGAGCGCCGTCCCGAACCCGCGGACTCCGACAGCTCCGGCAGGGGACCCCCGGTGCGGCGGTAGACGGCCAGCCGGCCGGCTGCGGTCCGGTAGGCCACCAGCTCCTCCATCGGGGCGGCTTTGCCCGCCGACGCCAGGCCGCGCCCAAGGCAGATGGCGGTGAAGCGTTTCTTGCGGCGGTTCCCAGCCGGGCCGACCCTCACGGTGACGCTGTCATATTGATGAAGCCTGGCCGTTTCCGCTGACCGGACGTACTCCCTAAGCGCCTGGGCGATCGCCGCGGACAGGTTGCCGTCCGCCAGCGACTGCGCCCGCTCGAACAGCGGCAGGTCGCTGTCGGAGACGTAGATCGTCTTGTTCGGCACGACCTCATTATGCCACGTATACGTATACGTAGGCAATGGAAGCGGCCAAGCGCCCAGGCAAGCGGCGCAAGCCGCAATCGGCATCAGCTGATCAGGCAAGCGGCTGGGGGCCGCTCAGTCCCTGTACCCCGGTTGCTCGCATCGTCCCCGGGCGGCCGCCGAGCTTGGCCGTCGAGCAGCGCCGGCCGTCACCATCGGCGCGGTCCTCCAGCAGCCACGAGAAACCCGCCACGCCGCGACGGCCGTCGGCAGCCTCACGCGGCCGCGCCGAAGAGGTCACGATTCACGCGATCGAAGACCTACGGCGCAATGGAGCAGGCAGCACTACCGACGCCGTTCCGATGACGGGTGCGTTGTGGCTGGTGGCGGCCGTCGCCGCCGTGCGGAACAACGACCGATGGGCAGCTCACGACCGGCTCAGAGACAGGGCGTGGCCTGCCGCGCGACAGGCGGGCGAAGGAAACGTGATGTGGACGGTATTCGGCCCGATGAACGTGGGACTGCATGCCGTCAGCATCGAAATGGAGACCGGCGAGGCAGCCGAAGCACTGCGGCTCGCGGACGACATCGACGTTTCCGGTGCGCCTTCCCTTGAGCACGACGTTCGCGCTTGAGGTTGCCCGCTGCTACGAACAGCGCCGCGACGATCCCGGTGTCTTCCCTGCACCCGGTGAACGCTGAGGCCAGCGGCCCGGAGGACATGCGCTACAACGCCCTGGCTCGCGACCTGGTGCAAGGTCTGCTCAAACGCGCCCGGCCGACCTATGCGTCGCAGGTACGCGCACTGGCCGAACGCATCAGCCTGTTGAGCTGACCGCCGTCCGTACGGTGAGATCACCCGAACTGAGAGTTCGGGTACAACACCCAGCGTTGCCTAACCTGGCCGTCCGGCGACCGCGCTGCGCTCCGAGCGCAGCGCGATCGCCGGGAAGCGTGCCGGGCAAATGTGGGAGTGCGAGATGACGGGCTGGGCGATGGTTCCGTGCGCCATATGCGGTGGCCGGGGCTGGAAGTTGGTCATGTTCCGGCGCTGTGAGGCGAATGCGGGAAGCGGCGCCGAACACCTGGCCGTCGTTCGTCGGCGTGCCGATTGCCTCGCGTGTTCTGGCACCGGCGAATCGCAGGCGGCGTAGGGAGAAGGCCAGATTAATGGGACTTGCAGTATGGTGCGACATCAAAGAGGATGGTCACGCATCAGACGAACGCGGTGCGATTATCGTCACCAGCAGTAACAGCTCCTACCACCATTGCGGGCCGCACCACTTCGATGCCCTGTCCAAGGCGCTGGCCATCGCGCACGAGGAAGGCCGGTGCGGGTTCCGGTTCCCGCCGGTCGGCAACTTCGTCATCACCAGCAACGCCAAGCCATCCAAGTCTGCGCCCGTTCAAACGGCGAGCCCGTCATGAACAGCGGCTACTGGGCCGAGGGCGACGACGCGGGCAACGTCTTGGACATGCGGACGCCGAACGTGGCGCGGATGTTCGACTACTACCTGGGTGGAAAGGACAACCTGGCCGTCGACCGGGTCGCCGCCATAAAGGTGCTCACCGCTGCCCCGCAGGTGCCCCGCGCGGCGCGGGAGAACAGCGATTTCGTCACTCGCGTTATCCAGTTCCTCACCGAGGAAAAGCACGTCGAGCAGTTCATCGACATTGGGCCCGGCCTGCCCACCAATCACAACGTCCACGACATCGCCCACCGCTACCACAAATACGCTCGGGTCGCCTACGTCGACCACGATCCGGTCGTGCTGGCGCACGGTCGCGCGCTGCTGGCTCGGAAGCACCCGCTCGTCACGATGATCGACGGCGATCTGCGCGAACCCGACAAGATCCTGGCCGACCCGGAGCTTGAGCGGCTCATCGACCTGGGCCAGCCGGTCGCGTTGTACCTGACCCTAGTGCTGCATTTCATTCCTGACCGCGACAGCCCGCACGAGATCGTCGCCCGCCTGCTGGACCGGCTCACGCCCAACAGTTATCTCGTCATCTCCCACGTGACCGGCGACGACAAAAACCCCGACATCATCACCGCCGTCACCGACACCTACAACCAGGCGACCGCGCCGCTGGTAATGCGCAGCCGTGCAGAGGTGCGGCGCTTCTTCGGCGAGTGCGCGATGGCGCCGCCCGGCGTGGTCTACCTGACCCAGTGGTACCGCTATCTGGTCGCCGAACCTGTCCTCGCCCTTGCGGCCCACTACATCGACTACCTCCGGCACCTCGTGATCCGAGCCACGGTTCAGTTCAGTCGGTGACTCGCCAGTTGTCATGGCGGAGGAGTTGCTCTCCGCACTCGCTCGCCCAGGTCCGTGCGATGTGCTGAAATCGTACGGCGCATAATCCGGTGACGGCGATCGAGCTTCCGACGGGCTATGGCTGCGGGACGAGCACTAACTCCGGATGCGACCTTTACGCCCTAGTTGCGTGAGGTGGAGGCTGATCATCCGGCTGCTGTCGACCCGGCCAAACTGAGCCAGCTCAGTTGATCAGGGCGATGTTCTTTGCGAGCAGTGCCACCTTTATGCTTCCTCGAAGAAATTCTCATCAACTTGCTTCAGGACAAAGGACTCTTCGACGATTACTCCGCAATCGTGTTCGATCATGAGGGCGGCAAGTTCGGGGCCGTCAATGAGAACAAGGCGCGCGTTGACGCGATCGGCGTAGTCGCGGGCGTCGGAGCTGAAACGAGAGGTCGTGATGAAGACTCCGCGGCTGGCTTGAGCGCCGTGCAGTGCTCCGACGAAGGCCTGAATGTCCGGGCGCCCGACGTGGCGGTCGGTGTAGCGCTTGGCTTGGACGTAGACGACATCCAGGCCGAGGGAGTCTAGGCGGATGAGCCCGTCGAGGCCCGCGTCGCCGGGGCCGCCTAGGTGCTCGGTTGGCGTCTCCAGGCCCCCGTACCCCATCTTTACCAGCAGTCGGAGCACCAACTGCTCGAGGAACGCGGGAGACTGCTTGAGGACTCGCGCCAGCAGGTCCGCCGCCACGGCAGAGTGAGCCGAGTCCATTACCTCCGCGATGGCCTCGCGGGGAGCAAGGTCCTCGTGGCTGGTCCTGTCGATCTTGCTGGTGTCGGCTGCTGGCTGGCCTTTGCGCTGCCGGGTCCGGGTGCGAAACTCCTCATATTCCGGGAACTGACGCAGGACTTTCATATCCACGCGGTCGCGGTATTGACTCAGGACCTCGATGCCCCTGGCGGTAATTTGCGTAACGCCGCGTGCTGGCCGGTCAAGCAGGCCCGCTTGAGCCAGGTGAGTAACCGCCCAGGCGACGCGGTTAGAAAAGACTGGCTGCGTGCCACTTGGGAGCGGCACGGTCCGGTCTTCGTCGCTGACATGCATCTGGGCAGCGAGGCGGTCACGCAAGTCCGCTGACGTATGTGGCTGGCGGTCCTGATGCGCGGCGAGGCATGGCCGCATCAGGGACTGGAAATCAGGCACCACCACAAGGGTCTCCGAGGAAGCTGAGCAGGCAAAAGGCGGGCCCTGAGAATAGCAGGCAATGACGCTAAGGAGGCGCTTCCGGACCATTACCAGCCAGGCCCGCTCCGTGCCTGGCCTGCGGGATCAAGCGGTAGGCTGGCACTCAACGGAGCAATCCACGGCCACTCAAGGGCACGCCCACAAGCCCACCCGTGACACTGACGGCGACGGGATGATCAGCCCGGGCAGGCCTACACGCGGACCGGTTGATCGGCACGCAGGAGCGACCGCCGCGTGCCCCACACGTGCCAGACCGCAGAGCGCACATGTTAGCCTTGGTCACTCACGGCCACACGCCCCTCGGCGACTGGGACTGAGTAGCCGTTAGCCACCAAGCGCACGTGGTAATTCCAATAATCGTTACTGAATGGCAGTCAGTGGCATTTGGTATGATCGTCCGGCACGGCCAATGCTGCGCTGGCTAAAGTCCATCGATGTATGGATGCCATTGGGGACCGGGCGCGGTCCCAGATGCAGAGCAGGACGTTGGTAAGGGACGGGCGGATCGTCACGCGAGCGGCGGGGGAGTCGCCCGGCGTAGCGGTCATGCAAAGCACGGGTGATGCGCGTCGTGAGAGACCAGCGGCTTACCTTGAGCCGGAACTTCGCCCCGACGGATCACGCGACTTTCGACGGCTGAACGGATTACTAGCTCAGCCGCTTGCCATCCTCTTTCACCCGAGTTATGAGAAGCCTGTATGGCATTGTTCAGTCCGTGCCGCGCCGGGTGACCGGTTGCTGTCGGACGCGGAGTGGGCGCAGGTCGCAGGCGGGATCATGGACCGGACTGGGCTCGCGCCGGAAGATGACGACTTCGGAGCGCGGTGGGTCGCGGTCCGGCACGCGCCGGATCACATTCATATCGTGGCGACACTTGCCCGCCAGGATGCCACGCGGCTGAAGATCTGGAACGACTTCTACCGGGTGCGGGAAGCGTGCCAGAAAGCGGAGCGAAGGTTCGGGTTTCGCGGTACGGCACGCGCCGACCGCACTGCGGCGAAGCGGCCTAGCCGCGCCGAGACGGAACGGGCGGCCCGGCGAGGGTGGCAGGAGCCGCCCCGCACAACCTTGCGCCGAGAAGTCTGCACCGCGGCGGCCGGGGCGCGTACGGAGCAGGAGTTCTTCTCCCGCCTGCAGGACGCCGGGGTGCTCGTCCGCAAGCGCTACAGCACCATCAAACGCGGGCGAGGTCACCGGATACGCCGTCGGCCTGGCGCACCTCACCGCCAAGGACGGCGGGGTGGTCTGGTACAGCGGTGGCAAGCTCGCCGCCGGCTTCACGCTCCCGAGATTGCGCCGCCGCTGGGATCCGCCTCGGAACACGACCGCTCACCAACCCGGAGCGTTCCGGTTCACAGGCCTGGAACGCGACTCAGTCTTCGATCACGCTGCCTGGCGAGCCGCACGCGCGGCGCGGCATATCCGGTACTGCGCGGCGACTGATCCAGCCGCAGCGGTCGACGCCGCCTGGGCGACGGCCGACACCCTGCACGTCGCGGCGCGAGTGCTCCGTAATCCGGCAGTGTGCCGCGCCGCCGACGCCTACGACCGAGCAGCAAGGGCACCCTACAGTCGCATCCCGCAGCAGACCGCAGCCGGGAACGAGCTCCGAAATGCGGCGCGCATGCTGGCGCTGACCGCCGACCTCATCGTCGATCCGAGCCGCGCCTCGGTCGCGCTCATCGCTCGCCTCCTTAGCCTCGCCTCCGGCGTCGCCGAGCTGCGACAGGCCAGCAGCACGCCGCGCAGGCAGCTGCGGCGCGCAAGGCCGCCGAGCACCTGCACGCTGCGTTCGGCCAGGCGCGCTCGCGTGCCCCGAGCCTCGTAAAGGCCGAAGCGAGACGCCGGACCCGGCCGCGGTCCGCCGCCGATCTCGCGCGGCGGAACTTTCCGGACGGCCCGCTGCCCCGTACAGCCCGCGCACGTCGACCCTCGTCCCGCGCAGCCGACTCAACAGCGCGGACTCAGGTCGCCCCTACGGGCTGGGTCACGCCGCTGATGAGACGGGCCAGACCGACATGAGGTGAGGGCGAGAGCGCCCGGCAGGTTGATGCCCGCGCCCTCTTGTCCTGTCTCAAATGATCTGCTGGATACCCGAAGGCGTGACCAGCGGAAATAGCAAGTCTGGCGAGACTGATTCGCGCTGTCTCAGTTGATCTGCCGGGCCAACGGCGTTCTGGCGACGATGTCTCACTTGAGTTGCTGTGCCAGGCAAGAAGGCTCCAGCGCGCTGACCAGCGCCGACATGCACGCCGCGGCGCGCTGTCTCACTAGATCTGCTTGCTCGCCGCAGGATCAGAGCAACTAGACCGAGAAACCAAGCAGACGGCGTGAGACAGGACACCTCTCGGCGGCTGTGCCGCCGAGAGCCGCTCAACGCCGCGACACGCCGACGGATGACGGAAAATTCTCACGGTCAAACCACGGTCAAACGATCTTGAGCCCGGCTATCGATCTTGATAACCAGGCTCTGACCTGGGAAGACTGGTGGGCGATACTGGTATCGAACCAGTGACCTCTACCGTGTCAAGGTAGCGCTCTCCCACTGAGCTAATCGCCCTTGCGTGATCGCGAGGCGGAGGCGGGAATCGAACCCGCGTACAGGGCTTTGCAGGCCCTTGCCTATGCCACTCGGCCACTCCGCCGCAGGGGTCCCTGATGACCGCCCGGGGAGCCGAAGGGCCGAACAAGCCGTCGGACTCTACCTGACGGAATCGGGCGCCTCCGAGCGGACGACGGGATTCGAACCCGCGACCCTCACCTTGGCAAGGTGATGCTCTACCAACTGAGCCACGTCCGCGTAACGCCCGGTGTCAACTTGCAACCGAGGCGTGCGTGCAAAACTGTAGCCGATCCCGCCGCGCGAACAAACTCGCGGTAGCCCGTTTGACGGCGCCAGCTTCGGGCGATGCCGCCAACCCGCCCGTCGCCGTAGGGCACCGGGTCATGGTCACCCGGCAGGGCAGGCACCGCTACTACCGCCTCGCCGGGCCGGACGTCGCCACGGCACTCGAGGCGCTTGCGCACATCAGCCCGCGTCCGCCGGTGCGCGGCTTGCGCCAGTCGCGGCAGGCGGCAGCGCTGGCCGAGGCGCGAAGCTGCTATGACCACCTGGCCGGGGTAACGTTGCTCGCCGCGCTCCTCCAAAACGAGATCCTTAACGGCTGCGCGGAGTGTGCCGCTCGCGGCACATGCGGGGGGTTGCGTGGGGTCGCCCTCCGCTGCGCGGAGCGTGCCGCTTGCAGGGCCGCGGCGGACCATTCTCGGCGCGGCGACCTAAGCCTCCCTGCGGAGTTCGAGGTGACAAAGGATGGCGCGCTGACGCTTGCCGCGTTCGGGATAGATCTTGAGGCCTTCCGCCGCGCACGGCGAGCCTTCGCGGGTGCGTGCCTGGACTGGACGCAGCGCCGTCCGCACCTGAACGGCGCGCTCGGTGCCGCGGTCCTCGGCCGGCTGCTCGACCTGGGCTGGTTCGAGCGTGGGCGCACGCGCCGCGCACTGCGGCTCACCGAGGCCGGCCGTGCGGGCCTGGCCGACACGTTCGGCTGCGTTCTGCCCTGACGGCGCGAGTTCTGCCGTCAGGTCTGGACTCGCGCCGATGCCGCCGTGGCAGGCTGTCGGCTATGCGAACTGTGGTCGTCAGCGGCGACGGCCTCGCCATCGCCGACGTGGTGGACGTAGCGGCCGGACACGCCCGGGCGGTGCTAGGGCCAGGCGTGCCGGACAGGATGGAACCGAGCCGCGGCGTGGTGATCGCCGCGATCGGCGGTGACGAGCCCGTCTACGGCGTCAACACCGGGTTCGGAGCGCTCGCCGACACCTCGGTGCCCGATCGTGAACTGGCCACGCTGCAGCATTCGATCATCCGCTCACACGCGGCGGCGGTCGGCGAGCCGCTCGACGACGCGACCGTCCGCGCTCTGCTGCTGTTGCGCGCGCGCACGCTGGCGGCCGGGTACTCGGGCGTCCGGCCCGAACTGCCTGCCCGGCTGCTTGAACTGCTCGGCAGGGGCCTGCTTCCTGTCGTGCCGGACAAGGGTTCCGTCGGCGCCTCGGGTGACCTGGCCCAGCTCGCGCATCTGGCACAGCCGCTGATCGGCGAGGGCCGTCTGCGGCGCGCAGGCGCCCGGGACCGCCGCGGCGTCGCCGCGGCGCAGCTGCTGGCCGCCGAAGGCCTCGAGCCGCTCGAGCTGGCGCCCAAGGAAGGCCTGGCGCTGGTCAACGGCACCGAACCCATGCAGGCCCTGCTCTGCTTCAGCGTGCATGACGCGGCCATGCTGTTGCAGGCCGCGGACGTGGCGTGCGCGCTGTCGGTGGAGGCGCTGCTCGGCACCGACCGCCCGTATGACGAGCGGGTCCAGGTGATCAGGCCGCATCCTGGGCAGCTCGAGAGCGCGGCGAACCTGCGCGCGCTGCTTGCCGGTTCGGAGCTGATGGCCAGCCACCGGCACAGCCGGCACGCCGTGCAGGACGCCTACTGCCTGCGGTGCGCGCCACAGGTGCATGGCGCGGTCAGGGACATCGCTGATCATGCGCGCCGGGTGACCGAGATCGAGCTGGGCTCGGTTGTCGACAACCCGGTGATCGTTCCGGACGGTTCCGTGATGACAACAGGGAACTTCCACGGCGAGCCGCTCGCGTTCGCCGCCGACATGCTCGCGCTCGCCCTCGCCGAGCTGGCCAGCATCAGCGAGCGGAGGGTTGACCGGATGCTCGACCCGGCGTTCTCCCGTGGCCTGCCGCCCTTCCTCGCCGCGCAGGCCGGCACCAACTCCGGCTTCATGCTCGCTCAGTACACCGCGGCATCGCTGGTCAGCGAGAACAAGGTCCTCGCGCACCCGGCGAGCGTCGACACGATCCCAACCTCGGGCAAGCAGGAAGATCACGTCTCCATGGGCTGGACGGCCGCGCGCAAACTGCGCGAGGTGGTCGCGAACGTGCGGGCCTGCCTCGCGGTGGAGGTTCTGTGCGCCGCGCAAGGCCTGGACCTGCGGGCAGCGGGCGAGTCATGGCGGGCCGCGCCCGCCGCCCCCATCCGGGCCGTACACGCCGAGATACGCGCGCACGTCCCGGCCATGCTCACCGACCGGGAGGTCGCGGAGCAGATCTCCGCCGTTGATGGCTTGCTACCCCATCTCACCAGAACGGCTGCCGCGCACTGCGGTGGTCTGCGCTAGTCGGCCCTGGTTGCCGGCTGTGCTCGCGCCCGTCCGCGGGCGCATACCGTCGGCGGCTTCGTCTTTGTACGCCAGGGCATCGTCTTCCGCGCAGTCGTCTTCCGCGCAGTCGTCTTCGGGGCGTCGACGGCCGGCTCCAGCGACATTGCCGCGTACAAAGTTGGCTAGGGTTCGGTGTCGTGAAGGTCTGGGTGAACGGCGCGCTGCGTGACGAGCGCGAGGCCTCCGTGGCGATCTTCGACCACGGACTGACGGTGGGCGACGGCGTCTTCGAGGCGGTCAAGGTCATCGATGGCGTGCCGTTTGCGCTGACCAGGCATCTTGACCGGCTGCGCCGCTCGGCTTACGGGCTTGGGCTCGGTGAGCCTGACCTGGGCGCCGTCCGGGCGGGGGTGGCCGAAGTGCTCGACTCGGCGGGCGAGGCCGCCCGCGTTCGGCTGCGCATCACCGTGACGGGCGGTTTCTCTCCGCTCGGTTCGGAACGCGGCGGCGGTCCGCTCACCATCGTTGTCGCGCTCGGCGGGCTTCGGCAGGCCGAGCCGGTCACCGACGTCGTGACGGCGCCCTGGGTGCGCAACGAACGGGGCG
>Ga0137373_10009615_pt1 | contig 10123 bp, 5 predicted proteins | sample SagtaG_5_FD_104912 | JGI IMG/M metagenome (GOLD analysis project Ga0137373, IMG submission 104912) | Vadose zone soil microbial communities from Sagehorn Ranch, Mendocino, California, USA - Sage1_R_80_16 metaG | ecosystem: Environmental > Terrestrial > Soil > Vadose zone | place: USA: California...
CGAGTTCGGGCGGAGCGCGAAGATCCCCGGCTTCCGGCCGGGCAAGGTGCCGCCGGCGGTCGTGCGCAATCGCTTTGCGAAGGACATCCAGGACGAGGTCTTGAACCGCCTGCTCGCGCGCACGTTCCGCGACGCGGTGCAGGAGAAGGGCGTCGAGCCGGTCGGCGAGCCGCGGCTCGAGCACATCGATGCGTACGTCGAAGGTGCCCCGGTCAAGTACAAGGCGGAGTTCGAGGTCAAGCCGCACATCGACCTCGGCGACTACCGCGGCCTCGAGATCGACGACCCGAAGATCGAGGTCGGCGAGCACGACGTCGAGTCGATGATCGAGCGCCTGCGCGAGCAGGCCAGCGTCTATCGCGTCGAGACGGAGCGCGCCCTCGACGAAGGCGACTTCGCGATGATCGACATCACCGCCTCGGGCGAAGGCCTCGAGCCGGAGCCGCGCTCGGGCCACTTCAAGGTCGGCGACGAGACGCCGCTGCCGGAGCTGCACGAGACATTGCGCGGCAAGCGGCCGGGCGACAAGGTCGAGTTCGACCATGCCTATGGCGACGACGCCCAGAACGAGAGCTACCGCGGCAAGACCGTGCACCACGAGGTCGAGCTGAAGGAGATCCGCGTCCAGGAGAAGCCGGAGATCGACGACAACTTCGCGCAGAGCGTCGGCGGATGGGAATCGGTCGAGCAGATGCGCGAGGCCATCGGCGCCGACATCCGCAAGCATCGCGAGCACGAGGCCCTGCGCCTCCGGAAGCAGCAGATCGGCGACCGCCTCCTGGCGCTCCACCACTTCGACGTGCCGGAGACGCTGGTCGAGGAGGAGCTCGGGAAGTCGCTGCAGAACTACGCGCGCTTCCTGGCCTCGCAGGGCGTCGACCTGGAGAAGGCGGAGATCGACTGGAGCAAGATGCGCGACGAGTTCCGCCCCGAGGCGGAGAAACGGGCCCGGCGCGGGCTGATCCTGGAGGCCATCTCCAAGGCGCAGAACCTCATCGCCGCCGACGCGGAAGTCGACCGGGAGATCCGCCGCGCCGCGCAGGAGAACGGGCGCGACTTCGCCGAGGTCAAGCACCGCCTGAAGCACGACGGCGGGTACGAGGCGCTGCGGCAGTCGCTCAGCCAGGAGATGGCGCTCGACTTCGTGCTGGCCGAGGCGAAGACGCGCCCAAAGGCGGATTGAAATCCGCCCCACATGGACTAGAACCTAGGATCATGTGGCGCGGGTTTCAACCCGCGCCCCGGCCCGACGACTCGGAATTCGATTCTGTTCTGTTCGTTTGAAGCGACCGCAAGGAGTGAGCACCGAATGATCACGATTCCCTGGGTGGTGGAACAAACCAGCCGCGGCGAGCGCACCTACGACATCTTTTCCCGCCTTCTCAAAGACAACGTCATCTTCCTCGGCCAGCCGGTCGACGACACCGTCTCGAACATCATCATTGCCCAGTTGCTCTTCCTCGAGGCCGAGAACCCCGAAAAAGACATCTCCGTCTACATCAACTCGCCCGGCGGCTCGATCACCGCGGGCCTGGCCATCTACGACACGATGCAGTACGTGAAGCCCGACATCCAGACGATCTGCCTCGGGCAGGCCGCCTCCATGGCCGCGGTGCTGCTCGCCGCCGGCAAGAAAGGGAAGCGCTACGCCCTGCCGAACTCGCGCGTGCTGATCCACCAGCCGCTCATGCATGGCCTCGGCGGACAGGCCTCGGAGATCGACATCCACGCCAAGGACATCATGCGCATGAAGTCGCGCATGAACCAGATCCTGGCCAACCACACCGGGCAGCCGGTGGAGAAAGTCGATCGCGACACCGATCGCGACTACATCCTGCAGGCTGCCGAAGCGGTGGAGTACGGCCTCGTCGATCAGGTCATCGCCAAGCGCGAATAGTGGAATGCCCCCAGGGGACGCTCAGTTGACTTGCGCGATGCTCGGGTGAACAATTCCTGAGCGACTCCAGAAAAGGACCCGAACAACATGTCGAAGAAGGGGAACACCGGCGACGTTTTACGCTGCAGCTTCTGCAACAAGTCGCAGCGGGACGTGAAGAAGCTCATCGCCGGCCCCACCGTCTACATCTGCGATGAATGCGTCGACATCTGCCTCGACATCATCGCCGAGGACCGGAAAGACGAGCCCGGAACCCTCGAGGGGGCCGGACACCTGCCGAAGCCGAAAGAGATCAAGGAGTTCCTCGACCTCTACGTCATCGGGCAGGAGCGGGCCAAGAATAAGCTCGCCGTTGCCGTCTACAACCACTACAAACGGATCGACTACCACTCCCGCAACACGCGGCAGGACGTCGAGCTGCAGAAGTCGAACATCCTCCTGATCGGCCCCACCGGCACGGGGAAGACGCTGCTGGCGCAGACGCTGGCGCGCATGCTCTCGGTGCCGTTCACCATCGTCGACGCCACCACGCTCACCGAGGCGGGGTACGTCGGCGAGGACGTCGAGAACATCATCCTCAAGCTCTACCAGGCCGCCGGGAACGACAAAGAAAAGACCCAGCGCGGCATCGTCTACATCGACGAGGTCGACAAGATCTGCCGCAAGGGCGACAACCCGTCGATCACGCGCGACGTCTCCGGCGAGGGCGTACAGCAGGCGCTGCTGAAGATCCTCGAAGGGACCGTGGCGAACGTCCCGCCGCAGGGCGGGCGGAAGCATCCCCACCAGGAGTTCATCCAGATCGACACGACGAACATCCTCTTCATCTGCGGCGGCGCCTTCGTCGGCCTCGACGGCGTGATCGAGCGGCGGCTGTCGAACACGTCGATGGGCTTCGGGGCGAAGATCGCCTCGAAGAAAGAGAAGAAGACCGGCGAGCTCCTGGCGCAGGTGCATCCCGAGGACCTCATCAAATTCGGGCTGATTCCGGAGTTCGTCGGACGTCTACCCGTGGTAGCGACGCTGGCCGAGCTCGACAAGGGGGCGCTCATCGAGATCCTGCGCGAGCCGAAGAACTCCCTGGTGCGGCAGTATCAGACCATCATGGGCTTCGAGAACGTCGTGCTGAAGTTCACCGACGACGCGCTCGAGGCCATCGCCGAGGACGCCCTCAAGCGCAACGTCGGCGCGCGCGGATTGAAGATCATCATCGAAGAGCTGATGCTCGAGATCATGTACACGATCCCATCGCAGGACGCCATCAGCGAGTGCGTCATCACGCGCGAGGTCGTGGAGAACCGCAGCCAGCCGATCACGCTGTATCGCAAGGCAGGGTGAAAAGGTCATCCTGAGCGAAGCGAAGGATCAACCAAGGCGCCGCGAAGAGATGCCATTTGCACGCCGATCGTGTATCCGCACGTCCCTCGCGGCGCCTTGGCTGATCCTTCCGGTTCGCTTCGCTCACCGTCAGGATGACGAGAATGCGGGACTTTCCTATCAAGCACCTCATGTTAGATAGCCGACCTATGCCCAACGACCAACAGAGACCCGACAGTCTTCCACTCGTTCCGCTGCGCGACATGGTCGTGTTTCCTTCCATGATGGCGCCCTTCGTCGTCGGCCGCCGCGCCTCCATCCTGGCGCTGGAGGCCACCCTGGCCACCTCGGAGAAGAAGATCTTCCTGGCCACGCAGAAGGACCCGAAGATCGACGACCCCTCCATGGACGAGATCTACCAGATCGGCGTCGTGGCCACGGTCGTGCAGAACCTCAAGCTGCCCAACCAGAACGTCAAGGTGATGGTCGAGGGCCTCACCCGCGCCGAGATCGTCTCGTCGTCGGAAGGCGACGGCTACGTCTCCGTCACCGTGCGCGAGCTCGACACCAAGGTCGCCCTCACGCCGGAAGTCTCGCAGTACATGCAGAAGCTCGTGGAGATCTTCGAGTCGTACGCGAAGATGTCCCACCACCTCGCCTTCGAAGGGGTGATGTCGACGCTGAAGCTCGACGACCCCGACCGCTTCGCCGACACGCTGGCCTCGCACATCCTCATCACCACGCCGGAGAAGCAGCAGCTCCTGGAGACCATCTCCCCGTACGAGCGCCTGCAGAAGCTGCAGGACTTCCTGGAAGTCGAGATCGAGAAGATCAACATCGACAAGCGCATCAACTCCAAGGTCAAGAAGCAGATGGAGCGCGCCCAGAAGGAGTACTACCTCAACGAGAAGATCAAGGCCATCCACCACGAGCTGGGCCGCAAGGACGACCGCTCGGACGAGATCGAGGAGCTCCGCCAGAAGATCGAAGAAGCGGGGATGCCGAAGGAGACGAAGGAAAAGGCAATGCAGGAGCTCAAGCGGCTCGAGGCAATGCCGGGCGTCTCCGCGGAAGCGACGGTGTCGCGCAACTACATCGATTGGCTCGTGGCCGTTCCCTGGAAGAAGGCCTCGAAAGAGATCAAGGACATCGACCTGGCCGAGCAGATCCTCAACGAGGACCACTTCGGCCTCGAGAAGATCAAGGAGCGCATCCTGGAGTTCCTGGCGGTGCGCCAGCTCGTGAAGCAGCCGAAGGGGACGATCCTCTGCTTCGTCGGACCTCCCGGCGTCGGCAAGACCTCGCTGGCGAAGTCGATCGCCCGCGCCACCGGGCGCAAGTTCGTCCGCCTCAGCCTGGGGGGCGTGCGCGACGAGGCCGAGATCCGCGGCCACCGCCGCACCTACATCGGCGCCTTCCCCGGCCAGATCATCCAGCGGATGAAGAAGGCCGGCACCGTGAACCCGGTCTTCCTCCTCGACGAGGTCGACAAGATGTCGATGGACTTCCGCGGCGATCCCTCCGCGGCGCTCCTCGAGGTCCTCGACCCCGAGCAGAACAACTCCTTCACCGATCACTACCTCGACGTCGAGTACGACCTCTCCAAGGTCATGTTCATCGCCACCGCGAACGTGGTGCACACCATCCCGGCGCCGCTCAAGGACCGCATGGAGATCATCTCCCTCTCCGGCTACACGCACCTGGAGAAGCTGGCCATCGGGCGGCAGTTCCTGATCCCGAAACAGAAGACCGAGCAGGGGCTGGAAGAGCCGAAGATCGCCTTCGAGGACAGCGCGCTCGAAGAGCTGATCGACTCGTACACGCGCGAGGCCGGCGTCCGCAACCTCGAGCGCGAGGTCGGCTCGGTGCTGCGCAAGGTGGCGCGCTCGGTGGTGCAGCAGGGCGCCAACTTCGAGATCAAGATCGACCGCGCCAAGGTCCGCGAGCTCCTCGGCAAGCCGAAGTTCCGCTCCCAGCGCCAGCACGACCGCTCGGAGATCGGCCTGGCCACCGGCCTGGCCTGGACGGAAGTCGGCGGCGAGATCCTGTCGACGGAAGTGGCGATCTCACGCGGCAAGGGGAACCTGACCCTGACCGGCAAGCTCGGCGACGTCATGCAGGAGTCGGCCCGCGCGGCCCTCAGCTACGTGCGGTCACGCGCGGAGCTCTTCGGCCTCGACCCCGATTTCCACGCCAACCTCGACATCCACATTCACGTCCCCGAGGGAGCGATCCCGAAGGACGGCCCGTCGGCCGGCATCACCATGGCCACGGCGCTGCTCTCCTCGGTCACGCGCATCCCGGTACACCGCGACATCGCCATGACCGGCGAGATCACCCTGCGCGGCAAGGTCCTCCCGGTCGGCGGCGTGAAGGACAAGATCCTCGCGGCGACGCGCGCGGGGATCATGCGGATCATCCTTCCCGCGGAGAACGAGCGCGATCTCGAGGAGATCCCGAGCGACGTCCGGGAGAGGATGGAATTCCACCTCGTCGAATCGATGGACGACGTGATCCCCGTCGCTCTCGATGGCACGATTGTTCCATTGGCGAAGGCGACTCCCGAACCGGAGAAGGTGATCGAAGGGCCGATGACGCACTGAATCAGGGCGCGGGGCGCAGGGGGCAGGGCGCAGGTGGTTGTTGTCGCGACGTCACCATCTGCGCCCCGCCCCCTGCGCCCTGCCCCCTCTGTTTGACCTTCTCCCAGAATATCGGCACAATCAACGCCGTTACTTTCACGACACTTCAAGTTCCTTCTGCGTAGCACACCCGCTTCGCATCGCCGAAGCACGACAATCAATCAATTGGAAATTCGATCGGTAGAGTTTTACCGGGCGGCGTACAAGGCTGAGGACTTTCCCACGGACAAGCGGCCGCAGTTCGCAATGATCGGCCGCAGCAACGTCGGGAAGTCGAGCCTCATCAACTCCGTCCTCAATCGAAAAGCAGTGGCACGCGTGAGCCAGACTCCCGGAAAGACCCAGGCCATTCACTTCTACCTGGTGAACGGACGGTTTCACATCGTCGATCTGCCGGGGTACGGCTACGCGAAGGTGCCGAAATCAATGATGCGCTCCTGGGGCGAGCTGGTTCGCGGCTATCTCGAAAGCGCCGACGCGCTGCGGCTGATGTTTTTGCTCATCGACGCCCGCCGCGTGCCCGGCGAGCACGACCTGCAGATGCACCGCTGGGCGCGCGAGACCTCCATCGACGAGCGCGTGGTCATGACCAAGAGCGACAAGCTGTCGAGCGCGCAGCTCGCCCGGAGCCGCGCCGCCATCGCCGCCGACCTCGAGATGGGGCCGGATCAGCTCATCCCGTTCTCCGCGGTAACGAAAACAGGAGCTCACGAAGTGCGGCGCGAGATCGTCTCGCGCCTCTGAACGAGGGGACCATGGACGAATACGAAGAGACTACAGCGACAGCGGTAGAAGAAGCTCCGGCAGAGAAACCCGAGAAGCCGAAGCGCGCACCGCGAGCGAAGAAGAACGGCGCCGTCGTCGCCCCGGCGTCCGCGCCGGCCGTAGAGGCGGCGTCCCCGCCGCCTCCCGAGGAGATCGAAGAGCCGTCCGCACCCGCGGTCGAGGACGACCGCGCTACGGCCAGCGAGGACGCTGGCGCGACCATCCCCAAGCCCTCCGCTTCCGAGACGCTCGACATCCGCGTGCTGAAGGAGATGAAGCTTCCCGACCTCACGCGCGTGGCCAAGGAGCTCGGCGTCGAGAACGCCACCGGCATGCGCAAGCAGGACCTGATCTTCTCGATCCTGCAGGCCCAGACGGAGAAGTCCGGCCTCATCTTTTCCGAGGGCGTTCTGGAATGCCTTCCGGACGGTTTCGGCTTCCTGCGCGCCCCCGAGTACAACTACCTGCCCGGCCCCGACGACATCTACGTCTCGCCGTCGCAGATCCGCCGCTTCGATCTCCGCACCGTCGACACCGTCTCCGGCCAGGTGCGGCCGCCGAAGGAAGGGGAGCGCTACTTCGCCCTGATCAAGGTCGAGGCGGTGAACTTCGAGCACCCCGACGTGGCCCGCGAGAAGATCCTCTTCGACAACCTCACCCCGCTCTATCCGGAGCACCGCATCCGCCTCGAGTCGCCGAACATGTCGTCGCGCGTCCTCGACCTCATCGCCCCGGTCGGCAAGGGGCAGCGCGGCCTCATCGTGGCGCCGCCGCGCACCGGCAAGACCATGCTCCTGCAGGCCATCGCGAACGCGGTCACGGCGAACCACCCGGAGATCACGCTCATCGTCCTTCTCATCGATGAGCGCCCCGAGGAAGTCACCGACATGCAGCGCTCCGTGAAGGGGGAGGTCATCTCCTCGACCTTCGACGAGCCGGCCTCGCGCCACGTGCAGGTGGCGGAGATGGTCATCGAGAAGGCCAAGCGCCTCGTCGAGCACAGGCGCGACGTGGTCATCCTCCTCGACTCCATCACGCGCTTGGCCCGCGCCTACAACACCGTCGTGCCGCCGTCCGGCAAGGTGCTGTCGGGCGGCGTCGACTCGAACGCCCTGCAGCGCCCGAAGCGCTTCTTCGGCTCCGCGCGCAACGTGGAGGAGGGCGGCTCGCTGACGATCATCGCCACCGCGCTGATCGACACCGGCTCGCGCATGGACGACGTGATCTTCGAGGAGTTCAAGGGCACCGGCAACATGGAGGTGCACCTCGACCGCAAGCTCTCCGACAAGCGCGTCTTCCCGGCCATCGACATCAACAAGTCGGGCACGCGCAAGGAAGAGCTGCTGCTGGAGAGGCCGGAGCTCAACCGCATCTGGGTCCTGCGCAAGGTCTTCTCGCCGCTGTCGACGGTAGAGTCGATGGAGCTGCTGATCGAGAAGCTGGAGAAGACGCGGAGCAACACGGAGTTCCTGAACTCGATGTCGTCGATGTGACACGCGCCGTAGCGCGTGTCATCCTGAGGCTCCGAGCCATCAGCGAGGAGCCGAAGGATCTCGCGCGAGCAGTTCCCTCTCCCCGCTCCGCGGGGCGGTTGCGGTGACGTTGTAACGAAAACCGTCCCTCGATCACTACCTCCATGGAGATACCCATCCCATGGACACTTCTTCAGGATTGGCGCCGCGTCAAAAGGTCCTCGACCGTCTGCGCGCACCGATGGCCTTTCTGCTCATCGCCGCCGGCACGGTCGGCGCGAGCTACTACTTCTTCCTCCAGAAAAAGACCGAGTACTACACGAACCGCGACGCGCGGCTGATCGCGCGCGCGGCCAATCAGGTCGGGCGCTCCGTGACGATCGCCGCCGGCATCCTGAAGAATGCCGCGCAACTGAACGAAGGCGAACTGAGGACGCTGTACAAAGTCGACGGGACGGTGCCGGACGAGCAGCGCATGCCCTCGAAGATCTTCAAGGACATCAAGAAGGTCACGCCGGATCCGACCGTCAAAAAGGAACGCAGCCATCGCTACGCCACGCGCGACAACAACGGCCTCTTTGTCCTCAACTTCGACCTCCTGTGGGAGGAGAAGCCGGAAAAGGAAGCGAAGGCCGACGAGAAAACCGAGGTCAAGTCCGAGGTGCCGAGCACCTGGCTGGAAATGCAGGGACAGGTCGACCTCCAGCAATTGCTGAAGCCGCTGCAGCAGAACATCGCCGGGGTCTTCGACACCTTTTTCATTCTCGACTCCTCGGGCAACGTGATTTACCAGGCCCAAAAAGCTCCCGGCGACGAATCCGGTTCGCACATGAAGATCCTCCGCGTGCGGCAACTGGCCATGCCGCGCATGTTCGACAAGGCCCAGATGCTCGCCGTGACCGAGCTGATGTCGGTCTCGCGGCAGATGCCGGTCCAGTTGGGCGACAACGCCTACCAGCTCTTCTCCGCTCCGATTCCTTCGACCGTGCACATCGAAGACGGAGCGCACGAGAAGGACGCGCACGAGAATAACGACGCCGGCATCAACGATACCTGGGTGGTCTGCGGACTCGTCTCGGCCGGCGAGTTCCGGTCGCGCAGTCTGCAGATCTCCGTCACGGTCCTGTCGTGCCTGGCCGCGGCGGTGTTGCTGGTCATCTTCAGTTGGCCGTTCGTGAAGGTGGCCATGACCGGGCCGCAGAACAAGACCACGCTTTTCGACGTGGTTCTCCTCGGCATGTGCGGCATTCTGGCCGCGTCGATCGTCTGCCTCGGGGCCGTCGACTGGCTCACGTACGACAAGCTGGAGCGGGGCGCGGACGATCAACTCGTCAAGCTCGCCTCGGGCATCGAAGAAAAATTCAACGCCGACATCGCCACGGCGATCGACCAGCTCGACGTCCTGCAGCGATGGGCCAACAACCAGCCGGCCAGCGCACAGCCGGCCGGCGCAACTGAAAAGCGGCACGGCGACCTGCTGACGGCCCTGCTTCCCCTCGGCAACTTCGACGCCTCGTTCTTTCAATCGTTCGCGCTGATCGGCAAGGACGGCATGCCGGTCGCGAAATGGTCGGTCGACAGCGTCGTGCCGCCGCTCGTCAAAGCCGTCAACAGAAACTATTTCCTGGCCTCGAAGAACAAGGGACGCGATTACCTTTCGATCGCTTCGAGGACCGGCGTGATGCGCCGCCTGGCCGTCGACTCCGTCCGGTCGGCCACGACCGGCCAGACCGAGATCGTGTTCGCGCGGGCCTTCGACGAGATGCCGGGGGTGCAGCCGCCGAACGACAGAGCAATCGCGGTCATCGCCATGTCGGTGAGCTCGCAGCTCTCGGTGTTGAACGCGACCGTGCCGGAGGACTTCGGATTCGCGGTCGTCGACCCGACCGGCAAGTTGCTCGCCACCGCCACGATCTACCCGCACGCCCCCCAGCGCCGCCGGGACGAGGCGCACCGCGGCCGCCGGCGCCTTGAAGGCGCGCGCCACGATCGCCGCGCGAATGCGCCGCGTCCACTGCGGGTGCATGTCC
>Ga0137373_10009628_pt1 | contig 10115 bp, 8 predicted proteins | sample SagtaG_5_FD_104912 | JGI IMG/M metagenome (GOLD analysis project Ga0137373, IMG submission 104912) | Vadose zone soil microbial communities from Sagehorn Ranch, Mendocino, California, USA - Sage1_R_80_16 metaG | ecosystem: Environmental > Terrestrial > Soil > Vadose zone | place: USA: California...
CGCGCGAACTCGTTGAGATAGATCGCGACGAGGATTCCCATCGGCAGCGCCATCGCCGTCGCGATGCCGACGATCACGAGGCTGCCGGCGAACGCGTTCGCGAGCCCCTGCTTCACAGGGACGAGGCTGAACTGCACCGGCGTGCGCGTCAGGAGGTCGAGGTTGAGGGCGCCCGCGCCGCGCTGCGCCACCGACCAGACGACGACGCCGAGGATGGCGACCGCGATCGCCGCGGCCAACCAGGCGAGCAGCTCCATCAGGCGGTTCACGGCACGGCGCCGCGGCAGCCGGTCGGCGCGCAGCGCCGCCTTCGTGAGGCTGTGCGCGCTCACCCGAGACCGCCCCGGTTCAGCCCGACCCCGTGGCGCCGGGCGAAGCGCCGGACAATCAACTGCGCGGCGACGTTCATCAGCAGCGAGAACACGAGCAGGATCAACGCGAGGTAGACCAGGCTCGCGACCTGGATGTCGCTCTGTGCGCCCTGGTACGAGCCGGCGATCTTGCTCGCGAGCGTGTCGCCCGTCGCGAAGAGGTTCCAGTGGATGAAGACCGCGCCGCCGCCGCCCCCGATCACCTGGGTTACCGCGATCGCCTCGCCGATTGCGCGGCCGAGCCCGAGGATCAGGGCCGCGGCGATCCCGGCGCGCGCGTAGGGAAAGACGACGCCGCGGATCATCTCCCAGCGCGTCGCGCCGAGCGCGAGTGCGCCCTCCTTCAGCTCGCTCGGCACGCCCAGGAACAGCTCGCGGCTGATGCTCGAGACGATCGGCAGGATCATGATCGTCAGCACGACGATCGCCGTGAAGACGCTCGAGCCGGTCGTCGCGGGCGGCCCGAAGAGGGGGATGAAGCCGAGCACGCGGTGGAGCGTCGGCTCGACATGGTCGCGCAGGATCGGGCCGAGCACGAGGATCCCCCACAGACCGATGACGACGCTCGGGATCGCGGCGAGCGTCTCGACGAGCGCCGTGACGGGGCCCTGAACGAACCGCGGCGCGAGCTCGGTGAGGAAGAGCGCGATCGCGAGCGCGAGCGGCGCGGCGATTGCGAGCGCGATGAGGGACGTGAGCGCGGTGCCGAAGAGGAAGCTCCCGGCGCCGAAGACCTCCTTGACCGGGTCCCAGGCGACGCGCGTGACGAAGTCGGCGCCGTATTGCGAGATCGCCGGCTGCGCGCCGCGGACGATCTTGTAGGCGATGAGGAGAACGAGGAACGTCGCGGCCGCGGCCGCCGTCCCGGCCACCCCCTGCAGTGACAGGTCGCCGAGACGGACCCGCCGCCCGGCGAACGGGCGGCGGGTTGCCTCAGGCGTCAGGTCCGCGACGGACACGCGGTCGTCAGCTGTGGATCTTCGAGATCGTCTTCTCCGCGACGACGAGGACGCTCTTCGGAATGGGCTGGAAGAGCAGCTTGGGGCCGAACTTCTGGCCCTTGGTCACGGCCCAGAACAGGAACTTCTTCATGTCCGCGGCCTTGCTCGACTGCTGCGGCACGATCACGTACGTGAACGTCGAGATCGGGTAGGCGAGCGGGTACTTCCTCGGCGGGTTCACGATCGAGAGCTCGTTCGTCTTCGCGTCCGGCTTCTGGTCGCTCGTGGCGGCGGCGAGGATGCCGCGCAGGCCGGGCGTCGTGAACTTCCCGGAGCGGTTCTTCATCGCGAAGAACTTCAGGTGGTTGCTCTTCGCGTAGGCCACGTCTGCGTAGCCGACCGCACCGGGGGTCTGCGAGACGATCGCCGCGACGCCGGAGCTGCCGCGGCCGCCGGTGCCGACCGGCCAGTTGACCGCGACACCCGTGCCGTACTTCGACTTCCAGCCGGGGCTGACGCGCGAGAGGTAGTCGGTGAGGTTGTAGGTGGTGCCCGAGTTGTCGGAGCGATGGGCGACGGCGATCGTCGTGTTGGGCAGCGAGATGCCCGGATTCAGCTTCTTGATCGCGGCGTCGTCCCACTTCGTGACCTGGCCCATGAAGATCCTCGCCAGCGTCGGGCCGTCCATGTGGAGCAGGTTCTTGACACCCGGCAGGTTGTAGAAGACCGAGGTCGCCGAGAGCGCCCACGGAATCTGGTAGCAGCCGTTGCAGGCCGAGAACTGGTCGCTCGAGAGCGGCGCGTCGCTGGCGCCGAAGTCGACCGTGCGGGCGGTGATCGCGCTGATCCCTCCGCCCGAGCCGATCGGGCTGTACTGGAGCTCGTAGCCGTAGGCGCTGGCGACCGCCGGGCCCCACTGCGAGACGAGCGGCGCGACGAACGTGCTGCCCGCGCCGGTGATGGTCGCGCCGCTCTGCCTCGCGGGCGAGGCGGCGGCGCCGCCTGCCGCGACAACCGCCAGCAGGGCGGCCGCGACGACGATGGCCATGCGAGTCGAATTGCCGAACTTCGGCATCGTTTTCTCTCCTCCTTCTCGAGTCACCGCCACCGTACGGACGCCGGCCGAGGGCTTGGGAAACGGGCTCGTTGCGGGGTGGTGACGAAGTGGTGAAGTCCCCTGAAGCCTCGTCTCCGGGCGGGTGTACCGTGTCGGCATGGCGATCGACGAGGCCCTCGACCGGATCGAGGCGGAGCTCCAGGAGGAGGGTCAGCGAGTCCTTGCGGCTCTGCGCGGCGCGATGCGCGCCCTCGCCGAGCGCGACAGCGAGTTGGCCGACGAGGTGGTGGCCTTCGACGACGAGATCGACACGCTCTTCCTGGACGTCGAGCGCTCGATCCAGGCGCTGCTCGCGCTCCATACGCCGGTCGCGCGCGACCTGCGGCTGCTGCTCGCGATGCTGCACATCAACCTGCTGCTCGAACGGACCGGTGACGGCTGCGTCACGGTCGCGAAGCTCACGCGCCTCGTCGCGGACGTGGAGCCGGACGCGGCGCTCCTCGAGACGCTCGTCGAGATGGGCGAGCGGGCCGAGGAGATGCTCCGCGTCGCGCTCGACTCGTTCTCGCGGCGCGACCTCGAGGAGGCCGAGAGCCTGGTCGAGCTCGACGAGCTGATCGACCGCGCGAACCGCCGGTTCGTCGAGCGCCTCGTGGACGTGATGGCCGAGCCCTCGTTGCGCGAATGGGGGCTGCGGATGGTCGTGGTGGCCCGGACGATCGAGCGGATCGGCGACCGCGCCGTCGACATCGGCGAGCAGACGGCGTACCTGCTGACCGCGCAGTTCCGCGAGTTCACCGACGCGTCGCACCCGGCGACCCGGCCGTAGCCTCGGCCGATGGATTGGCGCATCTACCACGCCGTCTACGACGTGTCTGTGCACCACCACTGGGTAGGCAGCGTGTTCCACGGGATCGAGCAGGCGAGCATCCCGTTCATGGTCGTGGCGACGGTCGCGCTCTGGCTGCTCGCGCGCCCCGGGGGCGACCGGAAGTGGAAGCTTGCGGCCGGAAGCGGGCTGGGAGCGGCGGGGGTCGCGCTCGTCGTCAACGTGGTGCTCCATTCTGCCTGGGACCGTCCGAGGCCGTACGAGGCTCATCGGATCAGCCATCCCTGGTCGAGCTCGACCGACGCCTCCTTCCCGAGCGACCACGCCAGCGCCTCGCTCGCGATCGCGTTCGCCGTGCTCGCTTTCGACTCGCTCGCCGGCGCGCTGCTCCTGGCGGCCGCCGTACTGGTCACGGTAGGCCGAGTCTTCATCGGCGCGCACTACCCGAGCGACGTCGGAGCGAGCCTGCTCGTCGCCGCGGCCTCCGCCTTCGTGGTCGTGCGCTTCGGGCGGCCGGTGGTCGCCTCTCTCGTGCGCGTCATCGAGCGAGTCACCGACCCCGTGCTGGCGTTGCTGTGGCGACGGCGCTCCCCGGCCGCCTGACCTGCTTTTAACAGACTGTCACTTGCCGGGAGGCGGCTGAGCCGCGCGGCCCTTTCGAGCTTGTAACAGTCTGTTGCTTGGCTGGGGGCGGGGCTACGGCAGGCGGCCGTGACGGGCTGCGGCCTCGCGCAGCCGCGCGGCGAGGTCCGGCGTGAGCTGCCCCCGCCGCAGGCGCCAGCGCCAGTTCCCGCCGACCCGGCCGGGTCGGTTCATGCGCGCCTCGCTGCCGAGGCCGAGCACGTCCTGCGCCGGGATGACCGCCAGCGCAGCGCGCGACGCGAGCGCGATCTCGATCAGCCCCCAGTGCGGCTCCGCGGGATCGATCCCGGTGGCCTCGCGCTCGCGCCGTCTCAGGCTCCTGAACCAGCCGACGGCGGTGTCGGTGTCGTGCGTGCTCGTGTAGACGACGAGGTTCTCACGGTGGTTCCGCGGCGCGTGCGGGTTGTCGCGCCGGCCGCCGAAGGCCCAGTGCAGGACGGCCATGCCGGGCAGGCCGAGCCGGTCGCGCAGCCGGTACACGGCGGGCGTGATCAGCCCGAGATCCTCGGCGATCACCGGCAGGTCGCCGAGGGCGTGCCGGACGGCGAGGAAGAGCTCGCTGCCGGGCCCGGGCCGCCACCTGCCGTGCTTCGCCGTCTTGTGCCGCTCGGGGATCGCCCAGTAGGAGACGAAGCCGCGGAAGTGGTCGATGCGGACGACGTCGACGAGCTCGAGTGCGCGCCGGAAGCGCTCGATCCACCAGCGATGGCCGGTGGCGCGGTGCGCCGGCCAGTCGTAGAGCGGATTGCCCCAGCGCTGACCGAACGCGCTGAGCGCGTCGGGCGGCGCACCCGCGACCTCGCCGTGCTCGAATAGCTCCGGCCAGGCGGCGACGTCGGCGCCGCCGTCCGACACGTAGATCGGGACGTCGCCGATCAGGCGGATGCCGCGCTCGCCGGCATACGCCCGCAGCGCGCCCCACTCGCGCTCGAAGCGCACCTGGTCGGCGAGCGCGCCGGGGCCCGCGAAGCGCGCCCACTCGCCGCTCCAGAACGGGTGGCGTGCGACGAAGCTCTCGAGCTCGTCGCGCGAGACCTTTGCCTTCGGCTCGGCGAGGAGCCCCGGCCAGGCCGCGAACGCGGACGCCGCCCGGTACGGCGAGCCGAACTCGTCCGGCGGGCCGAGCGGAAGCACCTGCCACCACGACTGTCCTGCCGCCTCCAGCCAGTCGACGAAGCGGTACGCGTCGGCGCCGAGCCGGCCGCCCGGCAACGACGTCGGATGCAGGAAGATCCCCGAAGATCGCGGCAGCTGCACGGCGCCGCAGCCTACTGGCGTTTCGGTTTGCCGTTTCGTCGAAACTTCCCAACGACGTGCCTCTGCCGAAGACGAAGGAGCCGCCGGCGCGGATCCAGATCCAGCGAGTGGCGCCGCAGGTCGACTGCGGTCGCTATGCCGTCAAGCGGACGGTGGGCGACCGCGTCGGGGTGACCGCCCGCATCTTCCGCGACGGGCACGAGATCCTCGGCGCGGCCGTGCGCTACAAGCCGCCGGGCGCGGCGCGCTGGCAGGAAGAGCCGCTGGAGGCGCTCGGCAACGACGAGTGGGCCGGGTCGTTCGGAGTCGACCGCTGCGGCACGTGGTGCTATCGCGTGGAGGCCTGGGTCGACCGTGTCGCCTCCTTCCAGGACGAGCTGCGGCGCAAGGTCGAGGCCGGCCAGGAAGATCTCTCCGGCGAGCTGTCGGAGGGCGCGGTGCTGCTCGGCCGGGCGAGCCTCACCGTCGAGCAGGCGCTCGCCGTCCCGGCGGGCGACCGCTCGGAGACGGCCGCCTCACGCACCTACGAGCTCGACGTCGACCGCGAGCTCGCGCGCTTCGGCTCCTGGTACGAGCTCTTCCCCCGCTCCTGGGGCGGCTTCGAAGGCGTGCGCTCGATTCTGCCGGCGCTCGCCGACCTCGGGTTCGACGTCGTCTACCTGCCGCCCGTCCATCCGATCGGGCACACGAATCGCAAGGGGCGCAACAACACGCTCGGCGCAGGCCCCGACGATCCCGGCAGCCCGTGGGCGATCGGCTCCGAGGAGGGCGGTCACGACGCGATCCATCCCGAGCTCGGCAGCCTCGAGGAGTTCGAGCGGCTCGTCGCCGAGGCGAAGGAGCAGGGGATCGAGATCGCGCTCGACTTCGCGATCCAGTGCTCGCCCGACCATCCCTGGCTGAAGCAGCACCCGGAGTGGTTCAACCGGCGCCCCGACGGGACGCTGAAGTTCGCCGAGAACCCGCCGAAGCGCTATCAGGACATCTACAACGTCAACTTCGACTCGGAGGACTGGAAGGGTCTGTGGGAGGCGTTGCGCGACGTCGTGCTGACGTGGGTCGAGCGCGGCGTCACCGTCTTCCGCGTCGACAACCCGCACACGAAGCCGGTCCCCTTCTGGGAGTGGCTGATCGACGAGGTACGCGGGCAGCATCCCGAGGTGATCTTCCTCGCCGAGGCGTTCACGCGGCCCGCCATGATGACGACCCTCGGCAAGGCGGGCTTCGCGCAGAGCTACACCTACTTCACGTGGAAGAACACGCGCTGGGAGCTGCTCGAGTTCCTGGCGCAGCTGCTCGAGTGGTCGCCGGTCTACCGGCCCAACGCGTTCGTGAACACGCCGGACATCCTGCACGAGTACCTCGTCCACGGCGGCCGGCCCGCGTTCGAGGCGCGGCTCGTGCTGGCGGCCACGCTGTCGCCGTCCTACGGCATCTACTCCGGCTTCGAGCACTGCGAGAACGTGCCGGTACGCGAGGGAAGCGAGGAGTACCTGAACTCGGAGAAGTACGAGGTGAAGCGGCGCAGGCTCGACGGGCCGCTGCTGCCGCTCATTGCGACACTGAACCGCGCGCGGCGGGAGAATCCCGCGCTGCAGTACCTCGACAACATCACGTTCCTCGAGACGGAGAACGAGCAGCTGTTCGGCTATTTGAAGCGCACCGGCGACAACGCAGTGGTCGTCGTCGTCAACCTCGACCCCGCGGCGACGCAGGAGGGCGCCTGCGTGCTGCCGGTCTCGACGGGCCTGCCGCCCGCGTACCGCGTCCGGGATCTCCTTGCCGACGAGGAGTTCACCTGGCACATCGGTCGCAACTACGTGCGGCTCACTCCAGGCCAGAGCCATGTCCTGAGGATCGGCGGATGACCTACGCGGCCATGGCCCCACGCGGCACGGCCCGCGACCTGGTCGCGAGCCTCGGCTGGAGGGGCCGTGTCTGAGCAGTGGTTCGAGCGGGACCCGCTGTGGTTCAAGCGGGCGATCTTCTACGAGATCCACATACGCGGCTTCTTCGACGGGAACGATGACGGCGCGGGCGACTTCCGCGGCTTGATGGAGAAGCTCGACTTCCTGCAGTGGCTCGGCGTCGACTGCATCTGGCTGCTCCCGATGTACGCGTCGCCGCTGCGAGACGGCGGCTACGACATCGCGGACTTCTTCGCGATCCACCCTGACTACGGGACGGTCGACGACTTCAAGGAGTTCGTCGAGCAGTCGCACCAGCGCGGCATCCGCGTCATCGCCGATCTCGTCATGAACCACACCTCGTCGGACCACCCGTGGTTCCAGGAGTCGCGCACCGATCCGGCGGGGCCGCGCGGCGACTGGTACGTCTGGTCCGACACGGACGAGCTCTACCGCGACGCGCGCGTCATCTTCGTCGACAGCGAGCCGTCGAACTGGACGTTCGATCCCGTGCGCGGGCAGTACTACTGGCACCGCTTCTTCCACCATCAGCCGGATCTCAACTACGAGAATCCGGAGGTGCAGGAGGCGATGCTCAACGTCCTGCGCTTCTGGCTCGACCTCGGCATCGACGGCTTCCGGCTCGATGCGGTGCCGTACCTCTACGAGCGCGACGGGACGAACTGCGAGAACCTGCCGGAGACACACGAGTATCTGAAGCGCGTCCGGGCGGAGATCGACGCGCGCTACCCCGACCGCGTGCTCCTGGCCGAGGCGAACCAGTGGCCGGAGGACGTCGTCGCGTACTTCGGCAACAGCGATGGGGACGAGTGCCACATGGCGTTCCACTTCCCGGTGATGCCGCGGATGTTCATGGCGGTGCGCCGCGAGGACGCGACGCCGATGTACGAGATCCTCGAGCGCACACCGTCGATCCCGCACAACGCGCAGTGGGGACTCTTCCTACGCAACCACGACGAGCTGACGCTCGAGATGGTCACCGACGAGGAGCGTGACTACATGTACACCGAGTACGCGAAGGACCCGAGGATGAAGATCAACCTCGGCATCCGCCGCCGGCTCGCGCCGCTGCTCGACAACGGTCGCGACGAGATCGAGCTCATGCACGCGATCCTCTTCTCGCTTCCCGGCTCGCCGGTCGTCTACTACGGCGACGAGATCGGGATGGGCGACAACGTCTACCTCGGCGACCGCGACGGCGTCCGGACGCCGATGCAGTGGACGGGCGACCGCAACGCCGGCTTCTCTCGCGCCGACTGGGCCCAGCTCTACCTGCAGCCGCTGATGGACCCCGTCTACGGCTACCAGGCAGTGAACATAGAGGCGCAGCTGCGGACCCCGACCTCGTACCTGCGCTGGCTGCACCGCTTCATCGCGCTGCGCAAGGAGCATCCCGTCTTCGGCCTCGGGACGTACCAGCCGCTGCGCTCCGACAACTCGCGGATCTTTGCGCATATCCGACGCTGGGAAGAGGACATCGTGCTCTGCGTTCACAATGTCGCTCGCTCGGCGCAGGCGGTGCAGCTCGACCTCTCCGAGTACGTGGGCCTGGTCCCGGAGGAGATGTTCGGGCGCACGAGCTTCCCGGCGATCGGAGACCTGCCGTACCTGCTGACGTTCGCGCCGCGCGGCTTCTTCTGGTTCCAGCTGAGGCAGCCGCGATGAGTTTCGACGAGCGCTCGCTGATCGAGCACGTCACGCAGCAGCGCTGGTACGGGGCGAAGTCGCGAGCGGTGGCCCATTCCCAGGTCCTCGACTCGGTCGTGCTGCGCACGGCCGAGCCGCAGTTCGCGCTCGCCCTCGTCGAGATGCGCTACGAGACGGGAGCCCACGACATCTACCAGCTGCTCTACGCGCTGCGCGAGGGCGAGCTCGAGCTGGACGGGCTGGCCGATCCGGCGCTCCCACGGGAGCTCGTGAGCGCGATGCGCTCCGGCCTGACGCTGCAGGGTGCGGAGGGGATCGCCGAGTTCCGCCCGATCGAGGGCTTCGCCGGCCTCGGCCGCGAGCTGATCGAGGCGCGCTCCGTCGGCGCCGAGCAGTCGAACACGTCGATCGTGTTCGACGAGGAGCTGATCCTCAAGGTCTTCCGCCGCCTCGAGCCCGGCATCAACCCCGAGCTCGAGATGCTGCGGTTCCTGACCGAGCACGGCTACCCGAACATCGCCGCGCTCGGCGGCTGGTACGCGTACTCCGGGGGGCCGCTCGGAGCAACCCTCGGCATCCTGCAGGAGTTCGTGCGCGGCGGCCTCGACGGCTGGGAGCTCGCGCTGGACGAGATCGGCAGGGCGCCGGAGCGGTTCCTCGCACGGCTAGGCCGTCTCGGCGAGGTGACGGGCCGGATGCACACCGCCCTGGCCTCCGATCCGAACGAGCCGGCGTTCTGCTCCGAGACGCCGAGCGTGGAGTCGCTCGGGCTGCTGACCGCGACGGTCGACGAGGAGATCGAGCGTGTCTTCCTCGACCTGCCGGACGACGACGAGCGGCTGGCGCCGATTGTCGGCCGCGGCGAGGAGGTGCGGGAGCACCTGCGCCTGCTCACACATGCCGGTGCGACTGGAAAGATCATCCGCGTCCACGGCGACTACCACCTCGGCCAGACCATGTGGGTCGACGACGACTGGGTGATCCTCGACTTCGAGGGCGAGCCGGCGCGCTCGCTCACAGAGCGGCGCCGCAAGCGCTCGGCGCTCCGCGACGTGGCGGGGATGCTGCGCTCCTTCGCGTACGCCGCGAGCGCCGCCTCGCTCCAGCACGAGACGGAGGCTCCGGAGGGGTGGGAGGAGCAGGCGCGCGCGCGGTTCCTCGACGGCTACCTGGAGACGGTCGATCCCGCGCTCCTGCCCGCCGGCCAGCCCGCGATCGACCGGCTGCTCGCCGTCTTCGAGCTGGAGAAGGCCGTCTACGAGCTCCGCTACGAGCTCGACAATCGCCCCGAGTGGGTTGGCATACCGGTCGCGGGGATACAGCGACTCATAGAACAGACCACCGCGACGCCTTGATCGAGCTCGGAGCGAACCCGCACGGCATCCTCGGCGCCCACGAGGCGGACGGCGGCGTCGTCGTGCGCGCCTACCGTCCGGAGGCGCA
>Ga0137373_10009629_pt1 | contig 10115 bp, 9 predicted proteins | sample SagtaG_5_FD_104912 | JGI IMG/M metagenome (GOLD analysis project Ga0137373, IMG submission 104912) | Vadose zone soil microbial communities from Sagehorn Ranch, Mendocino, California, USA - Sage1_R_80_16 metaG | ecosystem: Environmental > Terrestrial > Soil > Vadose zone | place: USA: California...
CGTCCCGCTGCAACCGGTGCGGCGCGTGCCTGTCGCTCGGCTGTCCCGCGCTCAGCGACCCGGGCGGTGAGGCGATCGCGCTCGACCCGGCGGTCTGCGCTGGCTGCGGGCTATGCGAGCCGCTCTGCCGGGCGCGGGCGATCGGTCGTTGATCGCGCAGCGCGCCTCACTCACGCACGGCGCGATCGATCCGGCCCTTCGCCTTCGACAGCTCGCCTAGCTTGGCTGCGGGCCTCCACCAATCCAGGGTCGAGTCGGATCGCCTCTCGATATTCGCGCGCGGCGTCGTCGAGCTGACCCTTCGCCGCATACGCATCTCCGAGATTGATGCGGGCTTCCGGTAGTGCCGGGTCGAGTCGGATCGCCTCTTGGCATTCGCGCGTCGCGTCATCGAGCTGGCCCTTCGCGTTCCACACGTCGGCTAGATTGACATGGGCTTCCGCCTGCCTGGGGTTGAGTCGGATCGCCTCGCGGTATTCGCGCACCGCTTCGTCGATCCGGCCTTTCTTCTGGTATACGACTCCGAGATTGTTGCGGGCGTACGGGTCTCCGGGATTGAGCCGGATCGCCTCGCGGCACTCGCGCAGCGCATCGTCGAACTGGCCGTTTGCCATATATGCGAGGCCGAGGATCGTGCGAGGGCGCGCCTTCTCCGGGCTCTTGGACACGACATCGCTCCAGAGCCTGATCTCGTCCTTCCAGACGAAGTTCCGCGCGTACGTGGCTATCCCCAGGGGCCCGGCCGTGATGAGCAGCGCCACTGCCACCTGGAGTGCTGGCGCTAGCCGCAAAGGCAACCGCTCGACAATCGAGAGAAGGCCCGTGCAGAGAGCGATCGCGGCGCCGACGCTGGGGAGGTACATTCGATGCTCGAAGATGACGTCGCGGATCGGGATGACAGACGACTCGACTGATGACGTGACGAAGAACCACGCGATGCCGAAGAAGATGAGGGCACCCGGGGCGCGGTTCGTCTCGCGAGCCCGGCGCAAGAGGAGCGCTGCCGCTGCCGCCAGGGCGAGGAGGATGGCGAGCGCGAGGAGGACGCCCGGATCGGCAAGGGATCGCGAGAGGCGGAAGTCGTAGTCGAGGTTCTGACCGACGGGCACGAGGAGCAGGCGAAGGTACGTCACCACCACCCGCGACTGCGTGAGGAGGTACGTCGATCTCGGGATGTCTGGAGTCTCGGCGGCGAGGTGGCCCGCGTCAGCGAGCACGTCAGCGAGGCTCCGGCCCTGGGTGGCGAGGCCGAAGGGAACGAGGAGCGCCATCGCCCCGAGGGGCACAAGGAGGAGCCACCGCCTGCGGGGCCGGAAGAAGAGGTGCTCGTACCCCGCCGCCACGAACGGCAGGGTGAAGCTGATCTCCTTCGTCTTCATGGCCCCCGCCGCGGCCACTACCGAGAGACCGTAAAGAAGGGCCGCGCGGCGCTTCGACGGGGGTTGCGCCTCGAGCGAGAGCCTCGCCTGCGCGTAGAGCACCAGCGAGAGAACGTACAGGAGCGTCGCGAGCGATGTGAATCGCTGGACGATGTAGGTGACCGCCTGGGTCTGCACCGGGTGCAGCGCGAAGAGAAGGCCGGCCGCGAGCGGCATGTATCCGCGCACGAGCGGGCCCGCCTGCGCGCGCCGCAACGCCGGCGTCTGGAGCGTGATCGCCGCGAGCCCGAAGACGAGCAGGCCGTTGCAGACGTGGATGAGGAGATTGACGGCGTGATAGCCGAACACCGCCAGCCCGCCGAAGCGGTAGTTGAGCGCGAACGAGAGAAAGCCGAGCCAGCGGTTGCCGGATGGTGGCCACTGCCTGCCCAGGTCGCGAAGGCTCTCGTTCCGGAGAATGTTGTCGACGTCGTCGAAGTGGAACGAAGCATCGAATGAGCTCGAGTAGACGAGTACCGTCGCGACCGTGAGCACGAGGACCGCCACCACCCTCTGACGCGATGTCGCAGGACGAGTCTGCTCGACCGAGGCGCCCCCGCGCGAGCGGCCCCTCACCCGAGCTTCCCGAACCGGGCCAGCGCCGCCCGCACGAAGCGCGAGCGGACCTGCTCGGAGGCGAGCAGGGCCTGCGCCGGCGGAAGCCTCACGATCGCGTCCACCGCGTGGTGGAGGAACCGCGAGCCGAGCCCGGCCCCCTCGTCGAAGAGCAGCTCGGCGAGCCGGTTTCGCTCGAGCGCCATCCGGATGACCCGCTCGACGGTGTTCGCCGGCACCGGGCGCGGACGGCCGCCGCGCGACATCGCGAGCGCGTCCTTGTGGCAGGCCCCCGCGCAGACGCCGCAGCCCACGCACCGCTCCTCGTCGATGCGCGGCGCAAGCCCGTTCTTGCGGCTCCCGGACCGGAGCACGGGCTCCATCGCAATGGCGCCGACCGGGCAGGCGCGGGCGCAGCGGGAGCACCCCGCGCAGCGCGCGGCGTCGCTCAGCGGCACGAAGCCGCTCGGGTTCACCGCCGGCAGCCCCCAGCGCGAGACCGCCTGGAGCTGCTCGCAGCAGCAGCCGCAGCAGTTGCAGACGAACGTGGGGCGGCTCTTCACGTTGTCGGCGACCTGCACGAGCCCGGTCTCCCGCGCGCGGAAGAGGATCTCGAGCGCCTCCGTGCGCCCGATCTCCCGGCCGAAGCCGCGCCGGGCGATGAACTCCGCGCCGCCGTTCAAGGAGAGGCAGTTCTCCATCGGCGCGTCGCAGCGCTCGCCGAGGTGCTCCGCCTTGTGGCGGCAGAAGCAGAGGGAGACGGACCACCTCCGGGCGCCGCCGACGACCTCGCTCGCCCGCTCCCACGCGAGCACGTCCGGCAGCGGCTCGTCGGCGAGCTCCGTCTCGTGCACGAGCGTGCGGCCGACGACGGTCTCCTTGCCGAACGCCTCGCGCGCGAAGGCGGGATCGCCGTGCGTGTACGCGTGGAGGGCCTCCGCCATCCGCTTCTTCGGGATCGAGTCCTTCGCCCGCATGAGCGAGTACTCGAAGAACCCGACCACCGGCGGCGCGAGCATGTAGGAGCGCTTCCCCGTGCGGGGGTTCACGAGGTCCAGGGCGACGCCGCGCTCGCACATCGGCTCGAGCCGCGCCTCGAGGTCCGTCGCCGGGACGGCGAGGCGCGCCGCGAGCCGGTCGAGCGAGATCGGGCGGACCGGGAGGCGCGCGGCGAGCGCCGCCTCCTCGGGCGTGAAGAGGATCTCCAGGATCTCCCGCCGCGCCTGCTCGGCGCGCGCGTCCTCCGGCTCGGGCAGCGCCATCGTCCCGCGCTCGAGCCGCTTCACCAGATCCCGGTACTCCTCCTTCATCCGCCCGAGATGTCCCATGCCTCCGGCGTACCACACCCCGCTCCCCGCGCAAGGGACCCGGACCCGGACCTTCGACCTCGACCAGGTCCACGTCCAATTCAGCATCGGGTGCTTGCCCCGCGGCGGAACTCCTGCTGGACTGTGGCCGATGAGCAAGCTCAAGAGCCCCCACCAGAAGAAGACGGCGAGCTACGACCGCGACCGCCGCAGCGTCTTCGGCGCGAACGACAAGGCCCAGCGGAAGAACCTCCCGCGGAAGAAGGCGCGGCTGAACCGCGCCGTCCGCCACGAGGTGCACCTCGGGCTCCACGTGGACGGCGCGCCGGTCGAGCAGCTCGACCTCGACGCGATCGACACCTCTGTCGCCACCGTCGTCCGCAAGCGGTTCAAGAAGCAGCCGGCCGTCCCGCTCGCCGATTTCATCGGCCGCCAGCGCGAGAAGCGCGTGGCGCCGAAGCCGGCCGCGAAGGGAAAGAAGCGGCGCACCTCGGCCGCCCGGTGACGGTCCGGCCGCCGCGCGACGTCGGGCGGGCGTGACGTCAGCGCTCGCCGCGGATCGAGCGATCGAGGATCTCGACGGGGTGCGCCGCCGCGACGTCGGCGCCCACCTTCTCGAGCATCCGCCGGATCTGGAGCGAGCAGCCGGGGTTCGCGCTCGCGAGCAGCGAGGCCTTCGTGGAGAGGACCGCCTCCGCCTTGCGGCGGCCGACCTCGTCCGCGCTGCGGGGCTGCACGAGGTTGTAGATCCCCGCCGAGCCGCAGCACTGCTCGCCGTCCGGCACCTCCACGAGCTCGACGCCCGGGATGGCGCGGAGGAGCGCCCGCGGCGCGTCCACGATGCGCTGCGCGTGGCCGAGATGGCAGGGTGAGTGGTAGGCGATCCGGGCGCGGAGCGGGTTGCGCGGCGCGCGCGCCGGCATCGAGGCGAGGAGCTCCGAGACGTCGCGGACCTTCTCCGCGAACGCGCGGGCGCGCGGGAGGAACGCCGCGTCGTCCGCGAACAGGTGCGCGAGGTCCTTCAGGTGCGAGCCGCAGCCGGCGGCGTTCACGACGACGACGTCCACCGGCTCGCGCTCGAACCGCTCGACGAGGGCGCGCGCGAGCCGCCGCGCCTCCTCGTCGCGCCCCGCGTGGATCGAGAGCGCGCCGCAGCACCCCTGGCCGGCCGGCACGACCACCTCGATCCCCTCTGCGGCGAGGACCCGGATCGTCGCCTGGTTCACGTTCGGGAAGAAGACCCGCTGCACGCAGCCGCCGAGGAGGCCCGCGCGGAGCCGCCGCTCGCCCACGGCCGGCGTCCGCTCCGGCAGCCGGCCGGTCACGTCCGCCCAGGTGACGGCCGGCGCGAGCGCGTCCAGCGCCGAGACCCGCGCCGATACGCGCAGGAGCCCCACGCGGTGCGCGAGCCAGCGGAGCCCCGTCACGCGTCCGAGCCAGAGGAGCGCCGCGGCGGCGCGCAGCACCGCCGGGCGCGTGAAGAGCGCGAAGACGAACGAGCGCCAGAGCCGGTCGGCGAGCGGGCGCCGGTGCTCCCGCTCCACGCGGACGCGCGCCCGGTCGATGACGTGGTCGTAGCGCACCCCCGACGGGCACGCGGTGAGGCACGCCATGCAGCCGAGGCAGCGGTCGAAGTGCTCGGCCACCGCCGGCGACATCGCGAGCCGCCCATCCTCGAGCGCGCGGAAGAGGTCGATCCGCCCGCGCGGCGAGTCCATCTCCTCCTGCCAGTTCTGCCAGGTGGGGCAGGTCGGAAGGCAGAAGCCGCAGTGGATGCAGTCGTCCGCCGGGTCGCGAGCTCCCACCGCGCCGGGCCCGCGGGGCTCCCCGCCAGGAATCTGCCGCACCTCGTCGGGCGTCATCGCACCGTCCCCTTGGACTGGCCCCGTGAACGCGCCCGCGCCCGCGCCCGCGCCCGAAGAATGCCGGGCTCGGGCTCGGGCTCGTTCACGGGCTCGGGGCTCAATCGGAGTGAGCGCCCCATCAGATCCCTCCCACGAAGCGGCCCGGCGCGAGCCGCGCCTCGGGATCGAGCTCGCGCTTCAGCCGCCGCATGACCTCGATCCCGTCCGGCGGCGGGCCCCACGGGTCCGTGCGCGCACGCAGCTCGGGCGGCGCGGCGGCGAGAACGAGCGTGCCGTTCCCGAGCGGCGCGAGGGCGGCGCGCGCCGAGGCGACGCCGGCCGCTGCGGCCTGCGCGTCGGCCGCCTCTCCCGCGAGGAGCGCGATGCCGAGCGCCGGGTGGACCGCGATCTCGCCGCCCGCGAGCGCTTCCCGGAGCGGCCGGAGCCCCTCGAGCGCGCGGGCGAGGGCGGCGGGCGCGAACGCCGCGCGCGCCCGCACGGCGCCGCCGAGGCGGATCGCGTCGTGGCGAGCCCAGAAGGCCGCCTCCTCCGCGCCCTCGACGCAGGCGCCGCGGCCGGCGCGCGCGAGCGTCCGCTCGACCTGGTCCTTCACGCCAGGAGCGAACCCCTCGAAACGGATCGCCACCGTGAACCCGTCGTTCGTCCCGAGCGCCGCGAGCGCGGTCGGCTCGACCGCGATCTCGCGCAGGGCGGGCAAGGTCTCCTGCACGTCGGTCGCAGAGAGTCCCTCCAGGATCGCCGTCGCGGACGCCTCCGGCAGCGGGTGCAGGCGGAACACCACCTCCGCGACGAGGCCCAGCGTGCCGAGCGACCCGCAGAGGAGGCGCGGCAGGTCGAACCCCGCCACGTTCTTCACCACCTTGCCGCCGCCGCGGGCGACGACGCCGTCCGCGCGCACCACCGTGATGCCGATGACGAGATCCCGCACCGGGCCGTAGCGCGTTCGCCGCGGCCCGAAGGCGTTCGCGGCGACGATCCCGCCCAGCGTGGCGCGCTCGGGAAAGGGCGGATCGATGGCGAGGCGCTGCCGGTGCGGCGCGAGCCGGCGCTGCAGCTCGGCGAGCGTCATCCCCGCCCCGACCGCCACGATCTGGTCGGACGGGGCGTGCTCGCGGATCCGGTCGAGCCGGCGCGTGCGCAGGACGGCGTCGAGCCGGGCGGGGACCGCGCCGAGCTCGAGATCGGTCCCGCCGCCCACGAAGACCACGGCGAGGCGATCCATCGCGAGCGCGCGCATCGCCTCGGCCGCCTCGTCGAGCGTCTCGGGCTCCACCGCGAAGCGCGGGCGGACCCCGAGCACGGTGTCGTTCGTCTCCACCGGAAGCGGAGCCGCGCTCATGCCGACCTTCCTCCGCTGCGGCAGACCGCGGTCACCAGCGCTCCGCGAGCCCGGCCACCTCGGCGGGGTGGGGGCGGTAGGGGCCCGGCCTCTCGCCGCAGAGGCGGGGCGTCGGGAAGACCTTGCCGGGGTTCATGAGGGCGATGCCGTCGAACGCACAGCGAACACGGGCCATCGTCTCGAGGTCGTCCTTGCCGAACTGCTCGGCCATGTACCGGGCCTTCTCGGCCCCGACGCCGTGCTCGCCGGTGATCGACCCGCCCGACCGGATGCAGAGCCTCAGGATCTCGCCGCCGAGCCGCTCCGCGCGCTCCTCCTCGCCCGGGTTGCGGGCGTCGTACAGGACGAGCGGGTGGAGGTTCCCGTCGCCCGCGTGGAAGACGTTCGCGACGCGCAGCCCCACCTCGTTCGCCATCCGCTCGATCTCGCGCAGCACGCGCGCGATCTCGGAGCGCGGGATGACGCCGTCCTCGACGAGATAGCTCGGACTGATGCGGCCGACCGCCGCGAAGGCGGACTTGCGCCCCTTCCACATGAGCGCCCGCTCCGCCTCGTCCCGCGGCACCCGCACCTCGAGCGCCCCGGAGGCCCGCGCGATCTCCACCGCGCGCGCCGCGACGTGCTCGACCTCGGCGCGCGGTCCGTCCGCGTCCATGAGCAGCGCCGCGCCGACGTCGGGCCAGTCGACCCCGGTCGCCGCCTTGGCCGCCACGATCGCGAGCCGGTCCATCATCTCGATGGCGGCGGGGAGGATCCCGGCCGCGATGATCCCCGAGACCGCGTTCCCCGCCTCGTCAGTGGACGGGAACGTGGCGAAGAAGGTGCGGGTGATCTCCGGCTTGCGCAGGAGCCGCAGCGTGACCTCGGTCACGATGCCGAGGAGGCCCTCGGAGCCGACGAGCGCCGCGAGCAGGTCGTAGCCGGGCGCGTCCGCGGCCGGTCCGCCGAGGTCCACCACCGCGCCGTCGGAGAGGACCACCCGCGCGGCGAGGATGTGGTTCGTCGTGAAGCCGTACTTGAGGCAGTGCGCGCCGCCCGAGTTCTCCGCCACGTTCCCGCCGATCGAGCAGACGCCCTGCGAGGACGGGTCCGGCGCGTAGTACATCCCCGCCCCCGAGACGGCGCGGGTCACGTCGAGGTTGATGACGCCGGGCTCGACCCGCACCCAGCCGTTCGCGAGGTCCACCTCGAGGATCCGCCGCATGCGCGCGAGCGACACGACCGCGCCGCCGACGACGGGACGGGCGCCGCCGGAGAGGCCGGTGCCCGCGCCGCGCGGCACGAGCGGGATCCCCGCTTCGCGCGCGATGCCGACGATCCGCACCACCTCCTCGGTGGACGCGGGGAGGACGACGACGGCCGGACGCGTCCGGCCGTGCGTGAGCCCGTCCGCCTCGTACACGAGGAGCTCGGCAGCGTCGGTGATGACGTTCCCCGGCCCGACCACGGCGGCCATCCGCCCCGCGACGTCGTTCACCTGGGAACACCTCCCGGAGCCGGAGCCCCGACCGACCGAAACATGTGCGGGACGAGCGGCTCGGGCACGTGGATCGCGGGCATCATGCCAGCACCGGGTGCTCGACCACCGGCCCGGAGGGGGCGCTCGGGCGAGCGCGCAGTCCACCTCGTTCGGCCGCGAGAGGCACAGATCGCCTGGCCTTCTCGCGCTCGTCCGACGGTCGGCGGCGGGCCCGCCCGCGAGCCGTAAGTCGGGGGTGGCAACCTGCGCGCTCCCCTGGCACAATGCCGCCCCGAACAGGGCGGAGCTCGCGCCAGGAGGAGAACCTTGAACCGTTACACGCTTTTCGGGCTCGCTGTCGGGCTCGTGCTAGGCATCTTCATCGGTTATCAGGCCGGATCGTCGTCGTCTTCGGCGACGGGCGGCATGGGTGCGATGGGCGGGATCCCGAGCACGCCCCCCGGCATGCCGGGCGGCGCTCCCCAGCCGGCGCCGGGGGACAACTTCCAGGCTCGCATCACGCAGATGCAGCAGGTGGTGGCCCGGGATCCGAAGAACGCCGAGGCCTGGATCCAGCTCGGCAACGACTACTACGATACGCGCCAGCCGCAGAAGGCGATCGAGGCGTACGACCGCGCGCTGGAGCTCCGCCCCAACAACCCGAACATCCTCACGGACCAGGGCGTCATGTACCGGGACGTGGGCCAGTTCGAGAAGGCGATCGCCAGGTTCCAGAAGGCGAACCAGATCGACCCGAAGCACATCCAGAGCCTCTACAACATCGGCGTCGTGTACCTGAACGACCTGAAGCAGCCGCAGAAGGCGATCGACGCCTGGAACAAGGTGATTCAGATCGCGCCGCAGAGCGAGCAGGCGGCGCAGGCGCGCACCGGCATCGAGGAGGCGAAGAAGCTCGCGGGCCGATAGAGCGCGCGTGCCGCGCGAAGGGCGTGGCGCCGCGTCGGCGCGCTGCTATCGTCCTGCGCGCATGAGCTCTCGCGCCCTCGCCGTGTCCCTCGCGCTCCTCGCCGCCTGCGCTCCCCGCTTCGATCCCCGCCTCGCCGAGGCCCCGATCGCCGGGCGGTCATGGGTGAGCACGGAGCACCTCTCTCACCCGCTCGTCGGGAAGATCTGGGACCCGCGGGCGGCGCGCTTCGTGGACGAGGCGACCCTCACCGCCGCGATCGCGTCCGCCGACTTCGTCGCGCTCGGGGAGGTCCACGACAACCCCGACCACCACCTCCTCCAAGCACGGCTCGTCCGCGCGGGGACGGCGGCGGGGCGCCGCCCGGCGCTGGCGTTCGAGATGCTGACGGCCGACCAGCAGCCGGCGATCGATGCGGCGCTCGCGCGGGCTCCCAAGGATCCCGACGCCCTCGCGGAAACCTGGCAGGCGAGCCGCTGGCCCAACTTCCGGTACTACCGGCCGATCTTGGCGGCCGGGCTCGACGTGGGGCTCCCCATCGTCGCGGCGAACCTGCCGCGCGAACAGGTGAAGGGGATCGTGGCGAAGGGAAAGGACGCCCTCGACGAGGCGCTCCGGGGCCGGCTCGCGCGCGAGGAGCCGATCCCGGACGAGATGGCGGCGGAGCTGCGGGACGAGATGGAGGAGTCCCACTGCGGCGAGCTGCCGGAGACGATGCTCAATCCGCTCGTGCTCGCCCAGCGCGCGCGCGACGCACGGATGGCCGAGCGGATGGTCACCGCGGGCGCCGGGCGCGGGGCCATCCTCATCGCCGGCAAGGGCCACGCGCGCGTGGATCGCGGGGTCCCGGCTCTCGTCGCGAAGGACGAGCCTGGCAAGAAGGTCGTCGGGATCGCGTTCGAGGAGGTGAGCGACGAGGCCAACGAGCCCGCCGGTTACGAGCAGGACTGGGGAAAGGGACCCCTCCCTTTCGACTTCGTCGTGTTCACGCCGGCGACGACGCGCGAGGATCCGTGCGCCGGGATGCGCAGGCACATGGAGAAGAAGCGCGCCGCCGCGAAGAAGGACACGGCCCCGGGTGCGGCAGGCGCCGCCCCCGGAGCCGCGAAGCCTGCCACGCCCTGACAGCGGTGCCCAGTTGGCTTGAGCCCCGAGCCCGTGAACGAGCCCGAGTCCGAGCCCGGCTGTTTCGGGCGCGGGCTCGGGCGCGGGCGCGTTTACGGGATCAGTCCAACCGAGCAGCGCTA
>Ga0137373_10009638_pt1 | contig 10110 bp, 5 predicted proteins | sample SagtaG_5_FD_104912 | JGI IMG/M metagenome (GOLD analysis project Ga0137373, IMG submission 104912) | Vadose zone soil microbial communities from Sagehorn Ranch, Mendocino, California, USA - Sage1_R_80_16 metaG | ecosystem: Environmental > Terrestrial > Soil > Vadose zone | place: USA: California...
AACGCACTACGCAGGCCCGACTTGGGAAGCGAATGACGGCAGCAAGGTGGTGGGCGCGCGTGTGGCGGGCTTCGTCGCCGATCCCAACGCGATTCCCTGGCTCCTTTTGAAAGCGATTTCTCATGCAGGCGAAGAGGGTCGCATGACGAAGGTTACGTTCATCCAGCGACTCGACACTTCGGGTGGCCTCGGGCCGTCGAGCGGTTGCGACGCGGAGCACGTCGGTGTACTCGCACGTGTCGACTATGCGGCGACCTACTTCTTTTACGAAGAGGGTGAATCGCAGGACAACAATTGCGAATGAGCACGACGCGGTAGCACCGCGGGGGGGCTAACACTACCGCCGCAGATTCCGCTACCTCCGCCCGGGCATCAAGCGAGCACTACCGAGCCATGCGGATGCTCATCCGTTCCCGATGGTGCCCGTCGCCCACCGTGAGACCTTTGTAGCAGGGCACCGAGTAGCACTGCGGCCGCAACTCCCCTAAACTCATTGACGGTGGCGATGGGGTCTACACAACCACGCGTCAAGGGAGTCGCCTTCCGCACCATCGAAGCTTGCTACGCCGAGCTGCGCGGAACCGACGCGCGCGATCAGGCCCGCCAGCTCATGCCAAGTGAGCTGGGTGACCTCTATCGCGCCGGCCTCATGCTCGCCGCGAGCTGGTATCCGATCGATTGGTATCGCGATGCTCTTCAGGCGTTTCGTGCGGCGACGAAGGAGGGCCCCGAGCTGGCGCGCAACATCGGCTACCAGGCCGTCAAGCGCGACATGACCAGCGTGTACAAGAGCATCTTCGCGAAGATCGTTTCGCCGCAGACGCTGCTCTCCATCTCGGGTCGGCTCTTCAATCATTACTACGACACCGGGGTTTTCGAAGTTCTCGAATCGCGGCGCGGTCACGTGTTGGCGCGGCTCTCCGGCTGCCTGGGCTGGGATCTCAATATGTGGACCGAGGTGTATGGCTCCTGCGTATGCTTCCTCGAGATCGCGGGCGCCGAAGACGTGCGCCTACAGCTCAAGAGCGGCGGCCGGGACGGCGATACATCGATGGAGCTGGAGGCGCACTGGACGTGAGCGCTGCGCGCGATCGGTTCCACCAACCGCGGCGCTGGTGGATCCTTTTCGCTTACATGCTCGTGGTCGGAATGAGTCAGCTCTTGTGGCTCAATTTTGCTCCATTGCTGTCCCTTATCGAGCAACGCTACGGCACGAGCGAGCTATTGGCGAGCTCGCTCGTGCTGGTATTCCCCTTGCTCTACGTTCCGTTCTCGATCCCGGCGGGCGCACTGATCGATGCGCGCGGGTACCGCTTCGCGGTTGGACTCGGTGCCGCCGCAATGGCCATCTTCGCCGCCCTACGCATCTTCGATGCGAGCTTTTGGTTTCTTTTCGCGGGTCAGTTCGGCATCGCCGTCGCGCAGCCGTTGGTCGTGAACGGCATCTCCAAGTTGGTGGCCGACTGGTTCAGCGAGGAGCAAGGCGCCCTTGCCACCGGACTCGGCACGATGGGCATGTTTCTCGGCATGGCGGTCGGCATGGCATCGACGCCCGCGCTGGTCGGCGCCTTCGGTATGCAAATGACGATGGTCGTCTTCGCGGTGGTCACGGCGGGCGTGGCGGTCATTTTCGCACTCGTCGTACGCGAAAACCCGCGCCAGCCAATGGGCGTGACCCAAGGCTCGGCTTCCGCAAGGTTCGGGCCTCTGCTGCGCGATCGGCGGCTCGTTCTGCTTTTCTCCCTCTCGTTCCTCGGTCTCGGTGTTTTCAATGGGCTCACAACGTGGCTCGAACCGATTCTCGCTCCGCACGGCATCGGCGCCGAACAGGCGGGTCTCATCGGTGGCGCCCTCATTCTGGGGGGCATTGCCGGCGCGGTGGTCATTCCTGCGCTGTCGGATTGGCTCAAGCGGCGCAAGCCATTCCTGGTTCTGTGTGCGGCGGCAGCGCTAGCAACGATTTACCCGCTGTGCAGTGGCAGCCGCTATCACCTTCTGCTCGTCTTTGCCGCGCTGCACGGATTTTTCTTCATGCCGGCCTTCGCGCTGCTGCTCGAGATGTCGGCGCAGATCGCGGGGGTGCGCTCGGCGGGCGCGGCGACCAGCTTGCTGATGATGGCGGGCAACGCCGGCGGCGTGGTCGTCATCGTCGTGATGCCCCTCGTGAAGGGCGATCAACCGAACTTCCAGCCCGCCGTGTTGCTTCTCAGCGCGCTTCTCGCTTTCACAACGGCGATGACGCTGTTCGCCCCCGAAACTTCGGCGCGGCGCCCCATCGCGACCTGACCGCAAACGCGCGAACGAGAGGATGCTCGACGCGTGAGCCGGTCGGGCGTTGCGCGAACCCTACATAAGGACGAAGCCGTCTCGACGAGAAAACGTGCGCGTGCTGGCCTCGCGGGGGACGGGCGCCATGTATGTATACTTACATGGCTCAATCTCGACGAACCCCTTCCTGACGTCGCTCGTCGGGTGACGATGTCGCCTCGAGAGGCGCGGGAGGAGCACCCGCCACAAACGGACGCGATGGGGCAGCCGCTGCGGCAGCGACCGCGGTAGGCATGCAAGCATTCGCGACATCCAGCGCACCGGGCTGCGGTTGCAAGGTCCGCAGCGAAAGAACGGGCGCAGGATGGACTTCGTTCATCGTCTTGCTATCCGCCTCGCTCGGTCGCCGCCGGCGCTTCTTTCGCCGCCGCGCCGATTGATCTTTCTCGACGCGGGGCGATAACCTGCGCCGGATGGGATCCCGTCGGACAACGGGCCAAGGAGTCACGATGGCGAGCATGGACGTGGACGTCCGCGCCCCCGGCCCGATGCACGGCATGGGAGCGGTATTGGAAGACGGTGGTTGTAGCTTCCGCGTATGGGCGCCGTTCGCTGACCAGGTGTGGGTGATCGGGAATTTCACGAGCCCGCCGTGGGCGCAGCGGATTGCCCTCGCGCGCGACGCGGCAAGCGGCCCGGGGCAAGAGTACTGGTCGGTCTGGGTCCGCGGGGTCGCCGACCGCCATGAGTACAAGCTCGTCATCCGAAGAGGCAACCGCGAGCCGCACTATCGGCTCGATCCCTATTGCCGGGACGCCACCGGGAGCATCGACGAGCAGGGAAGGCCACGCCCCAACAACGGCATCGTCGATGACCCGACGTTCGACTGGGGAACGCAGGTGTTCAAGATGCCGAGCTGGAACGAGCTCGTCATCTACGAGCTGCACATTGGCACTTTCAACAACGAGAAAGGGGCCTCGGGCGAATTCACGGAGGCCATCGACCGGCTCGATCATCTGGTGGAGCTCGGCGTGAACGCCATCGAGGTCATGCCGGCGGAGGACTTCGAGTCCGAAACGTCGCTCGGCTACAACCCCAATCTGCTGTTCGCAATCGACGATGCCTACGGCACGCGCAACGCCGTGCAGAGGTTCGTCAAGGCGGCGCACGAGAAAGGGCTCGCCGTCATCTTCGACGTTGTTTATAACCACTTCGGCCCCAGCACCGGCGATTGCCTGTGGCAGCTCGACGGTTGGTCGAAGGATGACCGGGCCGACCTCGGCGGCATCTATTTCTATTCGGACGAGCGAGCGATCTGCGACTTCGGCGATCGACCCGATTTCGGCCGGCCCCAGCTACGACAATTCATTCGCGACAATGCCATGATGTGGCTGCACGAATATCGGGCGGACGGGCTGCGCGTCGATTCGACGATCAACATTCGACGCGCGATCGGAAAGGGCAAGGACCTCGGTGACATCCCGGAGGGATGGTCTTTGATGCAGTGGATCAACGACGACAAGGATCGCGAGCTGCCCTGGAACATCACGATCGCCGAAGACCTGCAGAACGACGAATGGATCACCAAAGACACCCGCAGCGGCGGCGCGGGGTTCAACAGCCAATGGGACGTGTCGTTTTTTCAAGCCGTCCGCGCCGCGGTGACGGCGCCCACGGACGAGGGGCGAGACATGCAGGCCGTGGCGAATGCGATCCGGCGCCGCTACAACGGCGACGCGTTCGGCCGCGTCATCTACAGCGAGTCGCACGACGAAGTGCTGATCCGCGACGGCGTCCCGCTCGGGCGCATGCCGGAGAAGATCTGGCCTGGAAATGCCGATTCGTGGCCGGCCAAGAAACGGTCGACACTGGCGGCGGGTTTGGCGTTGACCTCACCGGGTATTCCGATGCTTTTCCAGGGTCAGGAGTTTCTGGAGTGGGGATCGTGGAGCGACAACCCCGGCAACAATCCCAACGCCATGCTCGACTGGTCGAAGAAGGATCGCTTTCGTGGAATCTTCGAGCTCTATCGCGATCTGGTGCGGCTGCGCCGCAACTGGTTCGACAATACGCGCGGACTGCGCGGTCAACACTTGAACGTGTTCCACGTGAACGACGGAGCGAAGGTCCTCGGCTTTCATCGCTGGGCCGACGGAGGACGGGGCGACGACGTCGTGGTCGTGGCCAACTTCGCCCATCGCTCGTACGACTCGTACACGATCGGTTTGCCGCGCGCGGGCACCTGGTACCTGCGGTTCAACTCCGATTGGTCGGGTTATGACCCGAGCTTCGGCAACAAAGGGTACGACACGACGGCGGGATGGGGGGACGCAGACGCAATGCCATTCCGCGGCAACGTGGGCCTCGGCGCGTATAGCCTGATCGTTCTCTCGCAATAGTGATGGGTTGCTAATTACTCCCGGAAACTGCGTTAGCCGTAATGACCGGCTTCAGCCCTTGACCCATGGTCTGGACCTGCAGCGCGTCCATATCCGCCGAATCACGCTGCTTCGGATAGACTTTGACGGTGTTCATGCCCGCCTTGAGCGGAAGAATGGTGGTCGCGGCGTGGATCTCGATCCACGCACCGGGAAAACAAGGGAAGTGGTAAGTGCCCCACATCTCGACGCCATTGACGACAATTTGATGAGGCCGACATCCCGACGGCGTGGTCGGAGGGTCGGTCTGCCCTCCGCAATGCACATCGCCGAAATTGTCGTTTTTTCCGCAGTGGTACCACCAAGTCACGTCGTACTTGCCGTCGCTCGGCGCAAATACCTGGTTGTACTGAAGCCAGCCATGACGCCCTTCGGTGATCCAATTGACCTCGCCTCCCCCCGACTCGCACATATCGCCGGGTTGCGGGGGCGTTGCCGTGCACGCAGCGCCGTGGGAAATCGTCGACATCGGGGCCTTCTCGTTGGGTGGAATCGCTTCGGCCTCGTACCAACCCGGGAATTTTCCCGCACCCCCATCCGTGCCCGTGCCACCGCCGGCAACGCCGCCTTCGTCGGACGGCCCGCCGGCGCCGCCTTCTGTCGACTCACCAGCCGAGCCGCCTGCTCCCGTGTCGCCCGCCGCGCCTCCCGTCTCGCCCGATGATCCCGTGGTGGTCGTCGTGCCAGCCGTCCCTGACCCGGTATCGCCCGAGCTCCCGGTCGCATTCGAGCCCCCCGTGCCGCTCGTTGCAGGCTGCCCCGCGGGGATGGGACCGGCGTCCGAGCTACAGCCCACGATGGCCCCAGCTCCGAGAAACAAGGCAACCCCCATCGTGAATGTCGTCTTCATGGCATTTCTCCAAGTGCCCCGGACTCGCCTGGATGGCCCATGATTCGAGTGTGGGCGTTTCTTTGATTGACGATTTCTCCATCGTGCCCGGGCCCGCGAATCGCCAAGCTTGGAACCGCTCTTGCCACCGCAGTTAGCTTGCAACGCGCGTCACGGTTCCGAAACACGAGCCTGCCTTCGTGACTCACGGGGCCGTGGAGCGATGCGAAGGAGGGCCTCACCCAGGGCGATTCTGCGGGAGCGACCCTTGACCTCGACAGCGTCGGACCCATCTTCCCCGACCTGATGCGCTATGTCATTGCGGCTCTGGCGCTCCTCCTCCTCGTGGGGGGACTGGCAGCGCTGAAATTCACGCAAATTTCGTCGCTCATCCACGCAGGCAAGCAGATGCAGAAGATCGGACCGCCGCCCGAGGCGGTGGGCACGACCGTTGCTCAGGCCCAGACGTGGGGGGGCTCGGTTTCGGCGGTCGGCACGATCACGTCGGTGAAGGGCGTCGCGATCAGCAATGAAGTCCCCGGCATCGTGTCGGCCATTCGTTTCGAATCGGGCGCCCCCGTAAGGCAGGGGCAGATCCTCGTCGAGCTAGACAGCAAAGCCGAGCGCGCCCAGCTCGCGTCGATCGAAGCGCGCAAAGAGCTCGCCTCGTCCAACGTCGGTCGAACGCGCGCTCTGGTCGCCGAAAAAGCCATTGCCCAGGCGCAGCTCGACAACGACGAGTCGGCGCTCAAAACGTCGAGCGCCGACCTCAAGGCCCTGCGCGCCCAAATCGACAAGAAGACCGTCCGCGCTCCTTTCAGCGGCCGACTCGGCATCCGTCAGGTGAACGTCGGACAGTACCTGAACCCAGGCACGACATTGACGGAGCTCGAAGCGACCGACACGGTCTTCGTCGACTTCACGCTTCCTCAGCAGCAGCTCGAGACAGTCTCCGTTGGCATGAAAGTCGAAGTGAAGGTCGAGGGTTTGGCCGGGGTTTCGGCGGAAGGCGCGATCGTGGCCATCAACCCGACGGTCGATGCCACGACCCGCACACTGAAGCTCCGTGCCAGCGTACCCAATAAGGATGAAAAACTTCGGCCCGGGATGTTCGCCAACGTAGCGGTCGTTCTGCCCGAACAAGGTACGGTCGTCGCCATTCCCGCTTCCGCCGTGGTGCGAGCTTCGTACGGCGACTCGGTCTTCGTCGTCGAAGAGAAGAAAGACGCATCGGGGAGCATCGTTAACGGTCCCAACGGTCAAGCGGCCAAAGTCGCACGGCAGCAGTTCGTGCGGCTCGGCCCCGCGCGCGGGGATTTCGTCGCCATTGCCGATGGCGTCCAGACCGGACAGGAGGTCGTCACCGCCGGCGCATTCAAGCTCCGCAACGGCGCGGGCGTCCTCGTCAACAACGACATCAAGCTCGAACCCCAGCTCGCCCCACGGCCTGAGAATCGCTGAGGCGCCGGTGAAATTCACCGATCTTTTCATCAAGAGACCGGTACTGGCGATCGTCGTCAACCTCATCATCATCATCGCCGGGCTCCAGGCGATTCGTTCGCTCAACGTCCGTCAATATCCGAAGATCGAGAGCGCGTCGGTGGTCGTGCGCACCGCGTACGTCGGGGCGAACGCCGATCTCGTGCGAGGCTTCATCACGACGCCGCTCGAACGGGTCATCGCCGCGGCCGACGGCATCGACTACATCGAGTCGCAAAGCGTTCAGGGTCTTTCGACGATCAGCGTGCGCTTGAAGCTCAACTTCAACGCCTCGAGCGCGCTCGCCGACATCACCTCGCGCGTGAATCAGGTGCGCGCCGATCTGCCGCCCGAAGCGGAGATTCCCGCCATCAATCTCGAGTCGTCCGACTCGCTGTTCGCGTCGATGTACCTGAGCTTCTCCTCTTCCATTCTCGAGGACAACCAGGTCACCGACTATCTGATACGCATCATCCAGCCCCGTCTGTCGGCCATCGCCGGCGTGCAACGTGCCGATATTCTCGGCGGCCGCACGTTCGCCATCCGCGCATGGCTGAAGCCGGACCGCATGGCCGCACTGAACGTGAGCCCGGCGCAAGTGCGCCAAGCGCTTTCGGTCAACAATTATCTGTCGGCTGTCGGCCAGACGAAGGGTCTCTTCGTCCAGCAGAATCTCACCGCGTCGACCGACCTTCACTCCGTCGAGGAGTTCCGCAGGCTCGTCATTCGCCAGGAAAGAGGGTCGCTGGTGCGACTCGAGGACATCGCCGACGTGGTGCTCGGCTCCGAGAACTACGATCAGGAAGTGCGGTTTTCGGGGAAAAAAGCGGTGTTCATGGGCGTCTGGGTGCTGCCCAACGCCAACTCCCTCGACGTCATCGCGCGCGTCAGAAAAGAGATGGACGCGATCCAGAAGGATTTGCCGACCGGCATGCAGGCGAACATCGCGTTCGATGCCACCAAGTACATCGACAACGCCATCCGCGAGGTCGTGCAGACGCTGCTCGAGACGGTGCTCATCGTCATGGTGGTCATTTTTCTGTTTCTCGGCTCGTTTCGCACCGTGCTCGTTCCCGTCGTTGCCATTCCCCTGTCCCTCATCGGCGCGGTGTTCCTGATGCAAGTGTTCGGGTTCACGCTGAACCTGCTCACGCTGCTCGCCATCGTTCTCTCCGTCGGTCTCGTGGTCGACGACGCCATCGTCGTCGTCGAAAACGTCGAGCGGCACATCCGCCTCGGCCAATCGCCGCTCGAGGCGTCGCTCGGCGGCGCCCGCGAGCTCGTGGGGCCCATCGTGGCGATGACGATCACGCTCGCCGCGGTCTACCTGCCCATCGGTTTTCAAGGGGGTCTCACCGGTGCGCTCTTCCGCGAGTTCGCGTTCACGCTCGCCGGCGCGGTGTTCATCTCCGGCGTCGTGGCGCTCACCCTTTCGCCGATGATGTCGTCGCGGCTTTTGCGCTCCGAACCTCACCAAGGTTTCTTGCTCCGAAACATCGATCGCGGTTTCGAGTTCATCAAACGCACGTACGGGCGCGCTCTCGAATGGACGCTCCGCACGAGAGGCGCGATCTACGCGGCGTGGGTCGTGCTGACGCTGCTCATCGTGCCGATGTACATGTTCTCACCGGCCGAGCTCGCACCCATCGAAGATCAGGGGGTCGTCTTCGGAGCCATCGAAGTGCCTCCCAACGCAACGCTCGAGCAGGTCGTCCCCTACACGGAGCAAATCAATCACTACTTTCAATCCACGCCGGAGTTCGATCACAGCTTCCAAATCACGTTTCCCACCGGCGGGTTCGGCGGCATGCTCGTCAAGCCTTGGGAAGAACGCAAACGGAGCGTCTTCCCCATTCAGGAGGAGATGCAACGCAAGCTGTCTACCATCGCGGGGATACGGGCTCCGGCTTTCCTGCCTCCCGCGTTGCCGAGCGCCGGCACCTTCCCCGTCGAGTTCGTCATCGCGTCGACGGCGAGCCACGAGGAGCTGGTCCGCTTCGCTCAGCAGCTCGTGCAGGAAGCGGTCAAGAGCGGCCAATTCGCTTTCCCGCCCGTCACCGATGTGCGGATCGATCAAGCAAAATCCGAGATCGTCATCGACCGGGACAAGGTGGCATCGATGGGGCTCAGTCTGCAGCAGGTGGGGGCGGACCTCGCCTCGATGCTCGGCGGCAACTTCGTCAATCGATTCAACATCGAGGGGCGCAGCTACAAAGTCATCCCTCAAATCGAGCGTGCTGGCCGGCTCACGGTCGACCAGCTGAACGACATCCACGTCACGGGGCCGAACGGCCAGCTCATGCCGCTCAGCGCCATCGCCACGATGCGGCAGGGGGTCGAGCCCCGCACGCTCAACCGATTCCAGCAGCTCAACGCCGTCAAGATCTCGGGGCTCGCTCCGCGGGGGCTCGACGCGGGCCTGCGCGTTCTCGAAGACGCCGCGGCGCGGATCCTCCCACAGGGCTACCGCGTCGACTACACGGGCGAGTCGCGCCAGCTGCGCGAGGAGTCGGGCAAGTTTCTCCCCGCGATGGGGCTTGCCCTCGTGCTCATCTTCCTCGTGCTCGCGGCGCAGTTCAATTCCTTCCGCGACCCGTTCGTCATCCTGGCCGGCTCGGTGCCCCTCGCCCTTTTCGGCGCCATGATCTTCACGTTCCTCAAGTTTTCAGGGCCACCGGGAATGCATTTCAAGCTGACGGAAGGATGGACGACCACGCTCAACATTTACTCGCAGGTCGGACTCGTCACACTCGTCGGTCTCGTATCGAAAAATGGGATTCTCATCGTCGAGTTCGCGAACGTTCAACAACTCAAGGGCCTCCGCAAGCTCGAAGCTATCAAGGCGGCGGCGGCAACGCGGCTGCGGCCCGTTCTCATGACGACCGTGGCGACGGTGATGGGTCACTTTCCGCTCACGCTCGTAACCGGCCCCGGCGCCGTCGCGCGCAATTCCATCGGCGTCGTGCTCGTCGGCGGGATGAGCATCGGCACGCTTTTCACGCTGTTCTTCGTTCCTTCTCTCTACCTCCTCCTCGCCAAGGATCACTCGCGCGAGCGCGCCGCGCAGCCCGCCGCGACGCGTCGAGAGGAAGCAAG
>Ga0137373_10009639_pt1 | contig 10110 bp, 7 predicted proteins | sample SagtaG_5_FD_104912 | JGI IMG/M metagenome (GOLD analysis project Ga0137373, IMG submission 104912) | Vadose zone soil microbial communities from Sagehorn Ranch, Mendocino, California, USA - Sage1_R_80_16 metaG | ecosystem: Environmental > Terrestrial > Soil > Vadose zone | place: USA: California...
ACGCCACACCCCGAACCCTGGCCAAACCGGCCCTCCCCCGCCGCGTTCCCGCGCGGCCGCCACCCGCCGACCGCGGTCCCGCGCCGGCACCCCGCCCACCCGGCCCCGTTGAGACCACGGTGCGCAGCCTTGGGATCAGCGAACCCGCCCTGCTGCTGCGCGCGGCCGGCATCGACGAAGCAGCTGCCGACCTGGTCGCCGACGCACGGACACGATCAAAGCGCCGTGACGGGCCCGGCGGGCCGCCGGCCGAGACGCGCTCTGCCGCATTCTCGCGCCGCGCCGCCCGGCTTGCCGCCAAAGACTTCCCGGCCAGCCAACGGCCGCTGGACCGGCAGGCCGTCAGCCCCATCGAGCCTTCGGCGGCAGCGGCAAGCCGCCACCGTCCCACGCCCCGGCCAGAAGATGCAACGCTGGACCGGTCCGTCCGGTCTGCGGACGTGAACGCCTCGTGCGACGCATCGAGTCCTAGGAAGATGCTGCCGTGATGCCACCGCACTGCTACGTGTGCGGGCTGACGATCAGCGATGTGCCAGATGCCGGCCGCGGCCGTTCACCCTCGTGTCCTTCGGCCCGACCGACAACGCGAAGATGCGCGACAGCCGGCCAATGGCCAGCCACGGCCGCGCCGGGCACCCGCGCAACGCCGTCTGGTTCTGCACCGACCACCTCGCTCTCGCCCGCCAGCACCAAGACACCGACACCGGCGCCGCACTCCGGGCGATCGACACCGTGATCGGGCGAAAGCCCCGCCCAGAGCGCGGTGGTGACAGCGCCGCATCACCCAGCACCTGAGTGTCCGCGAACATCGTGGCTTCCGCACATGCCGAATTGAGCGCGTTGCTTACATACATATCTATGCACCGACCGGCATGCTCACTCGTAATCCAGCGGGCCTGGGTGTAGCTCGCAGGGATGGCGGCGCTGCGTTGTAATGCATCCTGGCGCAAAGCCAGATCGAGTGATATACGGGTGATCATCTCCGTATATCTTCCGAAAAATTGAGCGATGATCACCCGTATATCTGGCGTTATACGGCCGAAGAGTAGTGATCTGATCTTCGATCACCCGTATAACGCCGAATATTTGCTGTTTCCAGCTGCGGTGCCTGTGCTTGACTGCAACTACAGATCATTCAATTCTGCGCGTGCGCTGATCGAGGCGGCCGCGCGGCCGTGTCGAGCCAGTGCTCGCGATTGGCCGTGATGGTCGCCACGACCTGGTCGAGCAGTTCGCCTGGAATCCCTTGCTCCGGCACAGCTCGATGATCTCTTGGCACTCAAGGTCAGCATCGTCGACAAGAGCGGATTCTTCCTCGGTCCGCTGAGCGGTGTAGTAATCGCGAGCGGCGACAGTTGACGTGTAGCCGACCGCTCCCATCGAGATCGACTCCGTGATCGCGGCGGCCAAGCCCGTGGATAGCAGGATCGTCCGTCCGCCTCCGCCGGCCAGCACGCCGAGGATGCCCAGAATGTTGACCAGGCCGTCCTGGCCCCCCGAGGATGACGTGCCGGAGGGAGTCCCTCGCCAGGGCGTGGGTGTGCTCCGGCGCCCGCAACCCTGCGGCCCAGCCGGCTTCGTGTGCTCCCCGCTCGTCAACACGGCGTCGCTTGCCCTCAGGTTGGTACTCCTTCTAGGGATCGCGATCTTCAACGGCCGCCGGTCACGGTCGGGTGCCGGCGGTAGTCCGTCGCTCGGAAGCACCCATGGATGTGGTCGTTGACCACGCCGACGTTCTGCATGAAGGCGTACACACTCGTGGGTCCCACGAAGCGGTACCCCTGAGACTTCAGCTGCTTGGCGAACGCGTCGGCCTGCGGCGTCGACGTGGGAAGGTCCGCGACAGACCGTGGTGCACGCTTGCGGGTGATCTCGTAGGACTTGGCGAGCGCGACAAGGCTCGGTGACGCGGACCTCATCGCCGAGGCGTTGTCTATGGTGGCCTGGATCTTGCCACGGTTACGGATGATCGACGGGTCCTGCAGCAGCCGGTCGACATCCCGACCGGTCATCGCCGCGACCTTGGCGATGTCGAAGCCGTAAAAGGCCCTCCGGAACGCGTCCCGCTTTCCGAACACGATCGACCAGCTGAGCCCGACCTCGAACACGCCCAGGGTCAGCGCCTCGAACATCGCCGGCTCGTGGTAGGTGCGCTTACCCCAGACCTCATCGTGGTAACGGCCGAGCGCGGTATCGGTAGCTCCGGCCCAGGGACACCGGGGCTTCCCGTCGTAACCAATGATCACGTCGTTGCCCATCTGGCCCTTCAAGGCGAACTCGGAATCGAATTGGATGGCACCACGAAGCCCCTCTTGAAGCACCACCACAGGTGCACCTGAGCGGGAGGCCTGATTTTCAAGAATCCTCCTAGCTGCGGTTCCCAGCGACCCGGCGGGCGGAGAGCCAGAGCGTGTACGGGTTGTCCCGGTCTCCGTGCAGTTTCAGCATCTCGGCGACGATTCCTTCCGCGGTGTCCTGCTCGGAGGCCACGCGGGAGAAGTCACGCAGGTACTGCTTGCTCTGCTCAATCGTGTCAGGAGAATCGGACGCGTCGACGCGCTTGTGCCCTGACACGACGATGCCCGGGTTCAGGGCGGCGATTGCGTCGAGGTTCGCGATCCAGGCCTGCCGTGCCGCGTCGCCTGTCCAGGCGGTCATCATGTGGACCTGGTTGTAGCAGACGTCGCCGGCGACGACGGCGTCGATCTGCGGCATGTGCAGGATCGTGGAGTTTTCGGTGTCTCCCTGGCCGATGTCGATGACGCGAAGGGGGTGGCCGTCGAGGCTGATCGTGTCCGCCTCGAGGAGCTCCGGCAATGCCGGGTCGGTGGGGATCTGGTCGCCGAAGACCCCCCGCCAGTAGTAGCCAAGGTCGGCCGCCTCGTACCTTGCGCGCGTCAGAACGTCTTTCGCGGCAAGTCCGCGGAGGCCCGGGAAGTGCTGCTGCAGCCGGCTGAGTCCGATCCAGTGGTCGGAGTGTCCGTGGGTGAGCAGGACGCCGACGAGGCGCTTTCCGAAGCCCTTGATCCAGTCAGCGAGGGCGTCGACCTGGTCGTACGTGATGAGCGTGTCGACGAGGAGGGCCTCGGTCTCGCTTGTGATGAGGGTGCTGCTGCACGGGGACCACATGGGCCGGATCCCCGCTTCCTGGGCGTCCGGATCTGGTACCGGCCGCATGGGGGCGACGTGGACGTGGATGCCCAGCCCGTTGTCACCGGTCATGATGGGTTCCTTCATCTGTGAAGCGGCCCGGGAGGACCGTGTATGGCGGACAGGGCCACAGGGCGGCACCGCTGGCCTCCCGGCTGAAGCCGGGAGGCCTTTGGCAGTCGATCCACCAGGCCGGGCGCGGCCGCCGCAGCCCGGGGGCCGCGGCGACCGGTGAGGGTCACGCGGGCACGGCTTGCGCCGCCGACTCGATGAGCCGGGCGACCTCGTCCGGGTGGGACACCATGGCCACGTGGCTGGAGGGGACTTCAATCGTGGTCGCCCCCATGCGGCTGGCGAACAGTCGCTCGGCGGCGGGCGGGATCGCCTCGTCGTCGCTGGCCACCAGGTACCAGGTCGGCTGAGATTTCCAGGCCGGGACGCCCATCACGTCCGTGAAGGCGGAGCCGGCCAGGGCCTGCTGCACGGCGTACATGACTTTGGCCTTGACCGGGTCGACGTCGGCCGCGAAGTGGTGCACGAAATCGTCCTCGGACAGCCAGCCGAAGCCCTGCTTGTCGGTGAACAGGTGGGCCAGCGCCGGGGTCACTGGGCCCTGGGACAGTAGCGCACCGAGCGATTCGCCCTCATCCAGCCCGAACGCCGCAATGTAGACCAGGCCGGCCACGTTGGGTGCGTCGGTGCCCAGCGCGGTGATGATCTGGCCGCCGTAGGAGTGCCCGGCGACCACCGTCGGGCACTCCTGGCTGTCCAGCACCTGGCGCAGCCGGGCGACGTCGGCGGCCAGCGAGGTCAGCGGGAACTGCGGGGCGGTGACGCGGTAGCCGTCGGCCTGCAGGCGCTCGATCACCGAGCTCCAGCTCGAGCCATCGGCCCAGGCGCCGTGGACGAGGACGATGCTGGGTCGGGTCGTCATGACAGTGGCTCCTTCGGGTTGCTGGCTAGTTCGCGGCGGGCCGCCTCGGCGATATCGGCGCCGGTGTGGGCGTGCCCGTTGATGCCCCAGCCGCCGTCGGGGGATTCGGTGATCAGGACCCAGGTCCGGCTGGCGAGGGTGGCGTCCCGGGCCGCAGTGGCGACAATGTCGGTCAGTTCCTGGACCACACCTAGCTGCTTGTCGCGGTCGAGCACGCCGGCCGGGGTGAGGACCTGGACCCGGACGTAGTTGCTGTCCCCGGCGACGTTGGAGATCGCCTCGCCGGGCAGGTCATGAACGAAGGCGGCGGTGTTGTTCTCGAACAGTGGGATGGGCGGCACCTGCTCCCAGCGCATGACCGCCGCGGCCAGCTGCTGGGCCAGGTCGTGCTTGCTGGCGAAGGTTCCTTCGGCGGCGTACACGTCGATCATCGGCATGGCTGTCTCCTGTCCGGCCGGGGCCGGCGCTGCGGGCTCCGGTCGGTCCCATGCTCAACCAGCAGTGGTGAGCCCGGCATCACGTGCAGCTCGTAGTCCGCAACGCCGCCGACCACGTGCCGCATCGGTCCGGGCCAGCCGCCCGGGCCTGCGGCAGTAGATTTGTACCGTGGAGGGCCTGCTCGGACGCGGCGAGGAACGCAGCCGCCTCGACCAGATCCTGGCCCGCGCCCGCCACGGGCACAGCGGCGCGCTCGTCATCCGAGGCGAGCCCGGTGTCGGCAAGACCGTCCTGCTGGACTACACCCAGGCCGCGGCCGCGGGCATGCAGGTCATCCGGGTGGACGCGGTCGAGACCGAGATGCAGCTCAGCTTCGCGGCCCTGCACCAGCTCCTCCGGCCCGGCCTGGCCCGCGTGGACGCCCTGCCCGCGCCCCAGCGCAACGCGCTGCGGCTGGCCTTCGGCATGCAGGAGGGCCGGACACCGGACCGTTTCCTGGTCAGCCTGGCCGCGATGGGGTTGCTGGCCGAGCAGGCCGCCCGCCAGTCCCTGCTGTGCCTGGTCGACGACGCGCATTGCCTGGACCGCGAGTCCGCCGACGCCCTCGCGTTCGTGGCGCGCCGCCTGTACGGCGACTCGATCGCGATCATCTTCGCGGTCCGGGAACCCCCGGCCCGGCCCGGCCTGCTCGACGGGCTCCCTGAGCTCCGTCTCGGCGGGCTGGCCGAGGCGGACGCCTGGGCCCTGCTGGCGGCCACGGCCGGGCCCGCGCTGCTCCGCCCGGAGGGCGCCCGGATCGTGGCCGAGACCGGCGGCAACCCGCTGGCTCTGATCGAAATCGGCCAGGAACTGGCCTCCGGGGAACTGCCCAGCGACCTGCCGCTGCCCGAGCCGGTACCGGTGGGCCGCCAGCTCGAGCGGCGATACCTGCGAGAGATCCAGGGGCTGCCGGGCGACACCCGGGCCCTGCTGCTGGCCGCGGCCGCCGACCCGACCGGTGACCCCGGTCTGCTGTGGCGGGCGGGCCATGACCTCGGGTTCAGCAGCGAAGCGGCGGCTCCGGCGGAGGCCCGGCAGCTGATCACCATCCGCGACGTGGTCCGGTTCCGGCACCCGCTGATCCGCTCCGCGGTCTACTACGGCGCGTCCTTCGCCCAGCGCCAGCGCACGCACGACCGGCTGGCCGCGGCCACCGGACCAGCCGAGCCGGACCAGCGGGCCTGGCACCTGGCCCAGGCGGCCACCGGCCCGGACGAGGCCGTGGCCGGCGAACTGGAACGTGCCGGGGCCCGGGCCCGCGGCCGGGGCGGCTGGTCGTCGGCGGCCGCTCTGTTCCACCGCGCGGCCACGCTCAGCGTGAGCCAGGCAGAGCGGGCCCGCCGGCTGCTCAGCGCGGCCGAGGCGAGCGGCAGCGCCGGAGCCCTCAACCGGGCCCAGGCCGAGGTGGATGCGGCCGCCACCTACCGGGATGATCCGCGCCATACCGGCCTCGCCCTGCGGGTGCAGGCGCGCATCCACCACGCCCAGCGCCAGCCGGCCAAGGCGACGTCGGCGTTGCTCACCGCGGCCACCCGGGTCGGCCCGGTCGACATCCGGCTGGCCCGCGACATCCTGGTCGAAGCCATCGTCGAAACGCAGATCAGCGGGCGGCTGGCGGCCCCGGGAACGACCCAGAGGGACGTGGCCCCGGTGGCCCAGACGCTGGCGCTGCCGCCGGGGACCGCCGCCACCATTGGCGATCTGCTGCTGGACGCGGACACCGCCCTTCAGCTGCGAGGCCTGGACGCGGCCTCTCCGCTGCTTCGCGGCGCGATCGACGCGGTGCGGCAGGAGACCGCGGATCCCCCGGAGATGTTCCAGTGGCTCGCCGCGGCCTGCGCGGACGCAACGATCCTCGTGGACGACACCCGGCTGCGCGAGCTGAGCCGCCGGATGGAAGCGGCCGCCCGGGAGCAGGGGGCGATGATCGACCTGGCCCTGGCGCTCAGCCACGCCGGGGTGTCCGGCCTCCTGGGCGGTGACCTGGGCGAGGCGCAGCGGTGTTTCGCCGAGCTGACCGCGATATCCGAAGCCCGGGGGCAGCCGTGGAGTATCGGGTCGCTGCTCATCACCGCGTGGCGCGGGCCGGCTGAGCAGGCCTACGCCCTGCTGGAGCAGGTCGCTGAGGAGGCTAACCGCCAGGGGCAGGGCTACCAGCTCGTGTTCGCCGACTATGCCCGCTGCATCCTCGAACTCGGCCAGGGCCGCTATGAGGCGGCCTACGCCAGCTTCGCGGCCGGGATCGATGACACCTCGCAGGTCAAGTTCGTGCTGGCCGACCTGGTCGAGGCGGCGCAGCGCTCCGGGCACGGCGAGGCGGCCGCGGATCTGGTCGCCCGGCTGGCCATGCTGGCTGCGGCCAGTCCCGGCCCGGTGCTCCTCGGATTCCTGGCCCGAGCCCGGGCGCTGACCGCCGACGACGTAGCCAGCGCGGAAGACCATTACCGGGAAGCCATCGACCAGCACGGCCGGGCCCGCGGTCCCGGCCACCTGGCCCGCAGCCACCTGGTCTACGGGGAGTGGCTGCGCCGCGCCCGGCGGCTGCGGGACGCCCGCGACAGCCTGCGCACCGCCTACCAACTGTTCGAGGACATCGGCGCGCGGGGCTTCGCCGAGCGGACCCGTCTGGAGCTGTCGGCGGCCGGGGAAAACATGCCTGCCCGGGCCGCCGCCCGGGACGGTCACAACCTCACGCCCCAGGAAGCGGAAGTGACCCGGCTGGCCGCGACCGGGGCGACCAACGCGGAGATCGCCGCCCAGCTGTACCTCAGCCCCAACACCGTCGACTACCACCTGCGCAAGGTGTTCCGGAAGCTCGGCGTCACCTCCCGCCGCCAGCTCGCCCACGCGAAGCTCGACCCGGCCCGGTAGCTGCCCGCCGCCAACGGCGGCGCGAAGCCGAGCGTCGCCGGCGCTGAGCGGGCCCGCGCACGGGTGGGCTGAGCGGGCCCGCGCATCGGGTGGGCTGAAGCGGGGCCAAGGCCACGGTCGATACGGGCTGTAAGCGCAGCCGACCTGCACATAGACCGGGACCACCTGCATATCGCCAACTATGGGCGGCTGAAGACTGCGTCCGCTCAGTGATCGCAGCGCGTAGATCATGCATTTCTGCGCGAGCCCGAGATTACACGTGAAGACACCAAAGACCTTGGCGTCGGGTGCGCCGCCGCGGCTGGTCGCGTGCGCGAACGGTCTCCTTCCAGAGTTAGTGGTGCGAAACCCAACTATGGTGTGGTCCAAGCTTTGTGTGTGCTGGCTAACTTGCTGGTATGGCCAGTCCCGGATTGCGGGAGCGCAAGAAGGCGCGCACCCGGCGGCTCATCGCTGACACTGCCGCTCGGTTGTTCGCCGAGCGCGGCTATGAGCACGTCACCGTGATTGACGTGGCGCGCAAGGCCGAGGTCGCCGAGCAGCCCGTCTACAACTACTTTCCGACCAAGGAGCAGCTGGTCACCGATCGCGAGGAGCAGATTGAGGATCGGCTGTGCGACCTGATCCGCTCCCGGCCGCCGGGCGTCACTGCGGCGGCTGCCACCCGTGACTTCGTGCTCAGGTCCGTCGCCGGGATCCGCGGCATCCCGGCGGAGCTGTGGCGTGGCGAGCTCGGCTACCTGACGGCCGTCAGTCCGGCCGCCCACCGGCTGGTGATGGAGTTGGCCGACCGCCAGGCCGCAGCCCTCGCGGAGGCCATCAGCGACACGACCGCTGTCGCCCCGGAGGTCGCCAGGCTGCAGGGGGATCGCGCTGGCCGGCGTGTTCCAGATCATCATCAGCGAGGCCAGGCGGCGCACCCGCGAGGGCCAGAGCCAGGCGGAGATCGCTGATGAGCTGTATCTGATCGTGGAGAACCTTCTCGGCGAGCTCGACCGCTGGTTCAGCGGTTCGGCACTATCAGCCCGGCCGTAAATGGCCGGTGTCGAGGTCATCCGCGTAGCGGCCCGACTGTTCTCCTGAGAGCGGCGGCGATCCTGCCAGCGTAGGACTGCGTTACTCACATGTCGCGCTAGCGCTTGGCCTGTGTGAGGAGTGAGGTGAGCCGGTCGGCGCCGGCGGGTTGTGGATGGTCGAAGGAGCCGTCAGTGCTGTAGGCGTAGGCGATGGCGCCGGCCTCGAAGCGCCAGCCTTCGCTGAGCGGGCCCACGTCGTAGGCGTCGTAACCGATGGCGTCGAGGAACGCGGCCGCCGTCTGCTTCGCCGTCTCGTCATCGCTGACGATGGGCAAGGCGCTGCGGCCGGTGGCACCTTGCGGCCGGGCCAGGGTCGCTAGGTGCTCGAAGCACATGGTGTTGATCGCTTTGACCACGTGTGCGGCCGGCAGGTGGGCCTGCAGGAGCTGGGAGGTGGTGGTGCTCTGGTCGTCGAGCTCGGCGATGTGCCCGTCGCGGTCGGGGACGTAATTGGTCGTGTCGATGACGATCTTCCCGGCCAGCGGTTCGGCCGGGATCTGCGGGTAGGCCTTGAGCGGGACCGTCACCACGACGATGTCCCCGGCTGCGGCCGCTTCGGCCGCCGTCGCGGCCCGGGCGTGTGGGCCGAGCCGCCCGGTCAGGTCGCTGAGGGTTCCGGGTTCGCGGCTGTTGCTGAGCACAACGTGGTAGCCGGCGTCGACTGCACCGGTCGGGCGGCGCTGACGGCGGGTCTTGCCGGAGGCGGCGCCCGGCGGCAGGCTGGCCGGGCCATCGCGCGTGGCCACCGGCTCGATATTTTCGCTCAATGCACAACACCCCCTGTCTGAATCAGCACTTGTGCGCGCAGCCAGGCCTCGGCCACTGAACGAGGCCGGCGCCCGTCCAGCACAACCTGTGCTTCGAGAGAGCGCAGCGAGCCGGTGGTAAGCCGGGCGGACACGGCGTTGATCAGCGTGAGCATCCGGGTGCCGTAAGGGGCGACCACATCACGGCGCACCACCGGCGTGATGTTCTCGGCCGGCTGCAAGGCGCGGTCATCGGCCAGTACCACCAGATGCCGTGCCGAGATGTTCGGATCGGTAGTGAAGAGCAACGCGACTCCGATGTCCCCGGCACGCAGTGCCTGGAGCGTCAGCGGGCCGCCGGCGTCGAGGGCGATGAACGCCTTGAAGTGCAGACCGTAGGCCCGCCGCAGGCCCTGCAGGCAATAGGCGCGCTCAGGGCATTCTGGCGGACCGCCGAACACGAGGCGCGGTGCCACTCTGGCGAGATCCGTGATCGACCGTAGGCCGTAGCGCGCCGCTGTCGCTGCCGTCACCACGATGGCGTTGGTGTTTTGCGCGGCGGCCGTCGCAGAAAGACGTCCGAGGGTGGCAAACTCCAGGGCCGACCCGGCGTACTCGGGCACCAGTTGCAGGGGGCCCTTCATCAGCGCAGGATCGACCAGCTCGCGGGGTCCGAGATTCGGCAGGATCCGCACCGGGTAGCCACGCGCCGCGAGTGCCTGGCCGTAGATCTCGGCGAGCAGGACGCTTTCGGGGAAATCGAACGACCCGACCGAGATGACCATGCCATGCCGGCCGGCCGGGCGTCCACCCGCGGACGGGGCGTTGCCGCTTGAGGACGTACAGGCCGCCAGCG
>Ga0137373_10009649_pt1 | contig 10106 bp, 9 predicted proteins | sample SagtaG_5_FD_104912 | JGI IMG/M metagenome (GOLD analysis project Ga0137373, IMG submission 104912) | Vadose zone soil microbial communities from Sagehorn Ranch, Mendocino, California, USA - Sage1_R_80_16 metaG | ecosystem: Environmental > Terrestrial > Soil > Vadose zone | place: USA: California...
ACCATCCTTGAGCCGGTCCCGCATGTGCTTCACCAGCTCGGCCATCGCGGTTCGGAGAACCTGCTGGATCTCCCGGCCCGCCTCGGCCATCACCTCCGCCGCCTTCTCGCGTTCGTCCTGCCAGATCTTCGTGGAGATCTCGCGCAGTTGGTCGGGAACGCCGAAACTGATGTACTGCCAAATAAAGGTGAACTGCTGTTCCACGTACTCAGTCGGCGGGTAATCTGCCGGGTTGTACAGTGATCGCAGCCTTTTCGCGGCCTCCTGACACAGCGTCGGGTACGCTGCCAGGAACGCCTTCACCAACTCTTGCCTGCGTGTTCCGAATTCCCGCAGTCTTCCCTCGATCTGCTCCAACAGTCCGAGCGGGCACAGGTGAATGCCCGCATCAAACGGCAGGCAGGTGTCGTAGAGGTAGCGCCGAATCTCGCTATCGAAATTGGCGATGCTACGCAGTTCCTGGGAATCCAGGAGCGACTTGGAAACCCGGATCAGGCTCTTGTCCGTGTCCACCTCGACCTGCGAATTGCTGACCTTTCGTGTGTTGCCGAGCCGCCCCAGCCGGACCTTGACACAGACGGTCTTCTGCGCCAAATCCTGGCCCATATTGCGCACTTCAGTTAAAGCCATCGGCTTAGCTGCCATTTCCTGTTTCTCCTTTTCTGTTGTTGGTCCCTCGACCCCCACAGAGTTCAGCCTCGCGCCGGGATCGGGCGTGAAAAATGCTCATTGGCCCACAACTAAACCGCTAAGGGAGCGGTGCAGGAAGCGCTTGAGCACTTTGCATTCGGGCACAGACACGTCCCCGTGACTCTTCGCACTTCTCTTGTCGGTGGGATGTCGGGATGGCAACGTGGCGCAGACGCCTATCTGCGGCCGGCGTGGCTCACGCGGGAATGCCGAGCACGGGAAATCCAGTGAGAACAGCCTCTCCCGTACTGCCGATGTTGATCTCAACGAGTTGCGGACCGAAGTCGCCCGCCTGATAGCGGTCGCTGAATAAGACCAGACTTTGATTCCGGCTCGTCCGTAGCGGCTCCGTCGACGGCTGTGTTCCGTCGTAACGGCCCATGATGGCGAAGTCGAGCAGCCTTTGAACGTCGCGCCACAAATCCTGTCGCCGCGCCAGCATCGCCCTCGGGCGAGTAAGATATTGTCCCGTTGCCAGTTCGGCCTCCGTGTAGCCGGTGAACATGCCAAAGCTCAGCGAAGGCCACGCTCGGTGGATCTCATCCATCAGGTTGAGCAACGCCTCAGCTTGCTGCATTGGCTCCCCGCCCGAAAACGTAACGCCTTCAAGCGTCTCCAGGCCCCGAGCTTCCTCAAACCGTTGCGCTACATCTGACACGGCGTGTGCCTTGAATCATAAAATGGCAGCGCGTGAAGCATAAAATGGCAGTGCCGATGTTGAAAATGCTATGAGTAGGCGCGCTCGATGGGCGTCCTGGAGGGAAGATAAAGTGGCAGCAAGTTCAAGATGGAAGAATAAGCTGACATCCGGTGGAACTCGGCGGCGCGGGACTCGCGATGATGGTTAGGGCGTCCGCACAGGGCGCCACGGTGCGAAACGCTCAAACCAAGACGGGGCCTGATTGCTCCGGATTTACTGCCGAACAGCCAGCCAATGACGCGATCCGGCAGAGTTTTTGGTCGGCCGCGACAAGCACAGCAATCTGCCCCAGTCGCTGTAGATCAAGGGCCATGGCTAATTGCAGCGCATCGAGTGTCCGGAGTCCTTCCGCGACCCCGTATCGAACGAGGAGTTTCCTGGCGCTCTGGAAATGGCCCTCATGAAGAGGCGGAGCGACAAGGAGGCGCTGCCGCGCAAGGTCCGCCCGGAAACGTCGGCGGGCGATTTCCAAGGACTGCTGATTGATCTCTCCGGTTCTCGTCTTGATGGCGAGCGCGGACTCCAACTCCACAATCGAAAGGTTAGAGATCAGTGATCGAGAACCCGACTGCTCAAGGATGCGGTCCATGTATTCGGATCCGTTCTCCTTGTGGTAGCGCTTCGCGAGTGCGCTCGTGTCGAGAAAGTAGTCCGGCAAATTAGCGCTCTTGCCGGAGAGCGATCACGGCCTCGGAGAGGGAGCCGGGGATTGTGGAGAGCGCTTGTCTAACTTCATCCAGGCTGATGTCGTCGTGGACGGCTTCGGCCCATTCTTCGGGGGTGAAGTATCCGGCGAGGTCCTGGCCGACATTGGTTGGATCGCTGATGGTCACGGTCACTTGCTGCCTCTCTTCAAGCGGTACGCCCTCCAGAGGCTGTAGTACGCCATCCCTGTACACGGCTTGAAGGCTCTTCTCCATACGCTTTCAGTCTAGCCGATCTCAGCTTCCATATGCATTCTTGGCATAGGGGGCGATAGGGGAGTGGCGGGAAGGGCCCATAGGGACTTGCCATTTTGCCGCGCAAACAAAGGCATTGACAAATGTATTGTACAGGTGCAATATAACACCTGTACGATGACGAAGACTGAAACCCCGGAAGAGGTCCGACGCTGGTTTTCGACTGCAATCCAGAAGTTCTGGCCGGTTGCTGGCGGTTCGATTTCCCTGAGGAAGAGCCCGTGCATTCGGGACCACTGCTCCGCTTGTGAGTCGGGTAAGGGCCATAGCAGTTATGCCCTGTCCGGCTACCGGGGAAGCCGCAGGTTCTCCGTTTATGTACCTGACGAACTGGCGCCCGAGATTCAGAAGGCAGTCGACAACGGCCGCCAACTTCAGGAGTTGATGAAGGAGGCCGGGCTGCGCTTTGTCCGCGCCCGGAAAAACGAAAGGCGGGCTGGCGGGAGGTCAACCTAATGCTCGCTCCTGGCGACGTACTGGCTTGGTTCCAGCGTCTCGAAATTCCGGACCAAACGCGTTCAGTTATAGGCCACATTCGCTCGTCGGGCCCTTCGCGCCGTGTGGGAGGGGGGAAGTCGAACGTTACCGGGCGCTATCCCAGCAGGAAAATGGGCGTGACCATCCAGTTCGAAAGCCATCGAGTCGAACTGGCCGGCATCTACGAAATGGAGCACGACGCCGGAGTCCTGGAGTATTTTGACCAGCCGCCGACAATCAAGCTGGACTATGAAAGTCCCGCCGGCAAACGAATGGGCGTGCTCCACACTCCGGACTTTTTCGTTATCCGAGAAAAGGAAGCCGGTTGGGAGGAGTGGAAGACAGAAGCAGACATGCGACAGCTCAGCGAGCGGAACTCTAATCGCTACTGCGCCGACGAGGGTGGGCACTGGCGTTGTCCTCCCGGTGCGGCATACGCGGAGGGTCTGGGCCTTTATTACCGCGTCCGGTCATCGGCAGAGATCGATTGGGTATTTCAGCGGAATGTCCAGTTCCTAGAGGATTATCTTCGGGCTGGATTGCAGGAGTTTTCCCCGTCGAGCCGCGACGCGGCCGTCGCGTGTGTTTCGGCAACGCCGGGCCTCCCGCTGGAGGATCTGCTGCAATTGACGCAGGCTTCTGTCACCCGCGACAACATATTTGGCATGATCGCAACCGAAGTCCTGTACGCCGATTGGAGCGCTGCGCCGCTGGCGGAGCCCTCCCGAGTGAAAGTTTTCTTGACGCCAGAATCGGCGTCCATTACGAACTGTGAGCGCGGCGGCCCGCAGCCCGCCTCTCTGCCCATGGGCAGATTGCAGTGTGGGAGTCAGATCACCTGGGATGGCCGCCTCTGGAATGTGGTCAACCTCGGTGAGACGTCCGTGAGCCTGCTCTCCGAACATCGAAAACTCACCGAACTGCCGATGGCCGCTTTTGAGGCTTTGGTTCGCGAGAATCGCATGCAAGTGGCCGGAGCGGAATCGAACCTCGGAAGTGACGCGCCAATCGACGACCGCCTAACGAGAGCAAGCGAAGGCGACCTGAAGGTTGCCACCTATCGCTCCGGCCTTATTCGCCAATATGTCGACAGCGGCACCATGCCGGCAACCACGGAAGTTTCAATACGAACCTTTTTCCGATGGCTTGGCCGCTATCGGCAAGCCGAGGCAACATACGGAAGCGGATTCCTGGGCCTCCTGCCCCAGTGCGGCGACCGCGGCAATCGCACTGCGAAACTGCCGGAAACGTCCCATCGTCTGATGCAGGACTACATCGAGCGGGATTACGAGACGCTGAAACAAAAAACAAAGTATGCCTCCTGGATACAACTGAAGCTTGCCTGCGAGACCCAAGCGATTCCCACGCCGAGCTACAAGACGTTCTGTATCGCGGTGCGGCGGCGGCCTGCTTCCGATCAAGCACTGAAGCGGAAAGGCCGGCGCGCCAGCTATCAACTGGATGCCTTCTATTGGGACCTTGACCTTAAGACACCACGCCATGGCGATCGCCCATTCGAGATAGCTCACATGGACCATACAGAGTTGGACGTGGAGTGTGTCACTGGTTCCGGCCAAGTGCTTGGCCGCCCCTGGCTGACGCTGCTGACCGATGCATTCTCCCGCCGCACCTTGGCGTTCTATCTCACCTTCGATCCACCGAGCTACCGCTCTTGCATGATGGTCCTGCGCGAATGCGTTCGCCGCTTTAGCCGGTTTCCGCAGATTCTGGTTGTCGACGGAGGCCGCGAGTTTGGAAGCACGTACTTCGAGACACTACTGGCGCGGTATGAATGCACGAAGAAAACGAGGCCGCCGGCGAAGGCGCGATTCGGCTCGATCTGCGAAAGGTATTTCGGTGTTGTGAACACCCAGTTCATCCACAACCTGAGAGGCAACACGCAGGTTACGCGAAACGTCCGGCAAGTTACCAAGTCCGTGGATCCGAAGGGGCTTGCCGCATGGCCTCTGGCGGAACTGCACGGGAGACTCTCAGAATACCTTTACGAAGTTCACGACACCATTAGACATCAGGCGCTGGGCCAGAGTCCGCGTGAAGCGTTTCAAATAGGTCTGGCCGCCGGCGGCGCGCGTGTTCATCGGATGGTCGCCTACAACGACGAATTCCTGATGCTCACGTTGCCGACGACCGCCAAAGGGGCGGCCAAGGTGATGCCGTCAAGGGGCGTGAAAATCAATCACATCTGCTATTGGTGCGCAGCTTTTCGGCAAGTCGAAGGTGAAACGGTCCCAGTTCGATACGACCCATTTGACGCCGGCACCGCCTACGCGTTTGTGCAAAAGCAGTGGCTTCAATGCCATTCGGACTGCTACGGAACGCTGAAGGGCCGCTCGGAGCGCGAGATCATGCTGGCGACGACAGAACTGCGCCGGAAGCATCAAAATCATTCGTCCGGATTTGCCATAACCGCGCGCCATCTCGCTGAATTCCTGCAGTCCGTCGAAGCCGAAGAGACCTTGCTGACCCAACGACTGCGTGATCGCGAGCACCGGGTCATCCGTTCAGAAACCACCGCCCATGCTGCAAACGATGATGCCGTGGGCGACCACCCGGCGCCGGCAAAATTACGCGTGAACGTTGCATGCACAGTGGATGATGGAACTGTTGACGAACTATACGGGGAATTTTGATGCAACACGCCCCTGCCGGTTTCCCCCGCGAATTGCTGAATCAGCCGTGGAGCGCGCGCATCGAGTATTTTCGGGCATACACGATGGCCCATCCGTGGCTCGTGACCGCTCGCGACGCCCTTGTGAATGCGATTCATGAGGTGCCACCCAATTCTCTGATTCTGGTCCTCGGGCCTACCGGCGTGGGCAAAACGACGCTCCGCACGAAGATCGAGCAAATGCTCGCAGTCGAAATGTTGCCCGCGATCAAAGCCGATGCCGGACGTCTTCCGGTTGTCAGTATGGAGTGCGTCGCGCCGGAATCGGGCAGCTTCAGTTGGCGTGACCACTTTCGCCGCCTATTGCTGCAAATGGAAGAACCCTTGGTCGACTACAAGATCGACCCAGCGGCGGGAGTTCGGCTCGGAGAGCGGATCGTGAGATTCACGCCAAGCGAGAGAGCCGTCGGAGCGGAGTACCAACACGCTGTCGAGCGGGCGCTCGCATTTCGGCGGCCTGCAGCCGTGCTCATCGATGAGGCGCAACACCTGTCGAAAATGGGCTCTGGGAGGAGGCTCGCGGATCAACTGGATGTCATCAAATCGTTAGCCAACCGCACAAAGACCGTTCACGTTCTCATGGGCACCTATGAACTTCTCGCGTTCCGGAACTTGAGCGCACAGTTGAGCCGCCGGAGCATTGATATCCATTTCCCGCGCTACCGCGTTGCCAACCCAGATGACGGGAAGGCATTCCGAACGGTCTTACGATCGTTTGAGCAGCAACTTCCGTTGTCTAATCCGCCGGACCTGCTCAGCGAATGGGAATACCTGTACGAGCGGAGCATCGGGTGCGTTGGGATCCTGAAGGACTGGCTGATTCGGACGCTGGTGTCGGCGTCCAGGCGCAACGCCGACACGCTGAAGCGAAAGGACCTGGAGGCGCACGCTCTCAGCGTCGTTCAATGCGACAAAATGCTGTCGGAAGCAGAGGAGGGCGAGGCGAGGCTAGTGGAAAGCGCGGACGAGCGGAGTCGCCTGCGAGCGCGACTAGGCTTGAGTCCGAAGGAGGATGCTCGCCAGGATTCGAGCATCGCCATTGCGCCGCCACCTGGCGGCGTCGCGGTGCCACGGCGGAATCAGCGGAAGCCCGGGCAACGCAGTCCCGTTCGCGATTCCGTCGGCGATGCCAAATCTGTCTATGCGAATGCAAGCGCTCTTTGATTCGTGGGATTGCACGCTGCCGGCCTTGCCAAAGAGGAGCCGGCTATACGCGCTCAAGCCGCTCGGTATCGGAACGCCATTTGTCGAGAGCCTCTCCGGGTATGTCGCGAGGCTCGCCGATGCCCACGCGGTCTCACTGGGCAATTTTGTGGGCCGGGAACTTTCGGCGCTTGTAGCGAACCCTCTCGTCCATTCCTTCAGAGCGGAAATCGGGTTGGACCCACATGGTTTTCACGCTCGCACCTACGCCATAAACAGCTTCGGAGAGGCCGCCAAGCGGTGGGTTGAGGCGCTTCAGACCGGAACAATGCAGGACGACCTCCACTTCCTGACACTACTTCCCTTTGAACACCTGCTCTGCCCCCTTGCGATTTTCCGGCACTGCCGCGCGTGGTGTGCAGCCTGCTATGAGGACAGTCGGTCCCGCGGGAACGTCGTTCACGAATCTCTACTCTGGGCTCTCAAGATGGTCACATTCTGTCCGCGCCACCGGCAGCCGCTCGAAGAGGTCTGCCCGCACTGCTCACGGCGGGCAAAGCCTCTTACCGTCTACAGCCGCCCAGGGTACTGCTCCAGGTGCCAGGAATGGTTGGGCCGCCACACGCCAGAGGCCGATCAGCCAACCTTCAAACAGCATGACGCTGAAGCGTCACTTTGGCACGCCAGCGCACTTGGCGATCTGCTTGCCGCCGCCCCGGGCGTCGACCCCACTTCCTTGCGGAGGAAGTTTACGGCGAACTTTCGAGCTTGCGTGAACTTGATCGCGGAAGGGAACAAGAGCGCCTTCGCCGACGCAGCGGGGCTGACTTCCGATACAGTGTGTTCTCTGATGTCTGGAAGACGTCTGCCAAGCATCCCAACGCTACTACGCGTTTCGTATCGTCTGAAGATTCCAGTAATTGGTTTTCTCGAGCGCGAGCCGGCCGCCGCCGAAGCCCATTGGCAGGAAGCAGGGGCAAGGGTTGAAAAAAGACGGCTCCCTTCGTCGCGTGCCCCTGAGGCCATACGAGCCGCGCTGGTACGGGCAACTTCAGAGCAGCCACCACCACGACTATCCGACATCGCACATCGGTTCAACTACTTGAAACTGGATCGACTTTATCGAGTGGATCCCAAGCTGTGTAGACAAGTTGCTTCCCGCTACCAGGATTTAGTCCGGGGCCACGGGCGAAAACCGTCAGACAAACGCTTCTGTTCGCCATGGGAAATGGAGCGTGCGTTAGAAGCCTCTCTGGCCCAGGAACTGCCCACTGCCGCGTACTACGTTGCTCTGGATTTGGGATTTGTAGGTGAAATAACCCTTAAGCGCAAATTCCCCGACCTTTGCCGGAGAATCCAAGAGAGAATCGACGCACACAACGCGTTGAACATCGCATCCATGGGCCATGCACTCAAGGCGGCACTCTATGAAGAGCCTCCACCATCGCTCAGCCAGTTATGCGAGCGCCTAGGTTGTTGCAGAGCCGTGATTCTGCGGCGGCACTTTTCAGCTCTTTGTGACCAGCTTCTCGAACGTCGGCGTGCATACCGTGTCCATCAGATCGAAGCTTTGAAGCGCCGGCTCCAAGAATTGAGTCTGGAAACGCCCGCCGTATCCCTGGAAAAAGCCTGCCAGCGGGTGGGTCTCTCACGCCAGCGGCTCGTGACCCTCTGCCCGGACGAATCGGCGGCAATTGTGGCTCACTATGACAGCAGCCTCAGAGGGCGTACGATGCAGCGGACCGCGGAGCTTGATCGCCAGGTTCGCCAAATCGTCGGGAAACTGCATGAGGAAGGCAAATTTCCTTCGGTCAAGAGAGTGAGGGCCTGCCTGCAGGGATCCGCCGTTCACGGCTGGACAGCGGTGACTGACATGATCAGAGCGGCCATCAGCGAATTGAACACCCAGGCATCCGATCCCCGGTAATCCTGCTTGCCCTCACAGGTCCGCCGGCGGAAAGCCGGTAATGGTTGCGAGGACTCCGTCCTCACTGATGTTCACCTCATAGCCTTGCGGCTCCAAGTCCTGCTGTGAATAGCGATCGCTAAAGAACACGACCTCCTGGTTCCGCGACCCGCAGAGCGGTTTGTCATTGCAGGCCATGGTCTGGCAGAACCGGCCAAAGACGCCGAAGTCGAGAAACTGCCGGATCTGGTGAAACAGCCCCTCGTCCCCCTTAAACAATGCGTCACCATCAGGTGACCTCCAACACCATCGCCCGTGCGCGAGTTCATGGACGGTGTAGCCGCTGAACACGCCAATGGACAGGCTGGGCCGTCTCGACTTGATGTACTCGCAGAGAATACGAAGCTCCACGGCTTGTTGAAATGGCTCGCCGCCAGAGAATGTCACTCCTTCCACCCCGCGGCAGGAAAGGATCCATTCCCCTACTTGGTCCACGGGCTTGTCACGGGCCTCGTCGAACGCGTGGCTCGACGGGTTCCAGCAGCCAGGACAGCGCAAATCACATCCTTGAACCCATACAACGACGCGCTCTCCCGGACCGTTGACGGCGCTTCGGGGCAACATTGAGTGGACCAACATCGGGCTCCTCCTTGGCCAGTTCGAATGCGGCGAACGACTAGGCTGTTGGACTTCGCAATCTGTTTTCTCAGCCGACTCTACGGCGAGGTCGTCCATTCTCGGCTTGGCGCCGTTGGGCCGCATAGATAAACGAAACGCCGTCAGGGAGGATCTGACCCGCTGTCCCCAGCAGATGTCAGCAACGGGCGTTGTACGGCCAAGTGGCTAGCGATCCCCAGGTAAAATGCTGGGCGCCCGATCCGGGGCGTCCACCCCACCAGCAGGATGAACTTCCGCACAATGTGCAGCGCTAATGGCTTTGCCCCAGGGTACATTTCAGGGAGAACCGAGCTTGATCGGGTTCAGCAAGACTCGTTCCATGTGTTGGCCACGCGAAGAACTTCCCGCTTGCTTCGAGCCCCGGACTTGAGGCATACTCCTATCAGTAACTGAGGGAGACATCATGAGCAAGCCAACCGACCTCGTCCAGGGCACGCTGGATCTTCTGATCCTCAAGATCGTCGCACTCGAACCGTTGCATGGTTGGGCCATCGCGCAGCGAATCCATCGGATGTCGAATGAAGTCCTTCAAGTCGGCGAGAGCGCTCTCTATCCCGCGCTGCACAAGCTGGAGCAACAAGGTTGGATTGCATCCGAGTGGAAAGCGTCCGAGAACAACCGTCGCGCCAAGTACTATTCACTCACACGTGACGGGAAGAAAGCGCTAGGCCGGGAAGCGGCTCACTGGGAACGGCTCTCGGCGGCGATTTCCCTGATTGTGCGAACCGCTTGAAAGGGCGCATATGATGCCGATGTTGTTCGCGCAGCTTCGTCTTCGTTTCCGCTCGGTGTTCCAGAAAGGCAGGGTTGACCAGGAACTCGATGAGGAACTGCAATACCATCTGGATCGTCAGATCGCGGAGA
>Ga0137373_10009650_pt1 | contig 10106 bp, 9 predicted proteins | sample SagtaG_5_FD_104912 | JGI IMG/M metagenome (GOLD analysis project Ga0137373, IMG submission 104912) | Vadose zone soil microbial communities from Sagehorn Ranch, Mendocino, California, USA - Sage1_R_80_16 metaG | ecosystem: Environmental > Terrestrial > Soil > Vadose zone | place: USA: California...
CATTGAGTCTGTGTCTGGTGGTCTTGTGCGGAATCGTGGCAGGACAATCGAGCCGGCCACGGCGTGTCAAACCGGTCGCGAAGCCTGCGGAAGATCCATTGCTGCGACCGGAACCGAAACCGAGTCCCACCGCGAGAAACAACTCAAACCGTCCCTTAATTGAGGTTCAGCCAGTGAAGCCCGTTGTAAACACGGTGGGCAGCGGCGACACCTCCCATGCGTATCAACTTCTGCAACAAAAACAGTTTGCCGAAGCTGCCAAAGAAGCGAAGGGTATCGCGGCACAGTTTCCCAGCGACTCCGAGGCCTGGAAGATTGCCGGTTTTGCGGAATTGAGTCTCAAACAATATCCACTCGCCATTGAGGATTTGCAGCGAGCGCTCGATCTGCAACAGGTTGCGAAGCGGGAAGATCCCAATACCGCCGATGCCTTAGCGCAAGCCTACGTCCTCGCAGAAAAATTCGATCGCGCTCTACCTCTGCTGGTTGCCGCTACCACGCGAGTCGGAGCACAGCCGGATCCAGCGATGCTTTACTATCGCGGTCTTGCCGAATACAAAATCGGTAAACCAGCGGATGCGGAAAAAACCTTCACCGCTGCCGTCAAGGCAAACCCGAAGGACTCTTTGTCGCTTTTCTACCTGGGTCAAATCGCGATCGCAAAAAACGATCTGGACAGCGCCATCGCTTCATTGAACCGCGCCACCATCAACGATCCACGTTTTGCCGTCGCCTGGACTCTCTTGACGTCAGCTTATCTACGGCGCGCGGCGCTCAATCCTGATGCGACAAAAGCCGCCGCTGACTACTTAAGTGCAGTTCGCGCAGGTGAAGGCTTAATCAAGATCAAAACTGACGCTGAGGCGGTAACGCTTTTTGGACAAGCCCTGATCGGCTCGGAACAATATCCGCGCGCCGCGGCCGCCCTTGAGCGGGCCACGTTACAGCCTGACGCCAAGGGCGTAACGTTTTATCTTCTGGGAATAGCTCAGTCGCGCGCGAAGAATTTTCCCAAAGCGATTGCCGCGCTGCAAACCGCTGCGCAGAAGTCACCCGAAGATATCAATGTCTATCGTGAGCTGGGTTACGCCTATGAGGTTACGAAGCAATATGCGAAAGCGTTGGATGCTTATCAGAAAGGCTTGAGCCTGGCACCAGGTGACACTGATTTTAAAGAAGCCGCCGAGCGAGTGCGGCCATTCGCCAAATGATTTTGAACGTCGGTGGAGGCTAACGGAATGAAGTTCATTAGTATATTTTTGTTGACGATGTTTATGGCGGTCGCGATATGTGCTCAGCGCCCGCGAACGATTGACACAAGCACGGCCGCAGATGCGACCAAGGCGGCGCCTCCTGCAGCTCCGCAAACAATGAACGCGAAATATGAAGGCGGTATCTTTGGCTACAACAAGACCATGGAGGGCACACTAACCTTCGACGACACCAATCAGCGTCTGCTTTTTCGCAAGGATCAGAAGGACTTATTTTTTATTCCGTACAATGCCGTAACCTCGACTTTTGCCGATACGCAGAAGAGACGACCTTCCGCCGCCACTGTCGCAAGCAGTGTTCCTTACCTATTTCCGTTTGGCTGGATCAAGACGAAAGTTCGTTACCTGACAGTGCAATACAGCGACCCCGATACTCGCGTGGCGGGAGTTACCAGCTTCCGTCTGGACAATAAAGATTTGGCTGAGTCGGCAGTCTTTAGTTTGGCAAACAAGGCCGGGTTGGTGCCGCGCGGCGAGATTTACGTAAGAAAGAAAGAGGACGCTGAGGCGAAGAAGACGACCCCTTGAGTTCAGCCACGGGTCAAAAGTTCTAGAGGCGGCGCCAGCAGATTCTTTGGCCCGCCTCTTTTTATGTTGCAGAAGCACGACCGTCAGGAAGGGCTCTCTTTGCCGCGCACGGGTGAGAACAGACCACTTGCTTACGCGCGGGCTTCCGCCAACGGGTGGACCGGATTGGTCCAAGAAAGATATGACATTGGTGCTTGCGATTTCTAGTGTATGCCACTTCTGCACTGAAAGCGCTCCGTTCTACCGGCGAATTGCTGAGGCACATCGGGGCACACAGTCTGGTCGCAGTGCTGCCGCAACCAGTTCAAGAGGGGAGACAGTATTTAGGTAAGCTCGGCCTTGAAGTAGGTGAGGTCGTGCAGGCACCGCTGAATTCCATTAACGTGTGGGGCGCACCAGTAATGGAGGAGGCACTCAATGCACCACACGCTAAGGTCAAGGATACACATGATGCTCAACTCGAACGTTGGGCTTGGGACGTTATCCTGAATTTCGCACATTGAGTTATCCGAAAACCATCGGAGCGTCTCGGTCAAGCGCGCTCTGACCGTTGTTTTTCTTTCAGTTCCCGCCGCCGGTCACTACGTATTCAATCATGTAACGTCGCAGCTCATCGCGGTTCTCTTTAAGATATGCGGGGTGATCCTTTGAAATGCCTTCATCTGCACGCGCCATCAGGATATACGCTTGGAGCAAACCTTCATCGTTGAGGTTCTTCAATTTCCGGAGCGAAGGGCTTAGGTTCTTCACTTTCTTGTCGGCCGACGCAAGCGTTATTACGCTACGCAAAGCTTCTGCTTCTTCCGGCAAACTGTGGCGATAGACCTGCTCCTGCGGAAACCTTTTGGCGAATCGTTCCTTCCGCCATACCGAACGGGTAGCGCCATACGAGATCCAGGCAAACGACCCGTCATCCTTGCCGCTCAACAGGGCGTTGGCATTAAGATTGACTTTCGCGTTGCCTTTGTCGTCAAGAGTAACGTCAGTCGGAATATCGATGTCCGGATTTGCCAGAGGAGTCTCGGTGGCTTCCGCCCATTGAATCAGACCCGCGCGAGCAAACTGGTTATAAGGTTCAGTAATGAAAGCTTCGACGTAGCAGTCGCGCGCCGCCTCGGTTTTGCCTTGTTTCATCAACGGCGTCGCGGAGTAACGGTAAGCGGTCTCTCGATTTGGATCAATTGCTATCGCGCGCTTGTACCATCCTTCGGCCTGGGCGAAATCACCCCTTTGTACAAACACATCGCCGGCAAAAAGCGCTGCATGGTAAAGGTTTGGATCGAGCGCCAGCGCTTGCTGGTAATCTTTAAGCGCTTCATCGAGCTTGCCTTGTGAAAACAAAGCTTCCGCTTCGGTCATCAAGCTATTGGCTGCGATGTCTTGCGAAAATGCCGCCGCGTCAGCACCGTCGAGAGGAATAGCTTGAATCAAGGCGTTAACTACCGGCTCTCTAATGCCCAACCTTTTTGACTTTACAAAAGTATCGCGAGCACGCACGCGCAGTGCTTTTCGCTGGACCTCATCGCTGGTGTTGGCAGCTTGTGCAACCAGGGCAAAACCGAGATAAAACTGCATCTCTGCATTTTCCGGCTCGGCAGTAACAATCTTTTCCAGCAGTGGCAGCGCTTCCGTATATTTTGTCTGCTTGGTGAGGTCGATAGCGTGTTGTTTCAACTTCGCGATGCTCTCGCTAGTTTGCGCCGCAACCGGAGAGTAATAGAGACTGCTGGAAAGACAAATCAACAGAACGGCCAAACATGTAGACACTGTTAATGACTTGGGACCAAACATAAATTACTCCGGCGATCTGTTTAAAGCAGTAATTGGTTTGCCACAAATCGGGAATTTTTCCAGGAAAAAAGTCCGGTCTCCATCGCGCCAAGGGATCATTGGCTTTGTCAGGATCACTCGTCACGCCCGTGTCGGCTAGCCCCGTGGCCGGGGTGGACGCATGCCGGCCGGAGCGTGCGCTCCCGGGATCGGCTGTCCAAACTCTTTGTTACCGCGACTCTTCCCGTTCGATTGCTGCGTGTTATCCGTCCTATACGCTGGTCGCCGTTCAGTATCAGCTTGCAGGCTTTAAAGGCGTATTCCTCAAATTCTTCCAGCCTGGACGCCAGAATTACCCAGGCGTTTTTACCGGAACGCCAAAGCTGCCGCTTTGGTAACTGAGGAAACTCTTTGCCAAGACTCTCGACGTCTTCTGTTGTCGTGTACAACCACATCCCGTTGGATCCCGTCTGCCTGACGCTGTCGCGAAGCGAGCAGAGAAGCTTCTCGTCAAGGTAAACATTCGTGAAACCAAACAGCCGCTTGACAGTAGGACGAAGCGAACTCAGCTCTTCAAGGACGAACGGAAACGGATCTTGCCGCTTAACGTAAGGATAGGTTTTCGCAACTCTCTTCATGGCCAGTTCAATTCTAAAACATCCAATTCCAGGTTTTAAGGTGCGTAGTTCTATTACTATGATCCGAATGTCATTGACAGTTGATTATTTTTGGTTTGATTCCTGCCGGCAATGTACGACATCACTTCGTCAACGACTCGGGCAGGCATTTCTTCTTGTGGCAGGTGACCACAACTATCAAGAATAACCAACTTTGAATTTCTGATAAGCTTGCTCATTTTGACTCCTGCCTCGAGTGGAATGATCCCATCCTGAGCGCCCCAGATAATCAGCGTTGGCACATTGATTCGGCTCAAGTCTTGTTCGATCGAAAAGTCTGCTGCTTGTGTACGGGCGCGCAGAGCCGCCAATTGTCCTGCTCGTGTTTGCAGCGGACGATAATAGTTTGCCACGCGCTCGTCGGTAACTTTCGCATGGTCGAAAAAACTTTTCTCCAAACCCTGGCGCACGAGTTTGTCTGAGGTTAACGAGAGTGCCGTCAAGACACGGCCCACAACCGGAATAAGAAGATAACCGGGCGCAAGTGAGCCGCTGCCTGGCACCTCCACGCCGCCGCTGTCGATAAGAATTAATCCCGCAACGCGTTGCGGATTTAAGAGTGCGACATTCAGGGCGATTTCACCGCCCATCGAGTTGCCGCATAACCACGCCTGGTCAATTTTCAAATAATCGAGCAGGTGTGCTATCAACGTTGCCTGTGCGCGGCTTGAATAGTCGCCGTCGGGTTTACCTGAAAAGCCGAAGCCTTTGAAGTCAACCGCAATCACTCGAAACGTTTTCGACAAAGGCTCGAACACGTCTTTCCACGAATAGGTTGACGAGGTAAAACCGTGAAGCAAGAGGAGCGGAGTTCCAGTTCCTTTTTCCTGGTAATGAATGCGCACGCCGTCGATATCAGCGAAGTGGCTGTATTCCGCGTTTGGAACGCTGGACCGAACTTCGTCAAAAGAAATGTCTGCGGGGCGCGCGAACCAAAAGATGGTCAAAGCTATCGCCGCAATCACAAACAACGCGACCAAAACCTTCAGAAACTTTTTCATTATTCGACGGACCTTCGAGTGCTGGAGCTGAAGCTCATTGAATTAATTTCGTATCACGTAAGAGCGGGGGCAAGCCCGCCTTCCCAACCTGCGAGATTTTCCTGTCGACTATGTCTGCTCTACGTTGAAAACCTTTCAAATCAAAAAGAAGTCCTTCAACTCTCCGAAGCTCTGGGTATGGAAGGCGGGCTCGCCCCCACTCTTGGTTATGGCTCGTCATTCTTCAAGAGGGCCTGCAGTTTCTCAGGAGCAATTAATCGCCACGCTTCCTGCACATGAAGCGCCAACTCTTCATCGTCAACCCGATCAAGCTCGACGCCAATCCAGCCGCGTACACCGACGTAAGGAGGCCTGTAAAACTTCTCAGGATTCGCCCGGACCAATGCCGCCTGGACGCCGATCGCCGCAGGCAGCACCACAGCAATGTGCCCGTCGTTGTGATGGTTGTTGGAACACATTGCAAACACTTTCTTGCGGACAAAAAAGGTTGGCTCGCCGTGTGAAATCTTTTCCACCGTCTCAGGCAGTGCCATGCAAATTCGCCGCACGCGCTCAAGCTGTTTTTCGCCAGTATCAGTCTTTCTCTTCTTCGCTGAGGGTTTCATGCAGGAGCTTTCTTTGGGCCTCACTGTTTTGCGATCGCCGGCCTTCCCCGCAGTACGTACTTTTGAACTTTGCCGGTCGCGGTCTTCGGGAGTTCGGCAAGGAATGTTACACCTTGAGGAGCTTTGAAGTGGGCCAGATTCGCGCGGGCAAACTCCAGTAAGTCTGATTCGGTCGCCCTGGCTCCTGCCTTCAAAACTACAAACGCCTGCGGCGACTCACCCCAGCGCTCGTGAGGCAGACCCACGATTGCAACTTCCTGCACTGACGGGTGGCGCAGCAATACTCCTTCAACTTCCACCGAGGAAATGTTCTCACCGCCGCTAATAATTACGTCCTTCAAACGATCCCTAATCTCGGCATAGCCGCTCTCGTGAACAACCGCCGCATCGCCGGTGTGAAACCAGCCGCCCTGCATGACTGCTTCAGTAGCGTCACGGTCTTTGTAATAACCCTTCATCACGGCGTTGCCGCGAACGATGATTTCACCTTGCGTCTCGCCGTCGCGCGGGACGTCGCATCCCTCTTCATCCACGACACGCAATTCTCCTGATGTCAGCAACTCAACTCCCTGGCATGCTTTGATCGCCGATCTCTCCGCGCCGGCAAGTTCTTCATGTTCCGGTCTGGGTTCACAGATCGTGATAAACGGCGACGTCTCGGTTAGTCCGTAAGCTTGCGTTATTACCCAGCCGAGTTCGCCCTCGATGCGCTCTATGGTTGCAGCGGCCGGCGGCGCACCAGCAGTCAGGATTCTTATACTCCGCCGCGCTTCGCGCCTTAGCTCCTCCGGGCCATTGGCGATACTGATCAAAACCGTCGGGGCCGCACAAAGCATGCTGATGGATTCCTGTTTGACACGCTCGAAGATGCCCGCCGGTTCTACCTTGCGCAGACAGACGTGGGTCGCCCCGGCGGCTGTTACAGTCCACACAAATGTCCAGCCATTGGCATGAAACATAGGCAGCGTCCAGAGATAACGATCAGCGAGCGACATGGGGTGATGAATTAGCGTGCCCACCACATTTATATAAGCGTTGCGATGCGTGATCATTACACCTTTGGGTTTCGATGTTGTGCCGCTCGTGTAATTGATCGTAAGCAGATCAGTTTCCTGAATGTCAGGATGGAAAAAATCTGTACTCGTCGCGCTCAGAAGTTTCTCGTAACTTAGCCAACCCTGCCGGCCCGCCGGACTATCCTGCACATTTCCTTCGAGTGCTACAAAAGCTTCGGTATTTGGTAACCGTGAACGAATGCCATCGATTGCCTCGAGGTAGTCAGAATGGGCGCAGACGATCTTCGAGCCGCTGTGGTTGATGAGGTAGACGAAGTCATCAGCGGTTAGCCGGTAGTTAAGGGGTACCAGGACCGCGCCGATCTGAGGCACGGCATAAAACGACTCGAGCTGCGCATGAGTGTTCGGGGCGATGTAAGCAACCCGATCGCCTTGTCGGACCCCGAGTGCCTGTAAAACAGCCGACCAGCGATCACATCGTGTGAAGAATTGTTCGTAGGTCAAACGTAACTCACCATCAACCACGCCTTCTCGCTCGGGATAGAGTTTGCGTGTGCGACGAGCGAATTCTAACGGGGTCAGGGGAAGCTCCATGGAATTTCTCCTTTTTGAAGCTATTAAGTGGGGGCGTCAATCCATCAGCAGGTTCCTGGTTTCAGCTTCGCGCATCGCTTCTTCCAGCTCCTTTTGTTTGATGCCCGCGCTTCCGTGGTAACTGATGAATTGCGGAATCAAAGCAGAGATTACAGCTGTTCCGAGCACACACAAAATTCCGCCCGACACGATCGAGGTTCTGACACTGAAAAGAGTGGCAACGATTCCGGCTTCGGCATCACCGAGTTTTGGTCCGGAGGTGTAGCTGATCATCTCTAATCCGGCCAGCCGGCCGCGCAAGTAGTGGGGAATTGTCTGACTCCAAATTGTCATTCGGAAGACTCCGCTAATCATATCGAAACTTCCGGCCAGCGCGAGACAGAATAAAGCCAAATAGAGATTTTGTGCCAAACCAAAAAAGATTATGGCCACGCCCCAGAGCGCGGCCGCCAGCGCGACGAACAAACCATGACGATTGACTTTCCTTGCCCAACCGGAAGTCAGGGTAGCAACGAGCGCGCCCACCGACGGTGCGGCGTAGAAAAATCCAACCGTACCGGCGCCAAATTTTGCGGCAATCGCTGGAAAGAGCGCTGTTGGCATTCCGAAAAACATGGCGTTCATATCAATTAGATACGTTCCGAGAATCTCCTTACGTCTCCAGGCGTAATGCAAACCTTCGCCGACAGACTTCAATGTTGGACGTTCCTCGATTTGCGTGGGCGCCGGCACAGCGCGAATAAGGAACACGGCCGTGAGGGACGCAACAAAGGTTACCAGGTCTATCGAGTAAGCGGTGGTCGCGCCGTATCTCGCGAGGATAATTCCGGCGATGGAAGGGCCCAATATTGTTGTCACATTCCAACGCAGTGAATTCAATGCACTCACCGACGACATTAGTTCCAGCGGCACTATTTTTTGCATCAACGACTCAAACGAAGGACGCTGCAAAGCGACTAGTCCCGCATGAAGCGCGGCGCACACAAATAGCAGCCAAACCTGCGGACGCGGCAGAGTCGCGTTGAAGACCAGCATGGCGGTCACGAGTGTTTGGCCAACCTCCGTTTGCCGCAACATTTTTCGTTTGTCGATAAAGTCAGCATAAGCGCCGCCGACAAACGCCATCAGGAGGATGAAAACGAATTCCGAAGCGCTTAATAGGCCCACTAATAACGTGGATCCAGTCAACTGATAAACCTGCACAGGTACCACAACAAAACTCATCGCTGTGCCAAAAGCGGAAATCAGTTGGCCAAAAAATAGCAAACGATAATCGCGGGAGATTCGTAGCGGCGAGATGTCTATTAACATCAATTCAGCAGGAGGATGACAGATAATCAGCCCAAAATTTATCGCGGCCGTTATCTATGTTGACGGAAGAGGAGAGAAGCGGCAACTTTCTGAAGCATAAAATGGAGGCTCCGTATCGATTCCCTGTGTCTTGAGAACTCACCAACCTCGCAATCATTGACGCGCGATATTTCCGGCAATACGATTCCCGCGCGTTGACGCACTCATCAATCCCGGCCTCGAACGTGGGTCGACGAATACGGAACCGGGAGCGATAGAGACTGTGTGGAAACTCCGGTTCACGGCTGTGCCGCCCGATGTGCGGAAGGGCTGTGCCTGGCTGTGCCCTTCCGGCTAGAGTTGATGGAATCAGGGGCTATGCCCCAACTCAGGGGCGAAGCCCCGAAATGATTAGGGTGCTACCTCCGGTGGGGCGGAGCCGCCACCGCACATCGGGCGGCACAGCCGTGAACCGGAGTTTCCACACAGTCTCTATCGCTCCCGGTTCCGTATTCGTCAACCCACGGCGCCAGACTGTTGCGTCGTGGCCGTGTTCTCCCTCGCAATTAAGCGGTTGCAGAAATTCACTTAAACTCCCGAAACTCTAAAGGAGACTCACGCTCATCGCGTCAATCGATATATCAACACGGCGGCCCGTTTGATTTGTCTTGGCAACGTGTCCAGATCGGCATACTCGCCACGAGCGTGTGCACCTCCGCCGGTTGCGCCTAAACCGTCGAGTCCCGGGATCAAGTGCGCAACGTACGAAACGTCGCCGGCACCTCTTTCGCCGGGATCAAGTGCTTCAATTTTTCCAAAACCAAGATCCTGACTAACTGTGTCGAGCTGTTTCAGCAATTGGTAGTTACCCTCGGCTGGAGGCATGGAGGGAATGCCCTCGTAAAAAGTAATTTTCGCCGAAGTGCCGGGCAAGCTCTTGGCGACGATTTCACGCATCTTTGCACGCGCCGCTTCCTTCTGCTCGGCAGTTATGAAGCGCAGATCCCCACGCACGATCACCTTCGCCGGAACTACGTTTGTCTTTCCTCGCGTTGTAAGGTTCTGCTCTTTGACTTCGACTTCCGTTCCCCCTGAGATCACCGATGGATTGAAAGTCAGATACTGTTCGCCGCGGACGGTTTCGTAAAACTGATTGAGAATGCGCGCCGCCTCAAAGATGGCGCCGTTTCCCATGCTCTTCTTGAAGATTGCCGAGGAGTGTCCGGTCCTCGCAGTAACTTCGAGCAGCCAGTCGCTACTGCCGCGCCGCGCCACTGTAGCGATGTTGCTGCCGCCGTTTTCAAAACTCAATGCCAGATCGCTGCGTTTAGCGGCGGCGATCATATCGCCGCGA
>Ga0137373_10009654_pt1 | contig 10103 bp, 7 predicted proteins | sample SagtaG_5_FD_104912 | JGI IMG/M metagenome (GOLD analysis project Ga0137373, IMG submission 104912) | Vadose zone soil microbial communities from Sagehorn Ranch, Mendocino, California, USA - Sage1_R_80_16 metaG | ecosystem: Environmental > Terrestrial > Soil > Vadose zone | place: USA: California...
CCGAAAGGCCTCGGCCGCGGCATCGAACGCGCCGCTCTGCTCGTGCGCGCGGCCGATCTCTTCCCATGCTCGCGAGTACGTCGGGAACAACTCGAGCGTTTTCCGGGCCTGCTCGGCGAAGCGCTCGCGCTGGCCCGCCTGCCACAGAATCGTGGCGAGGTTGCAGTGCACGACCGGCGACACCGGATCGAGCCGCTTCGCTTCTTCCGCCTGCGCGATCGCTTCGGCGTGCGTTCCCATTGCCAAGAGGTAGTTCGAGTAGTAGTGGCGTGGCATCGATGCGCCCGGATTCAGCTCGATGCCGCGAGCCAGCTCGCTCTCCGCGGTCGGCCAGTCGAACTCGTGGAAGGCCGCGTGTCCCAGCGACACGTGCGCTTCCGCGAGGTCGGGATCGAGCCGCAGCGCTTTCAGCGTATACGGCCGCGCCTTCGCCGTCGCCTCGCGCGGCGAGAGGTGGCCGCGGTCCATCATCGCCAGATAGGTATCGGCGATGCCGGCGTGCGCCGGCGCGTAGTCGGGATCCGCCTGGATCGCCTCCTCGAAACAGCGGATGGCCAGCCGCAGCTCGTCCGCGCTGCGACGCTCCCACAGCGATCGCCCCTGCAGATACGCCTCGTACGCGGCGGGGATGACGCTGCGCGGATTCTGCTCCGGCGCGAGCAGCCGGATGCGCGTCTGCCGAGCCACCTCGATGGCCACCCTGCTCTGCAGCGCCAGGATATCCTCGAGGCTCCCTTCGTAGTTGTCCGCCCAGAGATGCGTCTGGTCGCTGACCTGGATGAGCTGCGCGGTGATGCGCACGCGGCCGCCGGCGCGGCGGACGCTCCCTTCCAGTACGAACGAGACGCCGAGCTCGCGGCCGATTTGCTCGATGGTCTTGTCGGTCGCCTTGTAGGTCATCGCCGACGTACGCGCGATGATGCCCAGCCGGGCCGGATTCAGGCGCCCGAGCTGCGTGATCATCTCTTCCGTCAGGCCGTCGCTGAACGAGTCGTACTTCCTGCTGCCGCTCAAATTCTCGAACGGCAGCACGGCCAGGAGCGCCCGCGCTTCCGCCGGCCGGGCGACGTTCGGCGGCAGCTCCAAGACCTCGGCGACGAAGCGATAGCCGCGCTTCGGAATCGTCTCGATGAGCTCCTCGCCGAGCATCCTTCGCAACAGCGAGATGTGCGATGTCAGCGTGCCGTCCTCGACGACGGCGTCCGACCACACCGTGCGAAAGAGGTCCTGCCGCCGGACCGGCGCGCCGCGGTTCTCGACCAGCAGGATGAGGACGTCGACCGCCTTCGGCGCGAGCTGTATCCGTTCCTCGTCGCGAAAGAGCAGCCCCGCCTCCGCATCCAGGCGGAAACGGCCAAATGCGTACTGCCGCCCGGTTGTCATGAAGAGCCTTTCAGGTTTCGTTGAGAAAAATACCAACTTTCCGAGAGGACGGCCACGGGGCATACGTCCTACCTTGCGAGGACGGAGGAAACGACCATGACTCGATGGACGCGCGTGGCAGCAGCGTTGTTGTTCGTAGCCGTCGCGGCGAGCGGCGCCGAAAAGTACTTGTTCATCTGGGCGGGCGATCAGTCCCGCGGCAAACCCGACTTCCTCGCTGTCGTCGACTTCGACGAGCACTCGCCGAAGTACGGCTCGGTGATCAAGACCGTGCCGTTGGCCGGCGGCGGCGCGACCGGGAACGAGCCGCATCACGTCGGGCTCTCCGCGGACGGAAAGGTCCTGGCCGCGGGTGGCCTGCTCAGCGTGTTGAAAGGACAGCCGGAGATCTTCTTCTTCGACGTTTCCAAGCCGGACGCGCCGATGTTCCTCGGCTCGGCCGATCCGCCGCTTTCCTCGATCACCGACGAGTTCGAAGCCCTTCCCGGAGGCGGATTCCTGGTGACGATGATGGGCGGGCCGCAGGGTCACGCTCCGGGACGCGTCGTCGAATTCGATGCCGCGCGAAAGGTCATCGCCGAACATCCGGCCACGCCCCCCGCGGAGGGCTTCAATCCTCACGGCATCTCCGTACGCGCGGCGATGAACCTGATGGTGACGAGCGACTTCATCTGCCCGACCAGCACGCTGCACGCGGTGCCGGGCGGCCTCGATCTGCGCGGCAGCGTGCGAGTGTGGGACCTGAAGCGCCGCGAGATCGTGCAGACCGTGCCGATCCCCGGCGCCGGCGGCACGATCGACGTGAAGCTGATCCCCGGCGACGCCGAGGGACGCGCGTATACGGCGGGAATGCTCGACGACAAGCTCTATCTCGTCGACACGAAGCGCGGCACGGCGACGGCGGTGTTCGACTTCGCCTCGATCGCGAAGGGCGGCTGGCCGCAGCTCATGCGCATGACCGACGACGGCCGGCGGCTCTTCATTACCATGAATCAGGCCGGCAAAGTGGTCATGTTCGACACGTCGAAACCCGCCTCGCCCAAGGTGCTCAGCGTCCTCGACCTCGGCGCCGGCGCCGGACCGCACTATCTCCGTCTGACAAAAGACGAGCGGCGACTAGTGATCTCCGACTATTTCCTGAACGAGGACGCGATGGGGAAAGTGCACGCTGAGGGCGATCACAAAATTCACGTGGCGAGGGTGACGCACGACGGGATGACGCTCGACCCGAAGTTCCAGCTCGACTTCAACACGGCGTTTGCGACGGGGGCGGCGCGGCCACATGGGATGGCGGTGAAGTAACGTAGCATCGCCGCGGTGCGCGCGCTGGTCCTGCTTGCTCTGGTCGAGCTCTTCGCCATGGGCCTCTGGTTCGGCGTCTCTGCGGTCGCGCCGCAGATCGCCGCGGAGTGGCACCTCGACGCCGCCACGACGGCGTGGCTCACCCTCGCCGTGCAGCTCGGCTTCGTCGCCGGCACACTCCTCAGCGCGCTCCTCAACCTCCCCGACGTCATCCGCACGCGCAACGTCCTGGCCGTCTCCGCCGCCTGCGCCGCGATCGCCAACGCGCTTCTGGCCATCTTCGTGACCAGCGCCGGTCCCGCGATCGCGCTCCGCTTCCTGACCGGCGTCTTCCTCGCGGGCGTCTACCCGCCGGGGATGAAGCTGATCGCGACCTGGTTCCGCCAGGGCCGCGGCTTCGCCCTCGGCGTGCTGATCGGCGCGCTCACGCTCGGCAAGGCCTCGCCGTACCTCGTGAACGCCTTCGGCTCCTCGCGGTGGCGCGTGAACGTCGGCTTGGCCTCGGTCATCGCCACGCTCGCCGTCGTCCTGGTCGTCTTCTTCGTCCGCGAGGGGCCGTACGCGCTGCCGAACCAGCCCTTCGACATCGGGCAGATCGCCAAGGCCTTCCGCAACCGCGGCGTGCGTCTGGCGAACTTTGGCTACTTCGGCCACATGTGGGAGCTGTACGCGATGTGGACGTGGGCGCCGGTGATGATCCGGGCCAGTCTCGCGGCGAGCGGCGATCCGCCGGTGTACGCCGAGGTGGCGTCGTTCGTGGTCATCGGCGCGGGGGCGGCGGGCTGCGCGATCGCCGGCCGCATGGCCGACCGCATCGGCCGCCCGATTGTCGCCTCGGCCGCGATGATCGTCAGCGGCGCCTGCTGCATCGTCATCGGCTTCTTCTACGGCCACTCCCCCATCGCCCTCCTCATCATCGCCGCGATCTGGGGCGCCACCGTCGTGGCCGACTCCGCGCAGTTCTCCGCGTGCGTGACGGAATTCGGCGATCCGCGCTACGTCGGCACCGCGCTGACGATGCAGACCTGCATCGGCTTTCTGATCACGACGATCTCGATCCGAATGATGCCGGCGCTCGTGGCGCGGCTGGGATGGCAGCACGCGTTCGCCGCGCTGGCCATCGGGCCATTTCTGGGGACGATCGCGATGCTGCGTCTGAGGGTCAGGTCTTGATTTTTGACTTTCTTATTTGCGCTGCAAATAAGAAACTCAAAAATCAAGACCTGACCCTCTACGGCTGCGGCTTATATGTCCCCTGCGTCGGCGAAGTCGGGCTGACCACCTCGACCTTGTTGCGCACCAAGTCGATCGAAATCTGCTGCGCTGTCAGCGTCCCGTTCGGCGCCGTCGCGATGGCGGGGTTGCCGGTCACGTAGACCATGCGCCGGTTCACGAAGTACGTGGCCTTGTCGCCGGTGGCCTTGCGGCTCGTGGCGGTGTCGATGAGGACGACCTTCTGCTCGGCCTCGATGTGCTCGATCCGCTTCGAGGCGTCGAGGAAGAACGTCGCCTTCTCGCCGGTCATGTGGCGCGTCTCGTCGTCGATCTTCACGTTGCCGGTGAGCTCGATGCGCCGCTCGTTCTTGTGCGCGACGAGGGTGTCGCTGTGCGTGAGCATCGGCGTCTTGCGGGCCTCGCCGCTCGACGAGGTGTTGTAGAGGATCGTGCGGACGCCGCCGCGCGCCGTGACCTGATCGCCCTGTCCCTGCACCTGCATCTCCGCCGCGAACATCGTGTTCGTTTCCTGCCAGGCGCGCACGTTGCCGCTGAACACGGCCAGCTTCGCCGCCTGGCGGATCACGAGCTGATCGGAGTTGACGAAGACCGGCTTGCCCGCGGGGAAAAGATTCGTGGCGTCGGCGGTCGGGCCGCCGCCTTTGGAGACGAGCTGCGCGATCACGTCGCCCTGCGCGCGGGCGCTCTGAGCGCGCGGGGAAAGCTCGATCTGCGTCGCCTTCAGGATGTTGCCGTCCGAGACCACGGTCGGGTTGAAGCCCGGCATTGCGGTGAGGATCACCAGATCGTTGACGATGTCGTACGTGGCCCGCACCGTCCTGGCGTCGTTCCTCGGATCGCGGTAGTGGACGTTTCCCTCCATGGCCGCGTTGATGGCCTTGTGCGTCGCGGCGTTGAAGTAGACGACGAGGTGGTCCGTGGTGACGTCGCGCGGCACGGGGCCGAGCTCCTTCATCACGATCTCGCCGTCGGCCTTCAGATCGGTGACGACCTTGTTCGTCAGCGCGGCGCGGAACGTGCGCGCCACGATGTCGCGCCTCGGCGGCCCTTCGATCACCGCGTGCGCCAGCGCCACCTCGCCCGCCGTGTTCAGCGCGTTGATCTGGCCGGTCGGCCCGAGCTCGCTCCAGAAGCGATCGCAGGTCAGCTCCTTCCGCCCCGAGGCGTTGCCGGCGATCTGTGAGGCCGCGCCCATGACGATGTCGACGTGCCCGTTGCCGTCGAGCCCCGACAGCGTTTTGCGGTCGGGCGTGAAGCGCGCGGCCATGTGATCGCAGACCACGCGGTCGTCGCCGTGCGTGTAGACGACGTCCTTCGTGAAGTCGACGTTGTTCTCCTTGCGGCGGAAAACGCCGTCCTGGGCCTTGAGGTTCATCGGCAGCTCGGCCGGCTCGTCCGGCTGCATCGTGGCGTCGACCTTCTCGAAGAGGTGGAGCATCTCCGCCTGCACGTCGAGATCGAGCGCGCCGCCGCTGCCGGTCCATCGGTCGATGCGGAAGTTCACAGCCACGTGGTTCGTGAGGTGGTTGCCGTCGAACTTGATCTCCGCCGTGGTGATCTCGACGCCGTCGCTCGACACGACCTTTACGCCCCCCTTCGCCTCCGACTCCTTCGTGTTGCTGTTGAACTGCGCCTGCGGGCAGACCAGGTCGTAGGTCAGACCGGTCGGCCGATAGATCGTGAGCTGCACCTCCTCGAGCGTGTTCCACCCCGACTTGAAGGCGATGACACGGCGCGCCCGGATGCGCGAGACGACGCGGCCGCCGATGGTCTGGGTGTCCTCGAACGTTTTCGACTCGATGTTGGCGGGATCGAACGGGCGGATCGTCGACGTGACGCCGGTCGAGGGGACTTTCTCCTTCCCGCGGCGGCCGGTGCGCCAGCTCAGGACGATGAGGAGGATGAAGGCGATGCCGACGATCGGAAGCGCGACGCGTAGGATGCGGATCGTCCGCTGCACGCGCCTCGCAACTTCTTATGCCTGAGGCGAATTCCGCGCGTCGACGACGTTCATGCGCGCCCCCGCGGCGGCGAATCCGTCGGGCTCGAGGTGAAAGAGGACGTCGCTGCGCGCGCGTACGAGCTCGGAGAGAAGCGCCTTTGCGGAGGGCCAAACGACCGCGGCGGCGCGCCCACCGCCGTCGCGCAGGAGGAGCTCGCAGCAGTCGTCGGCGAAGGGGCGCTGCGACACGACCTCAACGCCGCGCGCGAGGAAGAGCGGCTGTGGGTTGCCGGCGCCGAACGGCTGCAGCAACTCGTGCGCCGCGAGGAGCTCGCGGTCGATCTCGCCGAGGGTCAGCTCGGCGTCGACGCGGGCGACGCGGCGAAAGAGATCGTCGTCGAGCGCCGCGAAGTTTTCCGTCAGCCGCGCGCGCAGCGCGTCGAGGTTGCGCCGCGCCAGCGAGAACCCGCACGCGAATGGATGTCCGCCGAAGTGCGCGAAGAGATCGTGTACGGCGCCGAGCTGCGCGTGGAGATCGATCGACGCGATGCTGCGCGCCGAGCCGACGCAGAGGTCGCCGTCGATCGAGATCGCCAGCGTGGGCCGGTGGTAGCGCTGCGCAATGCGACCGGCGGTCAGTCCGATGACGCCGCGATGCCATCCCTCCCCCGCCACAATGATGATCCGCTCATCGCCTCGTACTTGAAGCTCCGCCTCCTCGCGGACCTGCTTCTCGATGGCCTGCCGCTCGTCGTTGAGCCGGTCGAGCTCCGCGCAGAGCTGCCACGCGGCGTTGTCGTCGGCGGCGGCGAAGAGGTCGATCGCCGTGTCGGCCGAGGCGAGGCGGCCGGCGGCGTTGATGCGCGGGCCGATCTTGAAGCCGATGTCTACGGCTCGTAGAGGCTTCCCCAGCAATCCGAGGCGGCGGATCAGCGTTCGCAGCCCTCGGTTGCGCGGCTCGGCGAGCGCGTTCAGGCCGAGCCACGCGATCGTCCGATTCTCGCCGACGAGCGGCGCGACGTCGGCGACGGTGCCGATGGCGGCGATCTTCAGCAGCGACTCGATGGAGGTCTTCCGCCCGTTGCGCCGAATGAGCTCGCAGCAGAGTTTGAAGGCGACGCCGACGCCGGCGAGCTCCTTGAATGGGTAGTCGCACCCCGGCTGCTTCGGGTTCAGCACCGCGGCAGCCTCGGGGAGCGTGCCGGGCGGGAGGTGGTGATCGGTGATGATGACGTCGATGCCGCGCTCGAGCGCGCGCCGCACCGGCTCGACGCTGGTGATCCCGCAATCGACGGTAATCACGAGCTTTACGGCGCGCTCCGCGAGGACGCGCTCCAGCACCTCGCTCTTCAAGCCGTAGCCGTCGACGAGGCGGTGCGGCACGACGTGCGCGGCGTCCGCGCCGAGGGTGCGCAGCACGGTCTGCAGGAGAACGATCGAGGTGACGCCGTCGACGTCGTAGTCGCCGTAAATCAGAACCGTCTCGCTGTCACGGACCGCGCGCTCGATCCGCGCGCAGGCCTCCGCCATCCCGTGAATCCCCGCAGGGTCGTGAAGATCGGAGAGCATCGGCGCCGCAAAGCGCCGGAAATCGTCCTCGGTCACGACGCCGCGCCGCGCCACGATCGCGCGCAGTTTGTCGTTGGCGATGGGAAGCCGCGGGAGGTCTGTGGGAACGTCGAGGAGGTGCCAGTGATCGTGGAGCACGTCCATTCAGTGTACATTCCTTCGACTGCTAAACTGACCTCCGATGGCCGATCATCTCCTCGTCGCCGATCCGCCGCCAGTGCACGCAAACCATTCCGTCGGCAGGGGATCCTTCGCCGTCGTTGCGGCTCAGAGGCTGTGAAGAAATGTGGGGGCGGGATTCATCCCGCCGGCGCGGACTGAAGTCCGCGCCACATTTCTTCACAGCCTCTCAGGATGACACCGGCGCGTGGGCCGAGTGAAAGCGTTCTGCTTAGTCCTTCTCCGGCGGATCGCCTGACGGCGACTCCTCCGCCTCCTCTCTCTTCTCCGCTTCGATGACGTGGCGCTTCGACTCGACGAAGAGCGATTCGAGCTCCTGCATCGCGCTTCCGAGGGAGCCGGAGCCGCGGACGTTGTCGCGACCGCGCCGCATCAAAGCGACGGCGCCGACAGTCAGGAGAACGACGGCAACGAGAATCGCCAGCAACAGCAGGCAACCAAACACGGGCTGCATGGCGAAGACGCCTACGACTTCTCGAACACTCCCATGCGCCGAAACTTCTTGTACCTCTCCTCGGGGAGAACGTTCGGCTTCACCTTCTTCAGCTCCGTCAGCGCCTTCTCCAGGTAGGGTCCGAGGAGCTCGGCGGCCTTGTTCGCGTCGGCGTGGGCGCCGCCGGCGGGCTCGGGGACGATCTCGTCGATGATTCCGAACTTCTTCAGGTCCGTGGCCGTGATGCGCATCGCCGCGGCCGCATCCGCCGCGGCCGACGCGTTCTTCCACAGGATTGCCGCGCATCCCTCGGGCGAGATCACCGAGTAGACGGCGTGCTCGAGCATGAAGACGCGGTCGCCGACGCCGAGGCCGAGGGCGCCGCCGCTGCCGCCTTCGCCGATCACGGAGATGATGATCGGCACCTGCAGCCCGGCCATCTCTCGCAGATTCACCGCGATCGCCTCGGCCTGGCCGCGCTCCTCCGCGCCGACGCCCGGATAGGCGCCCTGCGTGTCGACGAAGGAAAAGATCGGCACCTTGAACTTCTCCGCCAGCTTCATGATCCGCAGCGCTTTTCGGAACCCCTCGGGGCGCGGCTGCCCGAAGTTGCGGATGATCTTCTCCTTCGTGTTCCGCCCCTTCTGATGCCCGACGATCGCGCAGGCGTGGCCGCGGAAGCGCGCGAAACCGGCCACGACCGCGGCGTCGTCGGCGAAGTTGCGGTCGCCGTGGATCTCGATCCACTCGTCGAACAGCGCGGCGATGAAGTCGAGCGTGTAGGGGCGCTGGGGATGCCGGGCCACGAGCGTTTTCTGCCACGGCGTGAGGTTCGCGTAGATGTCGTGCGCGACTTTGGTAAGCTTCTCCTGCAGCTCGGTGAGCCGGGACGGATCGCCGTCGGCGGCCGACACCTCTTCGATCTGGCGCCGGATCTGGAGGATCGGCTCCTCGAATTGCATCGGATCGCCGTTCATGGTGCGGCACCCTAACAAATGAACCAGAGGCGGTCAAACCAATGGACGTGACTCTTACGGAAGCGACTGAAAAGCCAGCAACTAAGCCGTTGCTGGAGGTGTGGGGACGCAACGAATTGATGCGCCACGTCCCCTCCCTGGAGTGGCTGGTGTGGAAGCTCGACCAGGATCTCCGCCACCGCATCGAGAAGCTCTACGTCTCCATCGCGGCGATCCCCCACGACGACCCTCGCCGCGGGCCGATCGACGAGCACGGCCGGACGCTCTGCCGCGCCATCGACCGCCTGGCCGAGACGGCGCGGCACATGCGCGTCAACCAGCCGCCGAGCGACCTCGGCGAACGCCTGGCCTGGTCGATCAACCACGCCATCTCCTGCCTGAACTCGCTCGACCCGAGCCTCTTCGGCCGCCGCTACCCGTTCCACACCTTCGAGCGCTCGAAGTCGGAGCCGCTCTACGGCGCGATGGTCGCGGTGATGTCGCACGTGCGCGATCTGACCGCGCTGGTGCGGACGATCGCTCCCGACCTCGACGAGCGCCTGCTCGAAGGGCTGGTCACGCTGGAGCGACCGCTGCGCCGCGAGGCGATCGGGTAAATCTGTCACCCCGAGCGTTAGCGAGGGGCCTGGGCGGGCGGGCGTCGCGATTCGGCTGCCTCGCAGCGCCACCCACGCCCCCAGGCCCCTCGCTCACGCTCGGGGTGACACTGCTACAGCGCCCTCCACTGAATCTTACGGAACAGCACGCGCCCCGTGTGCGTCTGCAGTCCGATAAAGCGCGGTTCCTGCGGCGTCGAGGCCAGGCCGCGACGCGGCGACTGCGGGTCGCCGGCGAAGTGGAAGCGGTTCACGGCGCTGCCGTTCAACGCGACCGTGAAGTCGGCGCCGTCGACGGTGATCTCGTAGTCGTTCCACTCGCCGACCGGCCGCACGATGACGGGGCCGTCGGTCGGGCCCTTGAACGAGTAGATCGCCGCGGTGCGGTAGATCGCCGCGCCATCGGGCTGCCCCAGGTTGTCGATCTGTACCTCGAAGCCGAAGTTCACGCCGACGTACGCGGTGTTGTCGTAGTTCTCCCCCTC
>Ga0137373_10009655_pt1 | contig 10103 bp, 14 predicted proteins | sample SagtaG_5_FD_104912 | JGI IMG/M metagenome (GOLD analysis project Ga0137373, IMG submission 104912) | Vadose zone soil microbial communities from Sagehorn Ranch, Mendocino, California, USA - Sage1_R_80_16 metaG | ecosystem: Environmental > Terrestrial > Soil > Vadose zone | place: USA...
GATGCACAACGGTAAGGAAGGATGGAGAATAAAGAATGTGATCTATAGTGACAAGTCTGATCTGGTCAAGATCTTAAGCCCGCACCAATAATTGCTCTTGAGAAGGAGCGCATATAACGAACCACCTGTTGCAGCGGAGCGACGATAGCGCTTTCCGCAAGTTGATTGGTTCCGGTCTAGCTTGAACGAATTCGCGCCGCCCGCTTAACAGGATTGTTAGGCGTCATGATTCAGCCGCTTGCCGAACTAACATTCGTCATCAGCGTCTCTCCTAATTATCCACGAGGAGGTTCTATGGCATCGAAGGTAAGGTCAAAAGATATAGCCGCGGCAAGTCCTATTGTTGGTGCCGCCGCGGATACAAACATTCAAATCACAGCGTATAGGAACGGCTACCTCATCAAAGGCGATATCACTCTGAGCCACGCCGGATTGAAAGACTTCGCCACCTGGAATGAGCCAATGGGTGCTTGGTACATCTCTAAGAGAAGGGCGTACGAGTACGATCACCACTACGGCCTCCGACTATTTTCGGGGTAAATCTTGGGGAGGTTCCTCAAAGCCGAAACGCAGCGCTGCGACGTAGCTTGTGTGGGTTCCCGCCGCAGCTGAAGCCAAACGTTGGGCAACACGGGAGACAGACGACATTGCAGCCTGGCAATCACCAGCTTGAAATAGTGGCCTATGATCCTGATTGGCCGGCTGCCTTCGAGGCGGAGGCTAATCGTCTTCGAAGTGCGCTCGGACCGTTGGCGCTACGCATCGACCATAATGGGTCAACTTCTATCGCCGGGCTCAGCGCCAAACCAATCATAGACATTCAGGTGTCGGTCGCCTCGCTGCAGCCGATGGCGTCGTATGAGGAACGGCTTGGAGCTCTGGGATACTTTCACGTGCCTCATCCCGATGACTCTTTCTGTCCTTTCTTCTATCGGCCTCGGCAGTGGCCGCACAGTCACCATGTTCATCTAGTCGAAGCGGGCGGCGTTGAAGAACGAAGGACATTGGCGTTTCGCGATTACCTTCGCGACCACCCTGCCGCGGCACGTAAATACGAAAACCTCAAACGAGATCTGGCAGGGAAAGTTGCGGCGACCAATCCCGAATCCCGTGAAAGGTATGCCCATGCAAAGACAGACTTCATTGAAGGTGTTATTGCAATGGCTTTAAGCGGTGGCTATCCGCGAGAGCTTCTTCATGCCGATGTTGCCCAACGGAGCATCTCATGCACGTTGAATTGGGACGCGGGTGATGCGGGCGTTAGATTGCTTCGCAATGCCCAAAGGAAGACGCGATATTGAGAATGCTCGGAATATTAGGGAAGAGGGCCTTTTGACCGAGGAGGAATTGATGCGGTTTAGTTCAGAGGCGCGTGAGGCTCTCGAGGTAATCGATCGCATCCGACGCGCCTAACAAGCGCTTGCAATGACGGCGCGATCGCGTGCTTCTCAAGTAACCTTTTTCCCTCAGCTTGAATGCTGGTCGCGCGCCGTAGTGAAGCCAAGCGCATCCAGCAAGCTTCATAACCTCAATCGCCCGTGCGCGCCGCTTACGCCTGGCGTTAGTTTGCTATGAAAGGTAAAGCTAAATGAAGAAGCATCTCGTATTTGTTTATGGTACGTTGAGACGCGGCGGTGCGCGCGCAATGTCTATAAGATTTCCCAATTCAAAATTTATTGCTGATGCTAAAGTAAGCGGCAGCCTCTATGATCTAGGTGCATATCCTGGCTTGCTACTTAATGAATCGAACTCATTGGTTATTGGCGAAGTGTATGAAGTTGATGATGAGACTCTGAATAAGTTGGATGATTTTGAAGCATCAAGTCATATTGGCGGAAGCAGGTTGAAATCTCCTTCGATACCCACAAAAGGTTGTGTTGGACTTATGAACCTAATCCTGAATTGTTTTCCCATCGTACATTAATTACATCAGGTGATTGGATTGAATATGCTAAGACGAAAACAGACTGGCCTGGAGACACATGGCCTGATGAAACTCAGAGTTAATAATGAGACGGCATATCTCATGACCGCAACCTAGCAGCTCATTCAAACCGACGCCTTGTTAACATTCTTTTCATGCTGCTTCCTCCGGCTTAATTGTGTGCTGCTCGCTCGGCGCCGGTTAATTCGGGCGTTGAGCGCTTCGTGGTCGTAAAAGTTTCCGAAGGCTGTTCCGTTAGCGCCAAGATCCCTACTCTTTAAGTGGAGAAATCATGAACATGCGCAAGGAAATCGAGAGAGTGACGCTGGCCACGTCGGTGGTGATTGGGGTCTTGGCCGTGGCCCTGCTCGGAGCGTGGGCGCAGCCCCAGAACAAGCAGGGGGTACTGCGCTCGACGATCGCATTCGTGAGCACACGGCACGATCCCGCGGCCGATCCCGCGGTCGATTCCCAGCGCGCCTGGCTCGCTGCCGAAATCTATCTGATGGACGGGGACGGCACGAACCCGCGGCGTTTGACTGAGAACACCTACTCTGATGGTTTCCCAGCCTTGTCGCCGGACGGGACAAGGATCGTATTCGACACCAACCGGCTACGGACCGAGGGGGAACCCCTAAACACGTCGGACCTCTTTGTGATGAACGCGGACGGCACTGGACAGACGTCGCTGACGCGAGGAAGCTCCGCAACCTGGTCCCCGGATGGCCGAAAGATCGCGTTCCACGCGTCAGCGTCGGGCAAGGGGCAGCCGATCAATTCGTTACCGGGCGCTGCGACAACGGACAGCGATATCTTCGTAATGAACGTAGACGACTTCCTCAAGCACCGGGCGCGGCCGAAGAACATAACGAACAACCCAGCTGCGATTGACGATGATCCGGACTGGTCGCCCCAGGGGCAGAAGGTCATGTTCACGAGCCACGCTGTCACCGACAATACAGACAATCACGTCACCGCTGAGATTTACGTGATCGACGCGGACGGGAAGGGCAATCCGACGCGCCTGACCAACAACGCCGAAGAGGAGCGGGCACCATCCTGGTCTCAGGACGGCAAGCGCGTGGTCTTCTGTTGCAGGAGAGGCGGTCCCGACCTCGAAATCTGCGTCATGAACGCGGATGGCACCGGACAGCTCCAACTGACCGACAATACAATCGGCGACTTGACACCCTCGTGGTCACCCGATGGCAAGAAGATCGTATTCCACAGGCGTGTCGGGGGACGCGGTCAATTCCAGCTTTTCGTGATCAATGCGGACGGCACTGGCGAGAAGCAACTGACCTCTCCCCCGGGTCTCAACGCGTTTCCGAATTGGGGCGAGCTCCGCGGCCGAGGGCCGATGAAGTAGAACGCCGTTGTTTCTGACCAGGTATTTGAGCACAATGTGTGCTGTCGATGGAGGCCATATGAGAAAAGCGGAATTGACATTGCCGGAGATCGCGCTGATAGGCGGTACTCGCGGGCTTCTCGGAGCTGGGGTCGCGCTCTTGCTCTCGGACCGGCTCAATCGTAGCCAGCGGAAGGCCCTTGGGTGGGCTCTGTTTCTGGTCGGGGCGATAAGTACCATCCCTCTGGCGGTAGAGGTATTGAGCAAAAGGCAGTAACTGTCAAAGATGAAGCCGCCGCTGTTCGGCAGGGCGCTCCTAAGAATTAGGTTGGGTTTCAAGCTCGCCCGAATTCATAAAAGCCCTTGGCGATACTTAGTTCTCCGCCGCGCGTCAACAGGCGCTTGCAGTTGACGCGCGAATCAGCGAGCCTCTCATCTTCATAGGCCCGTGCGCGCCGCTGATCCCCGGCGTTCGATAACTCGCTTATATGTAAACTTAAACGAATGCATCAATGAATCTTCCCGCCTATTTGAAATCACTTGGATATATCGAAGTTCCTTTCAACGTAACACGCGTCAATCATATCGTGGTTCATGCTAAGGTAAACGGTGAAGATGTTGTCTTGATAGTTGACACCGGAGCGTCTCAGACCTGCATTGCCGAAAGCTGCGCGGAACGGCTGGGCTTGACATCCGGCAGAGTGGAGAAGGTTGCAGTAAGCTTCGCTCTGCCGAAGAGGACTAAGGCATTAAGCAAATTGGACAGCCTGGATATTGGTTCTTTACATCTGACAAATTTTGAGACGTGGCTTGTTGATTTCTCCTACATCAATATGATTGTTCAGATGAAAGGCGAAGAATTTTGTGACGGCGTCCTTGGTGCGGATATTTTGAGGCGTACGCGTGCGGTGATTGATTACAAGTGCTGCAAAATGTATCTGAAAGGTGCGTAATTCACCTAACGAAGCGGCGGCAGCTAACGACGCGATAGTGTGCTTCTCAAGTAATCTCTTTCTCTGCTGCTTGAATGCTGATCGCGTGCGCATGATGCCGGGCGTTCGGCGGCTCAATGTCACCTCCCAGGCAGCGACTAGGTGAAGAACATGAACAACAACGACGCAAGTAAGGGAGTAAAATGAAGAAAATAACTATCCTGTGTTTGTCCTTATTGCTGGGTGGAACTGCTTTGGCGGAGATGTCGAGAGCGTCTGGGAATCGCGACGATTCAACACAAGTCTTCTGGCAAAAGTTCAAAGCAGCAGTCAGCAAGGTGGATTTAGAGGCAGTTGCTAGCCTGTCAAAGTTTCCAATTAAAATGTCTTATGGTAAAGCCAGCATCAAGAACAAAGCTCAACTCCAAAGACGTTATCGAGAGGTTTTCAATGAGCAAACAAACGCAGCAGTTTGCTTCACTAAAGCACAGCCGGAAATGGATGCGGGAAATCCGAAAGGGTTTACCATCGCTTGCCCGGATGCGGCAGGCAACGAAGTTGTCATATATCATTTCGAGCAAACTATTAGGGGTTGGAAATTCACAGCGCTTGATAACCTTAACGAGTAGCCACCATCAAACTATCGGAATAGCTACTTGTTAAGGTGTGACAATTGAAACCATCATCCGAAGGAAACAACGTGCATGGTATAGCTTTAACTTTCAGCCGGATGATTCGGCCGGCAGTCTTGAGTCTGGCATTGACGTGTGTAGCCGTTGGCCCCACCTGTGTCGCGCAAGAGCTACCCAAACTAAACACCTTTAACTTGATACCTTATCGCAAGGGTGATCAGTGGGGCTTCAGCGACTCGAATAAAAAGCTCGTTGTCCCAATTCGTTATGACAATGTTGAGCGGTTTTCCGAAGGCCTGGCTCTCGTGTCATTAAACGGCAAGTACGGATTCATTGACGAGAGCGGCATGGAAATAATTCCGCTCAAGTATGACTCGGCCGGGCCATTTTCAGAGGGCCTGGCTGAGGTGTTAATGGCGGACGAGCTCGGTAACTTAGAGTCTGGTAAAGCTGGCTACATAGACCGGAGCGGCAAGGTAGTGATTCCGCTCAAGTATGATGCTGTAGGATTTTTTCCGCGTTCGCTTTACGGCCAACCTTTTTCTCGCGGACTGGCGCGTGTTTTATTAAACGGTAAGTATGGCTACATAGATCGTAACGGCAAGGAAGTGACGCCATTCAAGTACGACTATGTTGAGCGGTTTTCCGAAGGCCTGGCAGTGGCGCGGCTGGGTAATAAATGGGGGTTCATAGACCAAAGCGGCGAAGAACTCACGCCGTTCAAGTATGACAAACTTGAATCATTCTCTGGAGGCCTGGCCGTGGCCCAACTGGGCGGCTGGGGAGGTTACATAGACCGGAGCGGTAAAGAAGTGACTTTGTTCAAATATGAGATAGCTAATTCACTTTCCGACGGTTTAGCCAGGGTATCGCTGAAAGGCAAATATGGATTTATCGATCAGAGCGGCAAGGAAGTAGTTCCCGTAAAGTACGACCTGGCCGGGATTTTTTCCGAAGGTTTGGCTGATGTGAACTTGAAAGACAGTTGGATTTTGATAGACCACAGCGGCAAGCAACTCGTCGCGCTCAACTACGGGATCACGCCATTCTCCGACGGCCTGGCTGTAGTAAGTGTGCACAATAAATATGGCTACATTGACAAGAGCGGCAAGCTGGTAATTCCGCTCAAATATGAATCGGCCTTTTCATTCTCCGACGGCCTGGCTGTGGCGCTGCTGAATGGCAAGCGCGGCATCATAGATAAGACTGGCAAGGCGGTAACTGCATTCAAGTACAGTTTTGTGGGTGAATTTTCTGACGGACTCGCTATGGTGGAACTCGATGGCAAGCACGGTTACGTTGACCGGAACGGAAAAGAAGTGACGCCGCTTAAGTATGAGGTCGCTGATAGATTTTCAGGTGGCTTGGCGATGGTGAAACTGAACGGCCAAGAAGGTTACGTCGGGCGGGACGGGACTGAGTATTTCGAGCCCTAAAATTGGTTGCCGCATTCGGCGCATTCGTCGGCCTCACAATCAGATTCGACTTTCGAGAGGACGAAGGAAAGAAATGCTGGTAATCAAGGAGTTAAAGAAGACTTATCCGAGCGGAGTTCAGGCGCTCAAGGGAATTACCTTCGAAGCTCCTTCGGGGATGTTCGGACTGCTCGGACCGAATGGCGCGGGCAAGACAACGCTGATGAAGATAGCCGCAACCCTGCTGGAACCAGACTCAGGTGGAATTGAGATTGATGACGTTGACGTAGTAACCGACAAAAGGACGGCGCGCAGAATGCTCGGGTACTTGCCGCAGGATTTCGGACTCTACCCAACTCTAACGGCCGAGCAAACGCTCAATTACCTGGCAAAACTCAAAGGCGTCATGGATGACAAAGAGCGCAAGGCACTAATTGACGAGTTGTTCGAGAGAGTGAATCTTTCATTTGCGCGCACGCAGAAGGTTGGAGGGTTTTCGGGAGGTATGCGACAGCGCTTAGGCATCGCGCAAGCTCTTATCGGGCAGCCAAAACTGATCATAGTTGATGAGCCGACGGCAGGGTTAGATCCCGACTGCGAAGAAATGATTTTTAGCCGCGACTTCAAAGCCGACAGTTCTTCCCGGCGCAACGCGGCTTCCCAAATCGCGCCCGTAATTTGACTGATTGCTTCTCGTGGCGCGCAACAGGCAATGATCTCGCCCTGCCGGATAATGGCCATTCGCCGGCAAAGGTTTGAGACGTCAGAGACGATGTGAGTTGAAAGAATAACTACCGTATTCTCGCCGGCAATTTCAGATAGCAGGTTATGAAAACGTACGCGCTCCTCGGTCTGAGCGGCCGCGGATGGTCAATCCTTGTAACAGGCGTGTCGGCAGCAATAGCTGTGATCGCAGGTTTGATGGTCGGCACCGAAAAGTGATTGAAAACTCTGAAGCAAGGTGAAGCGCAGGTTGAAACGCTTCGCTCGTAGTTGAAGCGCATCGTCATGTTTACTTCGCTGATAACTAACCGATGACGAAGATAAATTCCGTAGCTTCTACGTCAAAAATATAGACCAACTCCATCCGATATTTTGGCGGAGGTTGCGGCTGCCCATTGTCTTGAGTATCTGCACGCTGAACCGGCGAGAACAGGATCACTGAAAGCCAGAGAAGGTTTTTGAATGTGTTCATAGCAAGACCTCATTAGGTTTACAGGTTAAATTCAAAAGTACCTTTCTCTGAACGTTAATAGCACTCAACCTTGCGCCTAACATCCGGTTCAAGTGCGAACCCTTTCCATTGCAATCTCGGATGACTTGAAACCAAGTCGCTCCCAGAATCCGCTGCTTCCGCGACCTGCACGTAACATCCATGTGATTCCGGTATCTTCTTTGATAAGCTGCTGCACAAGTTCACGACCGATGCCCTGTCCACGTTTATCAGCGGCTACAGCAACCATCGAGATATAACCATTGGAGACCTCATCACATAAGGCCCTGGCAAATCCTACAATGCGAGAACCATCAAGCACTACGACGGTTCGATTGGTATGCTCCAGCATCTTCTTGAACCTTTCAGAATCAGTAACACGATCCTGCCAGCCTAGCTCAGATAGAAACCGGCGAACAGATTCATAATCTTCAGGAGTAATTGATCTAAATTTCATCTTCGTGTTTCTTTGACTATCATTTGTATAAAGTGATCTGGCGCATCCTTTATTATCGACATCACCACGCAATGAAAGCTGTGAGAAAGCACCTGCTCTTCGGCTTTGTGGTTAGGGCGATTATCTAAGTGGTGATTTTAGCAAAGGCAATGATGATAAGGGCATAAGGATTGCTAAATTTCTTAGTACGCAAAGCCATGCAGAGCAGATGTACTGTTTTGTAGTGGGGGATTGCGAGACTGAATGGAGGTAAAACATGTGTTCTGAAATCAATGTTGTAAGGCGAACGGCTGGCGTTCTTGCCGTTGGGGTAGCGCTTCTGTTCGGGATAGGCATGACGAAGCAGGTGCTTGGGGATTATCCCACATATTACGCTTGGCAGAAGGGTGCTAAGCAAGCGAGGGATATAGTAAAGACACAACAGAAAACCGAAAGGCGGGCGCTCGGAATTCATCAGAGGGGTGAGCGCGAAGCGCTCAAGAGCCATCAGAGAGTAGAAAGAGAAGCATTTAGGCCGGCCCGGACGCCGAAGCTACTGAAGCCGCGCCATAACTACAGGCATTCGGCACACAAGGGGTGCATTAAGGATTGCAACCTATCCCACAAGCGGGCGACGCGCGCTTGCCATGGAAGGACGGGTGCTGACCGGCGGGCGTGCGAGAGGGCTGCAAACGAAGAGCACCGCAGATGTCATGCAGGCTGTCCAAAGTGAATTCAGCCGGAACATTTACTTTAAAAGGTGGGATGCCAAAGTGCAGAGAGAATAAGCCTCCTCGCAATTGATGCAAAGGCGCGTCTAACAAGTCACCCGACCGGACGCGCCGATACCTCCCTTTCATGTACTTCATTGCGTGGTCATAAGGGCATCAGCCGCATAGATTGCCCGGAGAGAAAGACTTTGGATTGGTATGTCAGAGTTAGATTGAAGAATTGGAAGAAGAGATCGATGTCGAAAGAGAAAGTCTTGTCCCTCGCGCGGGTATCTTTCATGTTAAACTTGGTCTGTTTCATGCCAACAATTGCCGGAACCAAGACCGGCGAAGAATCCTTGCCATCGCTGTCATTATCGCGGTGGTTGTCATAGGGCTTATCTTCGGCAGATCGGACTAGAGACCTTACTTGCGACTCAGGAGTTATGATGCTTCGCGCTTCTGAGAAATGGACGACCGTATACATAGTCTCGCCGAAAAGATCTGGCACTACCACCACATGAATCATCAGCTTTTTAGAGCTGATACGATCCTCGTGCTCTGCAGTCACGATAAAAGGGTAGCGGAGAGGGGTGCGCAGCTATTTCACGAGGGATGGGCGCCCTTGCTTATCTTCTCGGGCGGTCTGGGAGCGATCACGAGAAGTATCTGGAGCGAGCCGGAGGCGGATCAGTTCGCGGCAATTGCAATCAAGATGGGTGTGCCGGAGGAGAAGATACTTATCGAGAATAAATCTTCGAACACCGGTGAAAACATTTTGTTTACGAGGCAGTTGTTGGAGGAGAAAAAGCTTGACCCCCAGAAGTTCATCCTGGTGCAGAAGCCTTACATGGAGCGCAGGAGCTTTGCTACGTTCAGAAAGTTGTGGCCGGAGAAAGAGGTAATTGTTACTTCACAGCAAGTATCGTTCGATGAATACCTGGAAGCGTATGCCAGCCGAGAGCTTTCAAGCGATGACGTGATCGGCATCATGGTGGGAGATTTGCAGCGGATCAAGGTATACGCGCAGAAAGATTTTCAAATCCATCAGGAGATACCTGATGATGTTTGGTCTGCTTACGATGAGCTGGTCAGAGCCGGTTATGACCGGCATCTGATCTGTCTTCGTACTAAAATGGAGCTACGCTCGGAATTGGACGTACTCTAATGCGCCAATCACGCTGATCCCCTGGGGTAAGCGCCCAACAAATCCTATTACGCAAAGACACTTTACTGGCACGTTTCTTGCGAAATCCAGAACCGTCAGAATACTGAAGGAGGAGAACAGATGAGCAAGAAGCTTTTCATTGTGTTTGCTGTGACGGTCCTGGCGATGTTTTCGGTCGGCTGCGCTACGACGGCGGACCAGGCGGCAAACGCGAATGTAAACGCGGCCGGCACCACCACAACGCGCACAGCGGCCGACGGATCTGAGATTACAACGAGCACTGATGCCAACGGCGTGAAAACCGAGACCAGAGTATTTCGCGACA
>Ga0137373_10009660_pt1 | contig 10101 bp, 9 predicted proteins | sample SagtaG_5_FD_104912 | JGI IMG/M metagenome (GOLD analysis project Ga0137373, IMG submission 104912) | Vadose zone soil microbial communities from Sagehorn Ranch, Mendocino, California, USA - Sage1_R_80_16 metaG | ecosystem: Environmental > Terrestrial > Soil > Vadose zone | place: USA: California...
ACCCGTGCATCATCTCCTGGCCGCGCGGCATCAAGGCGGCCGGCGAGGTACGTGACCAGTACCACCACGCAATCGACCTCGCCCCGACGGTTCTCGACGCCCTGGGTGTCGAGCCGCCGGAAGCGATCAAGGGCCACGTCCAGAGCGCCTTCGACGGCGTCAGCATGCGCTACAGCTTCGACGACTCCTCGGCGCCGACAACCCGCAAGACCCAGTTCTACTCGATGCTCGGCTCGCGCTCGATCTGGCACGAAGGCTGGAAGGCGGTGACGACCCACCCCGCGGTCAGCGGCTGGAGCCACTTCAACGACGACGTCTGGGAGCTCTACAACACCGACGTCGACCGCGCCGAGCTGCACAACCTGGCAGCCGACCGCCCGGACAAAGTGCGTGAGCTGGTGAACCTCTGGTTTGCCGAGGCAGGCGCCAACCAGGCGTTCCCGCTCGACGACCGCTCCCCCTTCGAGATCTTCATGACCCCGCGCCCGCTCCTGGCCCCCGCGCGCAACCGGTACGTCTACTTCCCCGATCAGGCAGACGTCCCCGAATCGCAGTCTGTCAACGTCCGCAACCGCTCCTACACGATCGGCGCGCTGGTGGACATCCCGACCCCCGGCGCCCAGGGCGTCCTGTTCGCCCACGGAGCGCGGTTCGGCGGGCACGCGCTCTACATCAAGGACAACCGGCTCCACTACGTCTACGACTTCGTCGGCAGCCTCGAACAGAAAGTGGTCGCCAGTGAAGACATCCCGACAGGCGAGAACCTGATCCTGTCGGCTTCGTTCGACAAGCAGGGCGAGGACCCGCCCGGCGTCGCCAACGGAACCCTGTCGCTGTATCACGGCGACAAGAAGGTCGGCGAGGCCGCCATCAAGACCCAGCCAGGCAAGTTCGTGATCGGCGGCGAAGGACTCTGCATCGGACGCGACAGCGGCGCCGGCGTGACCGACGACTACCCAGGCGAGATGCCCTGGCGCTTCACCGGCGGCACCATCAAACGAGTCGCCGTCGACGTCAGCGGCGAACCCTACATCGACCTGGAACGCGAAGCCGTCGCGATGCTCGTGCGCGAGTAGCCACACTCGCCGCCCGACGCTGCGCTAACCGATCCCGGCCTCGGCGGTGGCGCTATGCCGACCACGCGACGCCGCAAAAGCAGAGGCTAGTCTTCCGCTTGGGCGCGCGCCATTCCCACGGTTGCCAGGTCTCTGGGGTGGACCCACTCGTCGGCGACGCTCATGCCGCCCGCCTTGGCGATCTCGTCGCGCAGCGGGATGGCCCACCGGTGCTCGATGAGTGCGATCGCCGCCGACGACCCCGCGGGGATGGCGTCCGCCACGTCCCACACCTCTTCCTGGCTGAAGATGGTCCCGCCCGCCATCGCCTGGGCACCGGCCTGCGCACCAAGGGCCGCACCGTGCTCGCCGGCAGCTCCCACCCCGATCAGCGCCCCCGCCATCCCCCCGAGCTCCTGGAGCTCGTCGGTAGACAGATCGCTCTTCTCGAGGGCCGCCACGTTGCCGTCGCGGTCCTTGGTCACAAACAGCAGGTCCACGAGCCGGACGATGTCCTGGTCCCGCAGGCGCCGCAGCTCCTCGAGTATCCCACCGGTGAAGTTGCCGCGGTCGAACCCGATCACCAGGATCTGCACCGGACCGAACTCTTCCATCGCATTTCTCTCCCGTCGCTCATGCGGTGCGGCACTACCCGCCCTGCAACACCTTCTGCTTGGCGGCGTCGTATTCGGGCTGCGTCAGCGCGCCCTCGTCGAGCAGGTCCTTGAGCCGCTCCAGCTCGGAGACCGTCCCGGTCGAGGCTTCCGGCGCGGGGGTGGCCTCTGGGGCCTCGGACTGAGCGGCGGCCTGCTGATCCTGCTCGGCTTCCTGCTGCTCGCTCGCCTGGTGGCGCTTGCCTGCGTGGTAGACGGCGGCTCCCGCACCCGCGAGCATCGCGCCGCGGAGCAATGGGCGCCTGCGTCGTAAGACCATCGTCGACCCCTTCCTGTCCGGCTCGTGGGCTCAGGCGGTGGCGGGCTGGCCGTGCAGCTCATCTGGGGAGCCGATCGCGATCAGATCCGCCATCTCATCTCCTGTCGAGCCTCGATTCGAGCCTCGATCCTTGCGAATGCATCGAACGCGTTGCGCGCTGCGCGGGCATCACCCTGATGGGATGAATCAGCTCCACTGAGATGAACGCAGCGCTCGGAGACCCACGGACCACCGCGACGGAGCCCTGACCACCCCTTACCGTATGAGCAAGCCGAGGTCCTGCGCGCGCTGGATCGTATGGCTGCGGGACGAGACGCCGAATTTCCGGTAGATGGCGATCGCCTGCGTCTTGACGGTGTGTTGCGAGAGGTGCAGACCTTCGCCGATCTCGCGGAAGGAATAGTGGGTCGCCAGGTGCGGGAGGAGCCGCAGCTCGGCCGCGGTGAGCGGGGACGCCCCGACGTCCATGCGAATCGTGTCGAGCCGTGCTCCCAGCTGGTCGGCCTGCTCTCTGAACATGGCGAGGTCGGGCCGCTGGCGCAGCAGGTCGTTGACTTCCCGCAGCACGTCCCTGGCACCGCGCACATCCATGAGAGCGATTTGGGCACGGATGAGCTCCATCCGGGTCTGGACCGCGTAGAACGGAACCGCATGGGTGAGCCGTGGCCGCAACCGCTGGGCCCGTTCGAGGTCATCGCGCGCCTCGGCCACGTCCCCGCGGTGGATGGCGAGAAGGACCCTCACTGCGTAGAGGAGCGTGCTCGAGACGTAATCGTCCAACGCGGCGTCGTGCACGATCGAGCTCGCTCGCTCGGCCAGGGCCTCTGTCAGATCCCAGTCTTCCCGCCCCATCGCCAGCGTGGCGCGCACGGCGAGTGCGATCGAGGCGGTTTCTGCTGTTCCAGCGTCCTCCGCAACCTCGACCGCGTGTGCCAGGAGGACGTCCGCGCCATGGACGTCCCCGGCCACCTGCCGCGAGATCGCCAGCAGGAGGATCGCTGTCGCCCGCCAGGGGCTGGCCACGGGCAACCAGTCCAGGGCGATCTCAGCGTCCTTTCCCATCCGCCCCACCCCGTCGCGACACATCGCCGCCCCGAGCGTCGCCAACCATCCGTCCAGCGAGGTGCTGCCGTCCGGGAGCGGCTCCTCGAGCGATCCACGGGCGGCCGCGCCGGCCCAGCACTCGGCGGCAGTCGAGTGGCCCGCGAGCAGGTGGACCCAGGCCCCGAGCACCGCGACGCCCGGGTACCGATCGGTCAGCCCGTTGTCGTCGAACCAATCGAGCCATCGCTGCAAGGTCGTGGCGCGACCATCGTGATAGACCAAGAATGCGACGTTCAGGACAAGGCGGGCGGCCTGACCGGCATCACCCGCTCGCATGCCGTACTCGATGGCGGCCTCGGGCAGCCCGTTACGGTCGCACCACCGCGCCGCCCGGCGGCAGAGCTCGCTGGCCAGACCTGGCTCGCGGTGCTCGAGCTCCGCACGCAGCAGCTGCTGGAACAGGTGGTGATACCGGTACCACCACCTGTTCCGGTCGAGGGGGACCAGCAAGAGGTTCGACCGCTCCAGCGACTCGAGCAACTCGCCCGATCCAGAGCTCTCCAGGACCGCATTGCAGAGCGGCCCGCACAGCCGATCGAGCACCGCCGTACGGGTGAGGAACCGGATCTGCTCTTCCGAAAGGCCCGAGAGGAACACGGATCGCAGGTAATCCGCCACGAAGCGCTCGTCAGCCCCCTGCGCCACCCCACCTCGGGTCGCGGAGGACCGCATCCTCAACGAAAGGGCAGCGAGGTAGAGGGCCACCGGCCAACCCTCCGTTCGGTGGGTGAGCTCGGCAACATCGGCTTCGGAGGCATCCACCTCGACACGCTGGAGCAGCGACCGGGCCTCTTGCTGATCCATCGCGAGATCGTCGGGACCGATCTCCACGACGCGGCCCTCGGCGCGCAGCCGCGCAACCGGGAGCGGCGGCTGGGCGCGGCCGACGACAACGATCTGCGACGCCCCGGGAAGATGCTCAGCGAGCGCGACAACCGCGTCCAGGCACTCCGGGTTCTGGAGCAGGTGGGCGTCGTCGAGCACGACGACGCCGGGGAGCTCCCTGGAGCGCAGGGCAGACTCCAGTCGCAGGCGCACGGTCTGCTCGATCGACGCACCGGGCGACGCAAGCGCCCGAAACACCGCGTTATCGACTGGCGCGTGCCGATCGAAGGCGACGGCGATGTCGGTCAGCAGCACGACGGGGTCGTTGTCCCGCCCGTCGACGAAGAGCCATGCGAACGGCCGCGAATCCCGCTCGGCCCATTGCGCGAGGAGCGTCGTCTTGCCATACCCGGGAGGAGCGACCACAGCCACCATCGGCACGGTCCTCGAGGCCTCGAGGCGCCGCAGCAGGCTGGTTCGAGGCACTGTCCCACGGCGCCCGAACGGCGCGGTCAGGTTCGACTCGCGGATCGGAAACGGCCGCTCAGACAGGATCCGCCCAGAACGTTGCAGATGCTCTCCGGCGGGCTCGAGATCGGCACACTGGCCCCGTCCCTGCTCAACCTGCGCAGCCTGTTCGACCCCGTCCGGTGGCTCTCCGGGGTGCACGACAACTTCCAGTCGGAGATCGCCGACGCCAAACGCGTCGGCACCGTGTCGTCGGTCGAGCCGGCCGTCCGCGAGGCCGCCGTGCCGCTGCCGCCGCAGGCGCCGCGCCGCGAGGTCCGTCTCGGCGGAGTCCACTTCGGCTGCTGGAGCGGCGACGGCGAGAGGTTTGGTTGTTTGCTTCTTGCGCATCTCGCTGCCCCCCGGCCCGCCGATGGCTGGTGCCCGCCGGCGGCCAGATCGCCCTGGGCACGGTCTCCGTGGTGGCGTCCTGGAGCGAGCTACATGCTCGTCGGCTAGCCTAGAGCATCGTCGCGCTCCCTGCAGGGACCAACGACTTGCGACCATCGGGACTGCGGCGACGGGCACCGATGCGCAGCGCCTGCTTGGGCTCGTACACCAGAGCCCGACGGCGCTGGTGCGCAACCCCGCCGGTTCGGCGCCGTCCAGCAACGAACCGATCCCCAGCGCCAAGCGCTCGCGGCTTCTCACGGCGCGCGAGCCAACTTTTCATGCGAACCGGGCGATGTGGCCGAGGGAGGGGGCCGTAGCGTGCGTGTTGTCGGTGCGAACCGTGCCTTGAGGCAGAGGATGGGGGTGGTGTCGTGGCGGCTTCGGAGGTGGACGAGTTCGGGCCGGTCGACTACGTCGTGGTCGAATTCCCTCCTGGGCAGAGCCAGTTCACGGGGGAGATGGCATCGGCGCTGACCGATCTTGTTGAGCGAGGGCTCGTGCGCGTGCTCGACCTGCTCATCGTGCGCAAGGACGACGACGGATCGTACGAGGCGTTCGAGTTGCCCGACCTGGACGACAGTGAGGTCGGGGAGCTCCGCGCATTCGAGAAGAACGTCGCGGAACTGCTCGCCGAAGACGACGTCGCAGCGATCGCGGCGGCGTTGGAACCGGGCAGCATCGCGGGCGTGTTGGTCTGGGAGAACTCGTGGGCGGCGCCGTTCGCCTCTGCGATCCGCCGCGCCGGGGGCCAACTGGTGGCCACCGGCCGTATCCCGATCCAGGCCATCCTGGCTGCGATCGGAGAAGAGCAGGCCGATCGGGAAGGAGCATGACATGCCGCTAGGCCGGGGTCGAGTCGGACGACCAGGTGTGATCGGGGCTCCCGTTGCACGAACGGCGGCCGTGGTCGGAACGGCGGCCGTGGTGTCGCATGGAGTGGGTCGCCGTCAGGACCGTCGAGACGACCGGCGGGACGACCGCGGAGACCGTCGAGACGACAGGCGGGACCGTCGGTAGCGGACCCGGCGGTGTTCGACCGCTTCGCGGCTCGCCTCTCCTCCGTGCAGGGCGACTTCGGCGATGCGGCCACATACGACAGGGTCGGCGCGGTGATCAGGGGGTGCGACGCGCCCCGCGTTCTACCTCGAGATCCCACCCTCCCTCTTCTCGGCGGTGGTGAAGGGGCCGATGCCGGCCGGAGCGAGTCCGGGCGCGTCGTCTTGGAGAAGCCGTTCGGCCACGATCGCGCCTCCCAAGAACGGCTGGAACACACTGCAGCAGGCTGGCTTCCCCACCCACTAACGTCGCTGCCGACGTTGGATGCGGGGTCGGGCGCTGGTTGGTCCTGATCGGCTGGCTCTGGCTCGGCTGGCATCTGTTCGTTCGGCCCAGCAGGCCGGGACTGTAGCGGCGGCGTGACTTGAGCGGAGTCCTCGATCCATCTGAGGGGAGCTCGCCCGCCACGGCCTCCAAGACCCGGCCAGCTTGCTGGCCAATGCGATAAGGCCGCTGATTAAGGACGACTTGGCGTGGTGGTCCGCTAGGCTGCTGGGGTGGCGCGCACGCAGCGGCGGAACGACCACGTCGAGATGACGACGGCCAGGCCGGTGAGGGCCAGCGAGGCGACCGTGCGGCTCCACAGGAAGGTCGCCAGCGACTGGCTGACCAGCAGCCACAGGCTGATGCCCGCGTTGGCCAGGAACACCGCCGCCCACAGCAGCGACACGCGCTGGAAGAAGCGGCGCACCCCGTGGCGGGCGAGCAGCGCCTCGGGCAGGGGCAGGAAGTCGGCCGCCAGGCGCAGCGCCAGCGGCCGTCCGAGCAGCACCGACCCCAGGAACACGCTGGCCACCAGCCCGGTCCCAACGGTGGGCTGCAGGAAGTACAGGAACGCGCTGCCGGTGGCCAGTGCCAGCGCGGTCCTGGCGGTCAGTCCCACGATCGCGAGCGTGAGCATGCCGGGTACCCGGCGGCGGGTGACCAGCCGGCGCAGCAGCGAGGTGTAGGACCACACCAGCGCGGCCAGCAGCGCGCCCCACAGGCCGAACAGCTGCAACCCGCCGTAGAACAGGCCCAGCGGGATGAGCGTGGCCTCCAGCAGGTGCGGTGTGGCGTGCCGGGCGAGCGCGGCCAGGCGGGGCATGGGAAGCGGCGACGTCGGGATCACCGCGGGGTTCTCCAGTCTGGGTCCTCTGCATCATCTGGTTCTCCCTCATGCACGGGCCATCAGCGGCCCGACGACTCGGGGATGACGCAGTCCAGGGGCGTGCAGCGGAAGCCTTCCCGAGCGAGTACAGCCTATGGTAACAGTGTTCACTGTCAAGAGCGTCGTTCAGGACCGTGAACATGAATCAGGAGGCGAAGGCGCCACTCGACGACCGCAGCGCAGGCGGAGAGCATTTGTAGTGGGCAGGGACGGGATCGAACCGCCGACCTTGTGGTTTTCCGTTGGAGGCCCGTCAGACGACCGCCCGGTTGGGAAGCAACAGTACGACGATCAGCGTGATCCCCGGGAGGAAGACGGCCAGCAAACCCCACAACAGCGGGCTGTGGCCCTTGCTCCGGGCGACGGACATCGTGAAGGTCAGGAAGATGACCCAAAACAACGCGATGATCAGCCACCAGATGAATCCCATCGTATCCCTCCTTTCTGGCTGGCGAATTGCGCACATCTTCTCGGAATGAGGGCGCCTGCGAATCACCCGAATCGGGTGAAGATCTCGCCGGTACGTAATGGTGGGGTGCTCCGGTCACGAACGTCCGCCGCGTCGACAACCTCGTCTCCGAGGCCGATCAGCGCACCGAGCCGGCGGACCGGCTCGAGTACCTGGAGCCGCGCGACCCCGGCCACCCGCGCCGACGCTCGGCGGCGACGCCGCCAAGGCAAACCAACCGCTGCCTGGTCCGCCTACCTCGCCTGCCGGCTTCTACGAGCTTCTCGAAGCCGAACGATCCTGAAGCAACATAGGATCGGGCAAACGGAATAACCACTCCTACGTTCGCGGCGTCTCAAGCTAGGTCACTCACGGCATCGACGCTGAGCTCAGGGCGTGCAGCGCTTCGTAGATTGCTACGACGGCCGATTGGCAGGGACCAACGCCCCGCAACCTCCGGAACCGCGATCCGATCCGAGTACTTTCCGGTGGCGGTTGCCCTATTGGTTCAGGTCCGTGGGGTCGAGGCGCCGGGGCTCGCCTCGGGTGGCCGTCCGAGGAGCTCGATGAGCGCGAGTGCGACCAGGAGCAGCACGGCGAGCAGGATGATGACCTTCCCGGTCGGCTGGCCCCAGAACACCAGCGCCAACCCGGCCACCGCGACGGCGCCGATGCGCAACGCCTGCTTGTGCGCGTACACCCAGGTCCCGACCGGTCCGGTGCGCAAGCCCGCCGATTCGGCGCTCCCCCGCAGCCAACCAAGCGCCCGCGCGGAGCTTTCACGGGTTCGTACGGCCGTGACGGAAGGCCCGGTGAGGAACGCTCCCACGGCGATCACCAGTGCCAGGACCAGCACCGAGCGCAGTCCCAGGCGCAGGAGCCGCACGAGCGTGTCGTACAGGACCGCCGCGGCGTCGTGCGACACCCTGGCGGGCAGTGCGTTCAGGTAGACCGATCGGAAGATCGCCAGCCCGAGTGCCAGCACGATCATCCCGGCCGCTACGCCCAGGCAGGCGCCGATGAGCGCGCGGCGGTGGTGCTTGGCGACGTAGACGCCGAGCGCGATCAGCACCAGCACGATGATTGGCAGCCAGATCCCGAGGGTGTTGAGCAGGTTGAAGCCGCTCTGCGCCTTGGTGATTTTGTCGGACTGGAACAGGACGAAGGTGGCGTTCGTCTCCGGGATTTTGGCTGCCAGGTTGAACCCGGAGGCGGCGAGCTGCTGTTTGGCGGTGTGGATCAATGGCCCCAGGTTGAGGGTCACCGTGTTGTTCTGGAGGGTGACGGCCCCGCCTCCGTTGCCGGTCAGTGCCTTGACCAGCGCGGCGTGGGCCTGGCGGTTGGCCTGCACCCAGGCGTTGGCGAACGCGGCGCTGCTGGTGATCTTGGCGACCTCTGTGTGGGTGAAGCCCTGGACCCCGTTGGCGACCGGCTCGGACAGGGTCCGGAGCTGGGCGACGGCATTCGGGCGCAGCCCCTGCTTGGCCAGCGCGTCCACGGCCTGGTCGGTGAGCCCCTGGACATCGACGTGGGTGAAGATCTTGGTGGTGATCTTGTCCGCGAGGGCGTGCTGGATGGCAGGCTCGCTCGCCAGCGGCGCCACGGTCCGGACGTACCGGTCGGTGTTGGTGACCAGGTTCTTGGTCCACACCGCCACCGCCGACAGCGGCGCCAGCACACAGGCGATGACGATGAGCAGGCTGGCAAGGACCGTGCGCCACCGCTGCCGCGCTGCCCGCTCGGGCGCGGCGACGCGTCGGTCGGCGACCTCGGCGTCTGGCCGCTCCACCTCTGTACCTTCGCCCTCGCTGGGCGCTGGTGCCTCCGGCATCAGCGTCACCCCCTGCCCTTCCGTCGGCCACGGGCAAAGGTCTCCGACCAAAGGCGACCAATCATCATCCGAAACGGGTGATTCCGGAGCCGGGTTGATCTGGCTCGCCCACGGGCGCTCAGGGGCCCGGACCGGCGCCTCGGCCGGGGCCGCCGTTGCCGGAGCCTTGCCGTCGCCGGGGCCGGACCTAGGGTCGGGGGGCCGGTGCGAAGCCTCGCCGACACGACGTAGCCAACGACGACCGCCACGATCACAAGCGGCATGACCGCAAGGCGTCCAACAGCACCAACAGCGTGGCCAACAGGACCGAAGTCAGCGGCAGGCCGAGCATCACGACACACATCGCCCCGATGCCCATGGCGACCGCGGGAACAAGCGGCAGCCCCGGAAGGTGCGACATCACGGTTCCACCAGCCGCCCCGAGGAACATCGCCGGGAAGACGGGTCCTCCCTGAAGCTGCTCAGCGACACTCCGTAGGCGAGCCCCTTGCAGGCAACGAGTAGCGACAGCGCCCCCGCCGAGTAGTCGGCGCTGTGGGAGCTGAGTGGGCCGAGCGCGGTTTGGCCCGAGAACGGGACGTCGGACGAGCTGTTCCGGTCGCCGCCGCGTACCCGATGGCCAGCCCCTGCGACGATCAGGCTCGTTCTGGTCCGGGGAGGATTTCGAGAGATCGGTGATCGGATCGGTCGAACGCATCGCTTTTCCGAGATACCCCGCGACCATCGCGCTCGTTTCATCCCAAGGGGGTGATGGAGGGCTGGCCTTGGAGCGCTAACCTGCGCCGGTCACGACCTCATC
>Ga0137373_10009663_pt1 | contig 10100 bp, 5 predicted proteins | sample SagtaG_5_FD_104912 | JGI IMG/M metagenome (GOLD analysis project Ga0137373, IMG submission 104912) | Vadose zone soil microbial communities from Sagehorn Ranch, Mendocino, California, USA - Sage1_R_80_16 metaG | ecosystem: Environmental > Terrestrial > Soil > Vadose zone | place: USA: California...
CGGGTATTTTCGCCTTCGGAGGCCCGCGCTCCACAACTCTTATCCCGTTCCGGTCGATTGCGCCCTCATGCAGCCCCGCGACGAAAGCATGTCCCCTCCACCTCCGAGCGATCGTCCCGTCCCCTCGCGGCCGCCCCGAGCCCGGGCCCCGGAACACGAGCTGCGGGACCGCGCGAAAGCCGCGAAACTCCGGTCGAAGGCGGCGAAGGCGCGCGTGAAGGCGAACCGGATGACGGACCGCGCGCGTCACCTGAACGAAAAGGCGGCGCAGTGGGAGCGACGCGCGGACGAACTCGACAGCGTCCTCTCGCAGACCTAGGATCCCGGCAGCGGACGCTTCCGGGACGCGGGCAGGTCGAGGTTCGGCCGGACCACGTACCCGCGCATCATGATCTCGTTGACGTATTCCGTCTCAAGGCACCACGACAGGACGGCGCTGTCCGTCTTCGTGAGTTTGCACATGGCCCATCCCGCGTCCCGATGCGACGTGACTCGGGATAATCCTTTGTCAACGGACCCGCAGAAGGTTCATGTCCGGGGACGTCGGTCGCCGGCGCGGTGGTCGGCGTGGCGCGCGCGATTGTCTATGCGGAGATCGACGAGTACATCGATGGCCTCGCGAACCGCGGCGATGCCGCGCTCCGAGCCGTCGAGAAGCAAGGCCTCGACGAAGGATGGCCGATCGTCGGTGCGGCGGAGGGGAGCCTGCTTCACATCCTCGCGCGTTCCTTGCATGCGAAGCGGATCCTCGAGCTGGGCACCGCCATCGGGTATTCCGGCACGTGGCTCGCGCGCGCGTTGCCGGAGGACGGCGAGCTCGTGACCGTCGAGCACAATCCCGAGACCGCAGAGATCGCGCGGAAGAACCTCGAAAAGACCGGCGTCGCGAAGAAGGTGAGGATCCTCGTCGGACCGGCGCAGTCAATCCTCGCGGATGTCAAAGGCCCGTTCGACCTCATCTTCAACGACATCGACAAGGCCGGATACCCGGCGGTCCTCGAGCCGTGCATCTCGCGTCTGCGGGTCGGCGGCCTCCTCGTGACGGACAACGTCCTGTGGCGAGGCGACGTGGCCCGCAAGGACCGCTCCGCGGAGACCGCCGCGATCCGGACGTACAACGAGCGCCTCGCGAAAGATCCGGGCATGATTGCCGCGATCGTCCCCCTCCGAGATGGGGTGAGCATCGCCCTGAAGGTCCGCGACTAGGCCGAGATTGCGCCTTGGGATCCTGGCCCCTTACCTTCCGTATTCGAGGGGGCTACAAGGTCGCTGCGGACTGGGGTGGCCCACTTCGGCAAACCAGCATCCGAACTTTCGCCTCACTGCGGGGCGAGACAAACGTGACCGTTGGGGCAGGGTTTCAAATATCGAGCGACGGATATCGGTATGGTCGGAAAGGGGCGGAGGGATGACGAACGAGAAGCGGTTGACGGTCCAAGTGCACTACGACGTGCTCCGCGCCGTGCACCTCCGCCGGAAGTCGGGAGAGCTTCCCACACTATACGAGATTGAGCGATTCGCGGCGGTGCCGTACCGACGGCTGAAGGATCGCCTAGAAGAGCTCAACGGCGCGGGGTTCATGGACTCTGACCTGAACCTCACGGACAGAGGCTACACGTTCATGCAAGACATGGCCAAAGTCGCCACGGTCCTGGAACGATACGGCTACTGGCATAAGGGCTAGGCCGGCTGCTCGGGACTCGACTAGACTTTTTGGGACCACATGTTGGGACCTGAGGTCCAACCTCGAGTCTGTGGGCGTTCAAAGAGAGCTTGCGTGATATAGGCCCTCGGGCGAGGGGAGGGATCCGTATCAAGCTCCGCGTCACGACCTTGTGCGTCGTTCTGGTAATCGTCCTGATGTCCTTCTCGGGACTGTCCTCAAGCGCTCGCGCTACGGGCGCGCAAGAAACCGCCTCGGAGGCGGTAGCTGCCTCAGGAAACGAGACCGAGTCGAATCCGCCCACGCTCCCGTCCGGCGGCTCGGGCGTCGCCGCGTCGTTCGCCTCCTCCTTCCCGGCGGGCGTGATTTCCGGCCAAAATACGTATGTCCACAATTTCGATTACTCCGCCGAGGGGCTCGCGATGCACTATCCGCAGCCATACAGCGACGTCCACTGGGACAGCGCGAACGGCAACGTGTACCTCCTCGCGGACCGGCGGGACGCAGGGGACGAGATGTTCGACAAGTCGATCGCCACGTTGGACACGACCGCGGACTTCACGGTCACCGCCCGCTGGCGGGCCACGACCCAGGGGAACTGGCAGTATGCGTTCCCCCTCTTCCTCATTGCAGGCGGGAACACCCTGGTGGACCAGGCGAACAGCATCTATTTCTGGTACGCGGGCCGGGACAATCACGCGTCGCAGTGCCCCGCCTTGTGCACCCCCTACTATTACATGTACTACAAGGACGCAAGCGGAACGCTCCGCATCAATACGTTCTACGAGGGCCAAGTGGACACGGAATACCACTTCCTGGTCAACTACGATTCGTCGGTCCAGATGCTCACGATGGAGATCCGGGATGTAAACGACGCGGGCCTGAAGCTCGCCCACTATCGGATAGGGACGAGCGCGAACGACGGCTTCACCCTCGGTAAGGTGGGGACCGCATCCGACGGCCGATCGCTCCCGTGCTGTGAACCTTACGCGGTCGCCTGGGTCGACGACATCGTCCTGACGTACGCCACCGGCCTGTTCCGGGACGCGACTCAGGACAAGGGAGATCAAGCCACGAAGATCGGCTGGCTGGCGGACAACTTCAACGACAATACGAACGAGATTTGGACGATCGAGCAAGGCTTTCCCGCTTGGAGCGGCGGGGCGTTGCAGCTCGGGACCTTGCTGGCGATTGTGCGGGCCGGCACCTCCTGGTACGATCAACGGGACGCCTTCACTTTCAAGTTCCTCACATCGGGCAACTGCTTCTACTTCATGTTCCGATACAAGGATTCCAACAACTACTACTACCTCACCATCTGCCAGAGCGCGGTGAACCCCGCTTATAGCTCGTTCCAGCTTTGGAGGTCCGATGGCAGCGGAATCAGCCCTTCAATCCAGGCCTCGATGTCAATCAACACGGTCTACTCGATGAAGGTCGTTGCGAGGGGCAACTACTTCGAGCTGTGGTGGCAAGGCCAGCTTATGTGGTCCGGCACCGACTATTCTCCTCCTTCGGTTGTGGCCGGCTACGTGAAGTTCCAAGGTTCCCAGGTGAACATCGATGATGTCCGGATATGGAACACTGCCGTCGGGTCCGAGACGAAAGCCATTCGCGACGCTGGGACGGTGAACAAGCCCCTGCAGACTCAAATTGCCGGCACCGTCGATTCCTTCAACCAGATCCACCTCCAGGTCCGCAGTTCGGCGGACAACGTCGCCTGGGGTCCGTGGACGAACCTCAAGGCAAATGTGAAAGCCGCTGTCTACTACGCGCTTCCCGACCAGGACCGCCAACGATACTATCAAATCCGGGCGTTCGTGACGAGCGGTGTGGAGTCGACGCCCTCCCTCACGAGCGTGACGACCCAGGAGGGGACGCCCTCGACGAACCCCACGGCGAACACGGGCTACGAGGCCTGGTACCCCTATGTCGGCGGCCTCGTGAACGCGGTGAGCGGCAATGTGTGGCTGTCCACGAGCGACCTCTCCCTCCTGGGCAAGGGCTTCCCCTTGGCCATCGCGCGGTCCTACAACAGCCTCCGCGGGTCGGTGGCGGGCCCCTTCGGGAACGGATGGACGTTCAACTACAACGAGTTCCTCACGGTGAACCCGGACGCGTCCGTCACATGGACCGACGGAGACGGGTCCCAGCACACGTTCCAGCCCAAGGCGACGGCAAACACGTACGACTCGCCGCGCGGCGTGCCGTCAAGGCTAATCAAGAACGGCGATGGCACGTTCACCCTGTGGCACAAGGATGGGAGTCGCGCGATGTTCACGTCCGCGGGCCAGCTGTCGTCCGTGACGGACAAGAACGGGAACACGCTCACCCTGACGTACGCCTCGGGACGCCTGTCGACCGTGGCGGACGCCTCCGGCAAGACGATCACCTTTGCCTACGACGCGTCGGGACGGATCATCCGGGCGTGGGACCAGGCGGTGGGCTCTATGCAGCGGAGCCCGACCATTCATACCGGCAGCTGGAACAACGGCCAAAACGCATTCAGCTCGAACAACCTGTACGCAAGCACGAAGACATCCAGCGCCCTCCATACGTACTCCGGCTACGGCTTCACGGGCACGACCGACGTCGGCATCTGGAAGGTGCAGGCGTGCGTCGAAGCGCACACGGCCGGGGACGACGATCTCGGGGTGAAGATCAGTACGAATGCCGGCGTGACCTGGAGCACGGAGCAGATTGTGAACCTGCCCGCATCGGACCCGAACGCGCTGACGTGCCTCGACTTCACGTCCCACTTGGCCTCGTGGTGGTGGTCCAACGTCTCGGACGCGAACTTCAAGGTCCAGGTCAGGTATGTGAAGGTGGGCAACCAGGCGTCGTTCGACTACCTGGACTGGATTCCCGTGACCGTATCGACGGCGAGCCGCTTGGTGCGATACGTGTACGACGGCTCCGGCAACCTGATCCAAGCCGTCGATGCGAACGGTACGCGCACGCAGCAGTACTGGTACGCGTCCAGCAAGCTTTCCGAGATGACGGATCACACGGGCGGCGGGAGGTATGCGAAGTTCACCTACGACGGCTCGAGCCGAGCGACGGAAATCTGGCTGGGGTCCTACAACGGGGCGGCCCAGTGGAAATACAAGGCCTACGGCATCGCCTATTCGACGACAACGACCCGGACAATCACGAACGCCCGAGGCTACACCACGACCCTCACCCTCAATTCGTTTGGGAATCCCACGCAGATTTCTGGCCCGTCGATCGGATGCGGCGCCTGCGACAACAGTGGAAACACGTCCTCCTATATCTGGGACGGGGAGATGAACCGAATCAAGGTCACGGACGGCCGCGGATTCGCCTCAACGACTGGCTTAGACTTCCGATCGAACGTCGTTTGCCGGATCGACCCAGGTGGGAACGCGTCAAGCACTGTATGGTCCGAAATCAACACCGCGTCCGCCTATGTTGCCCTGTTGGCCGCCCAGACAACATTCCGCGGCTACACGACCGCGCATGCATACGACGTGAAGGGCAACCTGGTCAAGCTCACGAACGCGAAAGGAGATTACCTAGACTACGTCTACGACGCGTCGGGCTTTCTGAACCGTTCTACGGACTTCCGCCGATACACGACGTGGCACGAGTACAACGCGAACGGCTACCTCACCAAGATGACGAACCCGCTCAACGAAGTCACCCGATATGGGTACGATGCGTGGGGCCGGGTCGTGACCGTCACCTCTCCGATGGGTTTCGTCACCACCTCGGAATACGACAAGGACGACCGGCTAACGAAGACGATCGACTCCCTCGGGAACTTCACGTCGAGCCTATACAACGATCGCGGCGACCTCATTCGGACGACGGACAAGAACGGCAACTCGACGACGTACCAAGTGAACGCAACGAACGGCAACGTGCAGGTCCGAACCGATGCCCTCGGCAATTCTACGTCATCCGGCTTCGACTTACGGGGGAACCGACTCACGGTCACGGACGCAAACGGCCACGTCACGCGATACGAATACGACGTCTACGACCGCCTGACGAAGGTCACGTCGCCGCAAGGTGCCATCGACGGTTTCTTCACCTCATACGTCTGTGACGCCGCGGGAAACAATATCCGACGGACGGACGCCAATGGTGCATCGACTCTGTACACGTACGACAAGCTCGAGCGCTTGACGGTTACACGGTATCCGGATGCATCTACGGCCACGCAGACGTACGATGAGGACGGCAATCCCGTGTCCGTCGCGGGCCTCGGGTACGCCCGGACGATGGCGTACGACGAGCTCGGCAGGGTCGCGTCCGTCACGTTGAACTACGGCTCGTTTGCCAAGACGACGACGTATGCGCATGACGCGAACGGGAACCGCCTCACGATGACGGACGCGGAGGGAGGCACGACCGCGTACGCATTCGACGCCACGAACCGGCAGTGGAAGATCACGGACCCGGAGAGCCGAATCACGTCCTACGTATACGATGGGGATTCCCGCGTGACGTCCGTCACGGATCCGAACGGCGTGAACACGACCACCTTGTACGACGCCGCGGGCCGTCAGCGAAACGTGACGACGAAGTCATCCGGCAGCGTCGTCCTTGAATTCTTCAACTACTCGTACGACAAGGCGGGCAACCGCCTCATGATGAAGACGAACGAGGGGACATGGGGGTACGAGTACGACGGCGTGCACCGACTCGGGCGCGAGGTCAAGCCGAGCGGCTTCGCGACGACGTACGTCTACGACGCAGTCGGCAACCGAATCGAGAAAGTCGCGGGGAACAGCGAGGTCACGTACTCGTACGACCTGGACGACCGGTTGACCCACTCGAGCCTCTACATCGGCGGCAACCTCTGGATTGATACGTCGTATCCGGACTACGACAAGAACGGGAACCTCCTCCGGAAGGTCGAGGACCTCGTATTCGAGGGCACCACGTACACCACGAATTACGTATACGACCTCGAGAGCCGGCTGAAGGAGATCACGTATCCGAACAACTCGAAATGCACCTTCTCGTACCTGTCGACCGGCGAGCGGATCGGCGAGAGCTGCTCCCCCACGGCGTACGTCGGCTACGACTTCTACGGCGGCGGCGGCTTCGAGGACGTCGTCGCGGAGTACGATGCCACCGGCGTCCGACAGGCCCGGTACACCCAAGGGCCTGGCGTCGACGAGCCCGTCGGCGTCCTCCGCTCCGGGGCGTACTACGCGTACCATGTGGACGCCCTCGGCTCCGTCACGCGGATCACGGACTCGACCCAAGGCGTCGTCCGCTCGTACCGGTACACGGCGTTCGGCGAGGTCGACAGCGAGTCGGGCACCCTGGCGAACCCGTACGGCTTCACGGGCCGGGAGCGGAGGGACGGCTTCCGGTCGTACCTCGTGGACGACCGCGCGCGGATGTACGACCCGTCGATCGGGCGGTTCCTCCAGAAAGACCCGGCAGGCATGGCGGACGGCCCGAACCTCTACGCGTACGTCGGGAACAACCCCGTGAACCGAGCAGACCCGTCAGGCATGCGGTTCCAAGAGGGGCCGGACGATCCACCGCCATCTTATGGTGGCGGGGGAGGCGCGGGAGGATCCTCATCCATATCCGCGAGCGAACCGTCATCCTACGGCTGGCCCCTCCGCTGCTGGATGGGCGCAGTTTTCCTCGGAATCGGAATAGGATTCGGCTTGCTCGGTGTATACGGGGCCTACATAAGCCCCCAGATGTGGTCGAATATCCTATACTATCTCTTTACTAGCGGCACCTGGACGCTGTTCAGGGCTGCCTTGAGTGGAAACATATGGGCGTGGGCACAGCTGATTTTCTCGCTGAGTTGGTGGGCCTTCTGGACATTCATCTGGTCAAGCATTCCCTGGTTCGCCCAAGCAGCCTTCGGCGTTCAGCTGGCTACGTGGGCTACACCACCGAGATGGGTACTGGCCCTCGGGGGACTCTCACTCAACATCGCGCTGGGGATTATAGGTCTGAAGCAGGCGGGATGTTTCTGATGATTCGTGTGGGCCTTCGGGCACACTTGGCCATACTTTGGAAGTTTGGCGACGCAAACGGTCGTCTCTTCCTCCTCCTGCTGTTGGCGTATCTCTTTGTGATCTCCGCGTCCGGGGCTTGGCTCTTCTGGGCGACCTGGGTCGGCCTATTGCCCTTTGAGGTTCTTGTATCGTTCGCTCTCGCCGTTTCCACGGGACCAGCATTCGCCTCCCCCCTCCTCAGCCCCATGTACTCTGCTCCGGTCCTCAGGCGACTTCTCGGGCGGGGCTGGAACACGGTCAAGAAACCATTCTTCGAAGAGCTGGCCCGGTACCTCGAATCCGAAGGAGAAAAGGGGGGCGTTCCCGGAGGCCTGAAGTGGGGACTCACTTCGTGGGGAGTCTACTATTCAACGATGGCATCTGCCATTTTGTTCTCGGTCACGTTTTTTTCCTCTTTAGGTCCCTGGACGCCGTTCGTTTTCGCGGGGCCGGCCTTGGTCATTGCCGCTGGATTCTCACTCTGGCACATGGCCTACGTCGGCAAGAAGTTTGTTGAAGCGAAAGAGCAAGGTTTTCGCTTGCTCGAGCTCCAGAGAGCGACGAGGGACGGAGGGTTCTAAGCGCGCAACGAGACCCCATTCTACGGGTCAACGTGTGAGCGGAGTTGAGAAATATGGCCGGCGGATCGACGACGAACTACTTCCACCACGCAGACGACCGTCTCTGGAAGGAAGAGCTCCCGAGCCTCGGCTTCATCTTCGTCTGCGAGTACGACAACACCGGGAGCCTCGTGCAGGAGTGGGACGAGTTCCAGAGCCTCACGCGGTACGAGTACGACGCGGAGAACCGCCTCACGAAGATCTCCCGCCGCAGGGCGCGGCGACGACGTACACGTATGCGGCGAGCGGCCAGGGGATCAGCGCGGGTTCCTCCTCGACGACGTACTACGGGTTCGACCTCTACGGTTCGGGCGGATACGAGCACGCCACGGCGGAGTACGACCCGACGGGGACGCGCCAGGCCCGCTACACGCAGGGACCCGGCGTCGACGAGCCCGTCGGGATGCTCCGAGGCGGTTCGCACTACAGCTACCAGCGCGACGCCCTCGGCTCCGTCACGCGGATCACGGACTCGGCCCAGGCCGTCGTCCGCTCGTACCGGTACACGACGTTGGGCGAGCTCGATAGCGAGTCGGGATCCTGGCGTTGGGCGGCCGCGGTGCGAGGATGCACAGGTCCGCGAGCATTAATAGCGGCTGCGGCCCTGCGAGGGGCGGATGGCCCATCGGCGGCCGAAAGAACACCTGTACATCGAGACGGACGGGCAGGTGTACCTCGTGCGGGACCGCGGGCAGTACCGCTTCCCGCATGCCGGGGAGAGGCTGTCCTTCCGGACGGAGCCGAACGGCGTGATGGACTTCGGCGGGGACCACATACTGCGGCGCAAGCCCGTCCTCGACCACCACCCTGAGGAGTGGCTCGGCCGTGACGCCATCTTCGAGCGGGCGGACGTCGATCCGCTCGTCAAGCGGGCGATCTACACGACGATGATCCGGTGCGTGTCCGAGGTCATCCTGTCGAAGGGCCCGCGCGTGCTGATGGTCAAGGCGGTCCGGGGGTTCTCGAAGGGCCATTGGAACGTCCCGGGTGGCTTCATGGATTACGGCGAGAGCCCCGAGATTGGCGTGGAGCGGGAGGCGGAGGAGGAGATCGGCGTCGACATCCGCCTCGACGGACTGCTGGACGTCTTCGTCTCGGGGTTCCCGGGCAAGCCGGCCTACACGCTCGGATTCGTATACCGGGGCCACGTCGCCTCGGAGGGATTCCGCCTGAAGCCGGACGAGATCGAAGACGTCGGCTGGTTCACGGTGGACAAAGCGATGACGCTGACCCGCAACCCGTTCGCGAAGTGGGGACTCGTCGACTTCTTCGTCGGGTCGCCGGAGGCGCGTCGCGCGCTGCGCGTGCGGCGCCACGGAGTGGCCGGGCCACCGTCGCGGGGCGGGCCGACGGCGTTCCTCGACCGGGACGGGGTAATCAACCACGGGCGGCCCGGGTACGTGCGGACGCCGGACCAGTTCGAGTTCCTGCCGCGCGCGATCGATGGGATGCGGCTCCTGCAGGACCGCGGATGGCGACTCGCGATCGTGACGAACCAGGATGCGTCCGGCTGGAAGCTGCTCCCGGAGCGACAGCTCGCCCGCATCCACGCGTCGATGATCGCGAGGCTCGAGAAGGCGGGCGTCCGTGTCGCCGAGGTCTACTACTGTCCGCACAACGTGTTGTCGGATTGCGCGTGCCGCAAGCCGAGGCCGGGCATGCTGCTCGCGGCCGCGCGGGACCTCGGAGCGCGACCGAGGGTCGCCTGGATGATCGGCGACAAGCCGCTCGACGTGCAGACGGGCCGCGCCTTCGGCTGCCGGACCGCCTGGGTCGGACCGGCCGCATGGCGCAAGCGTTTCGCCGCGGAGGTGCGAC
>Ga0137373_10009666_pt1 | contig 10099 bp, 6 predicted proteins | sample SagtaG_5_FD_104912 | JGI IMG/M metagenome (GOLD analysis project Ga0137373, IMG submission 104912) | Vadose zone soil microbial communities from Sagehorn Ranch, Mendocino, California, USA - Sage1_R_80_16 metaG | ecosystem: Environmental > Terrestrial > Soil > Vadose zone | place: USA: California...
CTTTGGGCTTCAGCTACGCCGATGGCACAGGCGTGGCGAAGGATGAGGTGGAGGCTGTGAAGTGGTTTCGCAGGGCCGCCGAGCAGAATGTCGCCGAGGCTCAAGCAACTCTGGGCTTCAACTACGCCACGGGCCAAGGCGTGGCGAAGAATTACGTGCAGGCTTACGCGTGGTTCTTCCTGGCGGCGGGGCAGGGTCATGTGGATGCAAAGAACAATATGACCATCCTAAAAGATAAGATGACACCGGAGCAGATTGCGGAGGGACAAAAGCTGGCACGAGATTTTAAGCCGAGCAGCGTCTCTGTCGAACCGCCCGCTGCAATACCGGCCGTGCGTTCCGGCACTGCCTTAGCGGTCGAAAAAAGCCCTTTCGCGCCTAATCAAATAACGGACACCTTTGGTTTGACCATCGATACCCCAATCCCTGCGTCGAGCATATCGGCGTCTACGAATTACGTACGACATTTGGCAACACCGGACTTGAAGCCCGTAAAAACGCAGCGCATCGGCTCATTCGGCAGCCCATGCTTCAAGCATCCTATCGACAAATATGACGTCAGGGACAGTGACGATCGATTTATCTACCAGATCTTCGTCTACGCCTACAGCCAAGACACGACACGCGCTCCACAGGGTCTTGTTTTACTCCGATCCACCCGAGCGGAGCTTGAAAGGGTAAATCAAATACAGCAACTACAGCAGTTAGTGACCGTCCATGACCCTGCACAGAAAGGCAGCGGCTGCTTTGCTGTCATCCTCACTGCCGCCTTGTTCACGGGTTTTATAGCGCTCCCGATCATCCGGTGAGATTCAGCGATTCTAGATGCCTCTCCTCAGAGCAAGTGATGTTACTGCGTCGATAACACCATCTCACCAGAAATGACGGTAGCCGTGATACTGGTGCCCGGAGCAAGATTGTTTTCCAAAATGTCCCTTGAGAGACGCTTGGTTAGGAGAGTGTCGATCGTCCGCTCCATCTCCCGTGCGCCATAGGCTTTACTAAAACCGGCCGCTAAGAGGTGATTGTACGCTAGGTCATCAAGCCTGATCGTAACCCTATGTTCTGCTAACCGACGATTCAGTTTGTCTACGAATTTGTCGATAATCTCTCGGACAGCGCCGTTGCGCAGCGGTTGAAACACGATGATTTGAGACAAGCGGTTAATGAATTCTGGTCGAAAAGATTTCTTTACTGTCTCGAGGACAGGAGTTGTTCTTGATTCATCAGTATCAACATCTCCGCCGAATCCGATTTGCCGGTCCGGCGAATCGCCCGCACCTAAATTAGAGGTTAGGAAAATAATCGTCTCGCGAAAATCACATTTCCGGCCATGGGAATCTGTAAGAACACCTTCGTCAAAAACTTGCAGAAAAATATCGAGGATCTTTGGATGCGCCTTTTCGATCTCATCCAAAAGCAGCACCGTGTATGGATTGCTGCGGATTTTTTCGGTCAACTGTCCTCCTTCCTCATGGCCAACAAAGCCAGGCGGAGAGCCAATTAATTTTGAGACCGAATGGCCGTCCATAAATTCGCTCATATCGAAGCGGACCATTCTGTTTTCGCTTCCAAACAAGAATTCTGCCACCGCTTTGGCCAGTTCTGTTTTCCCTGAACCGGTAGGTCCGGCAAGCAGAAACACGCCCACTGGTTTGGAATCATTGCGCAATCCTGCTTTTGCCATGCGGATTGTGTCGGAAACCAAACATAAAGCAGCATCTTGACCTTTTACGCGTTTGCGTAGGTGTTCTTCCATCTTTAGAAGCTGATCCTTCTCGGTCGTGGTAATCTTAAGAAGAGGCACTCCGCACATTCGCGAAACAACGCTCGCGATATTGGAAGCGTCGATGCGCGCATCGGTTGGGTTACGTACCGAAGTGAGAGATTGTAGTCTCGCTTGCGCACATGCTTGGTCGATCAGATCGACAGCCTTATCGGGCAATCTTCGATCAGGAACGTAGCGGACCGATAAGTCCACAGCCGCACTGAGCGCATCTGGCGCGATGCTCACATTATGATGTCCCTCCAACTGGGACTTTAAGCCCTCTAAAATTTTCAGGGTTTCCCTCCGATTCGGTTCCGAAATTTCGAGCGTCTGAAAACGGCGTGCGAGCGCGGGATCTTTCTCGATAAAACGCCGATATTCTGATGTAGTAGTTGCTCCAATGACGCGGATTTCGCCGCGTGACAAAGCCGGTTTTAAAATGTTGGCCGCATCCATGCTGCTGCCAGCACTTTGTCCAGCTCCCATCAGAAGATGGATTTCGTCGATGAATAATACCAAGCTCGGATTTGCCGCCGCTTCCTTTATCATCGCCTCGAAACGAGCTTCAAAATCCCCCCGGAAAGTCGTCCCCGCTACTAGCGACGCCATCGAAATCTCAACAATGCGGATCGATCGGAATTCCTCCGGGACTTCACCGGACACCAATCTCTGCGCCAAGCCTTCGACAACTCCCGTTTTTCCGACGCCTGCTTCACCCGTGAGAATGATGTTGTTCTTGCGACTCTGTAAGAGCATCTGGGCCAGCGTGCGAATTTCATCTTTACGTCCGATAATCGGTCCAAGCTTACCGGCCTTTGCCAAGTTTGTTAGATCACGACCGAAATGATCGAGTATCGTTTTTCGACGTTTTACCCGTGCACTACTGTTAGACTTCTCGCGAGGAGGTGCTGCGACTAACACTGCCTTCACATCGCGTGTCAGCTTTTCGCGATCTATTCCCGAGTCTGCCAATACGCGACTCACTTCGGAAACGTTTATATCCAGAATTGCTGCAAGCAGGTGATCCGGTCGCACAATTTCACTACCCATTGCTTCGGCCTTTGCGAAAAGAGTGCGCGCGCTTCCGCTCCGACGTAAAGCCTCGCGTTCTTCGGCAGCTCCCTTGCTCAATCGGCTCCGCAGTCGCCTACGAAGCGGTGTCGTCTCGATGAAAGATTCGGTGAATATAGAGCGGAGTAATTCAACGTCGGCAGAAAGCTGCTCAACAGAATCTCGTCCTTCCGCTTGCCAATTTTCCGCAAGGCGGACTACATCGACATCCACAATCTTCAAAAGTCCCAAAAAGAAGTGCGCTGGCTCGATTTCGCGATTTCGAAGATGCTGAGCCTCAAGCTCTGCGAGCTTCCATACTAGAATCAACGAGTCAGCGTGACGGACCATGCGGTGAAAGTATGCTAGCGGGCTTCCACCGCCCGGGGCACGGCCCTCGGAAAATCAGCTTCCAAGTAGATTTCATTCACCCACCCAGTGTGGCCACCGACCAAGATTTTCTGCCACATAGTCGAACCGTTAGCGATGCGTTCGGGTAAGAGTAAGATTCCCCGAGTGCCAAGCGCTAAAGTTGTGTTTACTGGATCCGTTTGACGTGGCCCTGTGCGCACCTTGAGGCTGTCGCCGCGCTTAACCTTAATGACATGATACGTCTGAGGCATCGCAGTCGCAGGTTGGCTCGGCTCAGGACTAGTTGACGGGGATGCCGCCGAGAAAGCAGCTGCGTATCTGTCGCGCATTTCCTTGAGCTTGAGCTCCGACTCATCGACTGATGGTGACTGCGCAGGCGAGGACTCCGACGTGGACGCTGTGACCTGCGATGCGATCGAATCATTAGTGGAAGGTCCCGTGGCAGGGGTCTCAGTCATAGGGGCGCTATAGGAACCAGAATTGCTTGAAACTGTTTGAGTCGGGGAGGATGAATTGACCCAAACTATCAAGAGTCCCAATGCCAATACTGAGAAGCCCACAACCAACCATGGGGTTGATCGTATGGTCCGCTTGGCGAACGCACCGGCCAAAGGCGCGGAAGTATTTGCAGAAGGTTTGTCTGACTGCAAGGCTGTCTGCTCAGGCACTTCTTGTTTCCTGATAGACTCCACTTCATTCGAACGATCAGGTTCTGGCGCTGCTGTGTTAGCCCTATCGGCTGGCGACACCTCCTTTGAGGCGCCATTGTTAACGGTTGGTGCTCCTTGCTGTTCCTGAAAGTCCTGTTTCGGTGGGATTCGCCGCTTTGAGGGTATCGGAGGTGGCAGTTCGAACTTCATCTAAATCCCCTCAACAGGACGACCGCGACTATGCCAACGACGGCAGAGCTCCAAAGAGCCCACAGCACGATAAACATTTGCCTGTCGCGCTTAAATTTTGCAGCGGCGTAGTCTTGAAGACTGGCAATGCAAGCACGGGCGCGGGCTGAGCGCGTCGGTATACTGGCACCTCGGCTCCACAGTTTGAGCGCATCTGCGAACTTTCCTTCGCGGACTCGAATGCGTGCAAGTAGATCCAACTCTTCCCAAGTATCCGGAAATTGTTCCTTTGATACCAGCAGCGCCTCGGCTTCGAGCAGACGCCCGGAGAGCGCGAGTTCAGAAGCACGGGCAAGTTGAATCTTTCTATCGAAACGATCAATTGCTTCGTTCAACCCATTCGCACCGCTTGCTTTCATGATTAATGAATGAGTCCGGCTCCAAAGCCGCGTTGCACCTCTTCGACGACCTGCCGCGGAAGCAGCGCCCATAGTTTGAAGACCACATTTTTGAGGCCATCAGCGTTGTTCTGCTGGAGGTAGTTTCGACCCATGTCGATCAGACGATCGGCATCCTCTTTGTTCGTGAACTTTTCGCGCTCGCCTTCCAGCCGTTGGAACTGGTTGACCCAATAGGCGGGAATTGCGAACAGAACGCGGAAATAAAGATCTTCCACTTGTTTCTGTCTCCGCGGCAATCGCTCGACCTGTTTTGCCGTTATTATCTCTTCAACCTCAGCCGCGAGTTCGTCCGAGCGTTGCTGCTGCTGATCTGTACCATGTTGTTTGACTAACTTATCGAGGTCATCCAGCCATTCTCTGGCCTTCGCGACCATCGTCGGCCACTCGATTTTACGTTCGGCTTCATCGAGGCGGAGCTTTAGTTCGAGCAGTCGTTTATCCGCTTTCTCCGCCGCATCAGGATCGCCCTTCGCTGCTGAGACAGCCTTCTTGATTTCAGCGAGCAATTCGGAACTCTGAATTTTTTCAAGAGCCGCCGCAGCCTTCAGATCATTGGCAGTTTCGGCCTTCTTGATTAGAGAGGAGAGGCGCTTGACCTCCGCATCCAACTCAGATTCGAGCTTTTCGGGAGCGACACTTGTCTTGCTGAGGTCCAAATGGCTTTCGAACTCTTCGTCCAAAATTGGCACGTAAGCGTTCACTGTGATACTTCTGGATTGATCAATCTTGAGCGTGATCTCTACCTCACTGCCCGCCGCGAGATCCCGCTTGATCATCTCTGAGGTGATCTCTAGCGCCCCGACAAGCCGGTTCCGGTCGGCTGCGTCGTTCTCTCCTTCGACAATAGGAATTCGAACGGCCATTCCTACTTCTCCAGCTTTGATCGCCCGGCTCGTCCGAAACGCATCGGGGTACTTCTTCTTTTGCGGCAAGCCTGAGCCTTTTTTAAAAAACCAAGCGACTTCGTTGGTCGCCAGTGCAACACCCATTGAGTTGATCAGCGGCTGCTCCTCTACAACGGCGCCTACGGTATAAACCATGTGATCGGGAACGACTTTCTGCATCGTTCCGGTGGCATCACGCAGTTCGATATTGAACACGTTGCGCTGCCCTCTTTCGGCTAACAGATTAATCAAGAACGCCCCATCCGCACGTAGCGTGACTTTCCCGCTCCGCCATTGACTCTTCGGATTGACAAGCTCAATCGTGAAGCCTTCCACGGTCGCGCCGTCGGGGTTTAATACCTTTCCGCCCGCCAACGGGTCGATCTCATGTCCAACATTCTTATTAGACTTGAGCAGTTCGACTTGATATTCACCGACCTTCGCCCGGCGCAGCAGCGTCGGATCGATTTTTTGCGTCCCAGCGAACACGGCAGCGCCTTTAGCGACGACCGTCAGCGGATCCATACTGAAATCGACCGGGATGCCGAGGGCGCTTTTCAAAAGCTCACGAAAATACGGAGCTTTCGTTGGGCCGCCGACGAGAATAACCTTTTGAACCGCAGAGGCTGAGAGCTTCTTTTCCTTCAGGACAGACCGGCAAATATCAGTCGACCGCCGGATAATTGGCTCCGCCACTGAGACGACATCGCGGCGCGAAAGAGTGACCTCCTCGCAATCCACTTCGTCGCCAGATCCATCTTCAAAGACGCAGTCCGTAAGAGTCGTCGACTCCTTAGTGGTAAGGTCGATCTTCGCAAGTTCAACGGAACGCTTAAGCTTTAACAGGGTCCCTTCCCATCGATCGTTCCCTCGCTTAAAGTCTGGTAGATTGTGGTTCTTAGAGAGCTGAGGGAGAATGAGGCTCTCGAGTATCGCCCAATCGATGTCAGTTCCCCCTAGGAAATTATCGCCGCCGTGATGAACGACATTGATCACTCCCTCTTCCGCCTTAATTATCGCGGCATCGAACGTGCCCCCGCCGAAGTCATACACTAGCCAATAAGCTTTCTCGTCATCTACTTGAAAACCGTACGCGAGGGCGGCCGCAACGGGTTCTTGTAACAGCGGACTTGCTTTGAATCCAGCCAACTCCGCAGCTCGGCGAGTTGCGTCGCATTGGTGAAGTTCAAAAGCCGCAGGAACGGTAATGACAGCTGCTTGGATTTCTTCCGCCAGAGCAGACCGTGCGACATCCGCTCGCAATGATTTCAGCAACTCTGCTGAGAGTTCTTCGGGCTTTTTTGTCAGTCCGCTCGCCTCAAACTTATAGATGTTATTTGTTCCCATGCGCCGCTTGAACTCGCCGTAAGCGTCTTTGGACTTGTCGATAATCCTGTTCTTAGCCCGCGTGCCAACGAACAGTTGCCCATTCTTGCCGTAGCTAACGACGGACGGAGTCACATCCTGATCGTCGTTGTTCTTAATAATCTCGGCCCTCACATCCTTAAGCACTGCGATGGCGCTGTTCGTGGTGCCGAGATCGATCCCGAAGTCTATCGTCGTTCGATTCATACTTCCTTCTTCCCAGATATTTCGGGAGGAGTACCGATCACCACTTCGCCCGGCTGCGCGATCTGCGTGTTCCAGTAAATTGTCGGCCTGACCGTTTCTATGATTATTTCCCGAGTAAGCCCTGGTTGCGGTTGCGCCGTCAGGACTTTTTCCGGCAAGCCGTAATCAAACGCTTCGCCCGTACGATCTTTCACTTCCATGCCAATGCCGCTAAGCGATTGAAACATCGCGTCGCAGTAACGGTTGATTTTTTTCACGTCGTCCTTCCCAATTTCCTCGCGTGGCTCGCGGTTCAAATCGGTGAGCCTCACCCGGATGCGCCACACATTCATCGCCAGCGCGAGTAAAGCGCGTCCAACGCTTTCCGGGAGTATTTCGACGGTTCGCGTGGCCGGAACGGCAGCTTGCGGACTGGATTCCTGGCTAGACTTGCCGACTTCGCGGGCAAACTCCGCTATGTCAGGCCATTTTGGCGGATGAATTTTCAAGTCTTCTGGGATGTTCATAGGCGTGTATTTGCGGCTTACGCTAGGAGAATCTTTATGATCGGCTCGAAAATGACCGCGTTCCATTGATCCCGCATACTGATCGAGGCTTTGTATCCCTTAGAGGCCGAGCTGATTTTCAGATGTCCCTCATGAAAAACATATCGGACGTCCGACCATGGAACGAGATGAGTAGTCGTCTTAAAAAATCCGGCTTGTAAGTAAATGCCATCTTTGGTGAGAGAGTATCCGCCGATGTTATAAGCATGACCGGCTTTGATGCTGTTTGCGATTTTCGTCGCCAGCCTAGGTATTACGTTCTGATAGAGTCCTTCAACAATCGCGGTGTAGTCAGCCTTCGCCTGCGCTTCACTTCGGAACATGCGCTTGCACTCTATGCGGATCTGTACTCCGGCGCCCGCAATACCCACCCAGTAGGAAACCGACGTTGGAATACCATTGACGTATTGCCTAAACACACAGAATCGCCCCCCTGTTACATCGGCAACGCGAATCTGCTGCGAGTTATATGTGACGAACTCTCGGGTGATAGAAACTTTATCACCGCGAATGTCGAGGTGGACCTGGCTTTTTTGAAACTCCGCGAAATGTTTCTCCACGACGACCAAGTCGTCGTGACATCGCTTTTTTAAGTCGGCTGATTTAGCGAGACGAACTGCCAGTCTGATTGCTTCTGCGGCCGTATGGAAATCGTCCTCGTCGTTATGCGCATCAATCGAGATCCCCCGTAGGGCACTGGCCAGTGCGTTGGAGAAGTCCTGAACTAATTCAGCATCGGCGCCGTGGGACTGTGTCAACTCCGCAAGCTCCGGCATCATGTAGCGCTTGATATCGTCCAGTCGGCCTTTGGCCGCTTCCTTACTTTCCCGAATATTCTTGAGACGGTCGTTTAGCGGTTGAATCGCTTCTCCCCGAATATTTTCTTCCCCAATAGCGAGATTGGTTTTGATACGCTCCCGAACATCTACCGCCGTTGCTAGTGACATAGTTGCGCGAAGCACTTCAACGAACAGCCGGTTGTCACTCGTCGCCTGCTGATAAGCAACTACGCAGTCAACACTCGCGGCAGCAACCTCATCGAAAAGTTCGGTCTTCTGATGAGCGTCTTTAGCATGAAATAGCTCGTACAGGAAATGCAGCCGACCACACTCGTCGACCAGCAACTTCGCGGCTTCTCCGCCTTTCTTTGGGTCTTTCTTCGTGGTTTCCCGCGCCGTTTTGATATGTTGTGTTACTCGCTTCCGTAGCGGTGCGAGTACCATTTCTGCGGTTTTCGCTACGTTATCCAGACCCTGATGCGTTTCATGCATGAACTGCACGTGCGTTCGCGCCCATTCGAGTCGACCCTGCTCGGCGAATTTGAGCCCGGCCTCGGCGTTGATCTTGTCGAGAGCTGCCGGCAGCGTGTCCGCGAACCGACGCCCAAAGCCGGTCGTAAGACGTGGATCGTCGACGGAACGGATACGCGTCATCACCGCGTCCCACAAACGGTCGTCGGATGGTATCTTTTCCCACCGCTTGAACGAGTCTTTCCAGTAGCCGCGAATCTTTTCCTCCTTCGCCGGGTCTACTTCCGCACTGATCTGATAAAGGGTCCAATCCAACGCGACCAAGTGAAGCATCACTGCGATATTGTGATTAGCGATGAAACCTCTTGCGGGTTTGCTTTCTTCCGTTTCCCAAATCTCGTAAGCCTTCTCCATGTCGCCTTCGCAAAGCGCTTGAATCGCCGGATCGTTCGCGCTTTCCCCAAACGTCCTCGGCCAGAACCAAAAGAATTCGTCAATTAGTCGCCGCTCCGGTTCCTTCAGGCGCTGCATCGCCTCTCGGATTTGATCAACCGTCGGAGGAGGGTCTAAGGCAAAAGCAGCGGTGTTAGCTTGTTCACCATAACCGAGCTCCTCCATCTGTTTGAGCTTGTCCGCATGCCGCGCGATTTCCTTTGCAGTGGCATCGACAGGAAGCCCAGTGATCCGGAATAGATTCTCGCGGTAAATATTGAGGTTGGCTGCGTCCAACAGCGGCAAGCACTCGGCCGACGTTCGCTGTCCTTTGCCCAACGCTTCATCGGTGGACCCTTCGGATGTGATATCCAAGTCGAATTTCATATATCAGAAGTATTTCGAAGGGATGTCCTGCTCACATGCTGATGCCGCACCTCCACAAGCGGACTTGGCGAGAATATCGATCCCGTAGGTCGGGCGATTTGTTAAACGCCTCCTCCATAAGGTCGGCGGCGTCGGCGAGTCTGCCTTCTTTCTTTAAACTGATAGCCCGTTTTGCCATTTCCTCCGCCTCTTGCTGATCCGGCGAGGAGTACGCTATTCCTAACGCCGTTTTGGAAGCTTGGCTCGGCTGTGAACTTGGCTTCGGGCCCCCACTTCGGCGCGGTTTCCATTCATCCAGAGCATCAAGCAACTCTACAGCGTTCTGAAATCGCGCGCTCGGTTGCGGACTGAGTGATTTGTTAATCAACTTATCCAGCAACTTGTCCACATCCGGATTGATGTCGCCCGCGGGCCGGATTGGTTCCTTGAACAAGTTCTTCGTGCCCCATCCTAAATTCGATGGAAACTTGATCGGAATCTTATCGGTAAGGAGTAGATAAAGGGTCGTACCTATCGCCCAAACGTCGGCCGAGCATGAA
>Ga0137373_10009672_pt1 | contig 10096 bp, 14 predicted proteins | sample SagtaG_5_FD_104912 | JGI IMG/M metagenome (GOLD analysis project Ga0137373, IMG submission 104912) | Vadose zone soil microbial communities from Sagehorn Ranch, Mendocino, California, USA - Sage1_R_80_16 metaG | ecosystem: Environmental > Terrestrial > Soil > Vadose zone | place: USA...
CACGGCCGCTCCTCTCAGACATCGGAGGAGTGTGGCCGAGCCGGTTGCCGCCAGGAGCCGACACGGTCCGGAACCTTCGCGGAGGTGAAGGTTACAGCGTACGCACACCGGAGAGCCGGGGCCGGAGCTGTGGGTCGATACCCGTACGTCGGGTCGCGTGGCTTGAGGCCGGGGTGCCAAACGCGGAGGTCTCTCGGGAGATCTGGTCCATGTGCGGCGGCGACGTCCCGCACGCTGTCAGGCCTCGGATGCCCGGAACGGACGGACCTCGATCGGCTTCCTGACGGCGGCGGTGGTCTTCGACGCCCAGGCGAGCGCAGCATCGAGGTCCTCGGCCTCGATGATGTAGAAGCCGCCGAGGTGTTCCTTCGACTCCGCGAAGGGGCCGTCGGTGGTCAGCACCTCGCCGCCGGACATGCGCACGACCGTGGCAGTGGCGGGTTCGTGCAGGGCGCCGCCGAAGACCCAGGCGCCCGCCGACCTCAGCTCCTCGTTGAGGGCCTGGATCTGCTTCCAGGACTGCTGCATCTCTTCGTCGGTCATCGGGTCGCCGACCTCGCCTTCGACGCTGTGGACCGACAACAGGTACTGCGTCATGGTGGTCCTCCTAGTGATTGGGCGGGCACTTCCCGCCTCTCACCCCTTCTACGAACGGGCCTCGCCCAGATTGACACGTAGCCAAGAAAAGTGCGTCAGAGGCGGATGACGCGCGGCTTCTACTCCGCATCTGGGGGGAGCCACACGGGTAGGCCGAAGAAGTCGCTCAATCCAGGGTCATGGAAGCCCGTGATGGCCGCTATCTCATCACCTTGGATCGTCAACACCATCAAGCCGTAGAACTCGAGGGTACAAATGGGAGGAGGTACCGAACCTGGAACACACGCCTTAGGAGTCTGCCTGCAGTGCTTGCCCCCACAAACCGATTCCGCCTACAGGAGGGCCCCGAGGATGAGCGCGCCCAGGGCGGCCACGTCGAGAGCCACCCGGATGCTGTGCAACCAATCCCACCTTCGCCGGAGGGCACGCCAGTCCTGGACCGGTGTCTGCGGTGTGAGCTCCAGAACTCGATCGTTGATTGGAACGTTTCCGACCAGTGTGATGGCAAGCATCAGGACGAAACAGCCGGCTGCGGCCACGGCGAGCCAGAAGGGTGCCGACGACCGGTCAGAGACCAAGCTGGCCACGACGACCGTCGAGGCAATCGTGGCCACCATGACTACGGGCATGATCCGTCCGAAGTTACGGCTCAATGCTTGTTCGGCCTCGAGATCCGCCTCGAAAGAGAGGGAGTTTAGCGACGGATGGATGACGAGCCGGCTTCCAACCTCGTTTCCCACGAACAGGGCGACGATCAGCAGGTTTACGAATCGAGCGACGTTGAGGGCGGTCATCGCGGGTCGTCCTCCGCGCATCCCTGCTGGGTCCGGTCCATCAGCAGCGACCTGAGGCTCGTCGGACGTGGATGGCCTGTCCCGACATCACGACGAGGATGGCGACGACCCCGAACAGCACGATGAGCGCTGGAATTCCGGCCACAAGGATGTCATGGGTATCGAGGATCATCCCGCTGTCTGGCGTCTCGCGTCTGGCTACGGTCCGCTGTCGGATCGGTCAGCACTCCTCCCCGCCCGATCAGTTAACGCCCGTTACGGTAACGGTTGTTACGTCACAAGGCAAACGCGACAGAGGTGGGCCGATGCTGAACTGGCCCCCAACAGCATGTAAACTTACAGGCGTTATCTTATCCGAGGCCACATGAGCAAGGGACACGCGGCGGCTGGTCTGTTCAGGAACACAGGGCCAACCCGATGAACAAGAGGCGGCGCAAACGGAATCCACGGGGGCAGGGAGAAAGGCTCCGGGGCGAGCTCATCGATGCCGCCACCGCACTTCTTTCCGAACTCGGCAACGCCGACCGGCTCTCCATCCGGGCCGTGGCGAGGAGGGCCGGAGTAACTCCGCCCTCCATCTACCGCCACTTCGAGGACAGGCAGAGCCTTGTCTTGGCCGTTGTCGAGGAGCGGTTTGGGGAGTTCAACCGGTTCCTAGCCGAGGCCGAAGCGGCAGCGAGCGACCCATGCGACGCGCTGAGGCGCCGGTGCCACGCGTACATAGAGTTCGCGAGAGAACATCCCGGCCACTATCGGGTGCTGTTCAGTACCAAGGTGCCGATCCCCTCCGCAGGGACTGACTGGGGCTCCGCGCCATCAGGTGAGCGCCCACGTGCCGGAGCCGTCTCGTTCTTCGCCCTCGTGGAGGCGATACAGCGCTGCCTGGACGCGGGCGCCGAGTCCGATCGCGACAGTTCCTTTCTCGCCGTGGAGCTGTGGACCGTGCTTCACGGTGTCGTGGATCTTCATATCACCTATCCGGATTTGCCCTGGCCCCCGGCTGAGGAAATCACGGACGCGGTCCGTACCCAGGCGGGGCTCGGCAAGCCTGGCCCCCCGTAGCAGCGTGCCCGGGGGGTGCCCGGGCCGGACAGTTGGAGGGGTGGGTGACGATCGCCCAAGACATTCCTCCTGGCGGCAAGAGACCAGCCGCGAGCGCGCGATGACGGTGTAGCTTGCTCCACCTTCGGCATCGCTATCGGCATCAGTAGAGGTTGGGCACGACCTCGGCGGCCAGGCGCTCCATCTGCTCGGCCTCGTCGAAGAACGAAGTGAACAGGATCAGTTCGGCGCCCGCGTCTGCCACCTCGCGCACGCCCTCCACGCAAGCATCCGGCGGGCCGGTGACCGCGACCGGCTCGAGGCTTCTCCCGAAGTCCCCGTAGAGCTCAATCAACGAGGCGGCCACCCGTCGTCGCGCCCGTCCGGCGTCGTCGTCAACGGCGATGTAGACGCGCTTGGCGATCGGGAAGGTGGCGGGGTCGCGGCCGGCCTCGGCGAGCGCCGCCCGCACGATCGGCACCTGCTCGGCGAACTGGGCGGTCGTCGTCGACCCGGCGCCGAAGAAGCCGTCGCCGTGCCTGACCGCCCGCCGGAGCGCGGCCGGGTGGTTGGCGCCGAACCAGATCGGGGGGTGGGGCTTCTGGAACGGCTTGGGCTCCATGGCCGCGCCTTCCAGCTGCCAAAAGCGCCCCTGGAAGGTGACCCGCGGCTCCGTCCAGAGCGCCTTCATCAGCCGCAGCCCCTCGGTGAACCGGGACACGAGGCTGGCGGGATCGACCTCGAAGGCGGAGAACATCCGGCTTCGCCCTCCCGTGCCGACGCCGACCTCGATGCGTCCCCGGCTCAGCTGGTCCAGACTGCTCAGGCTCTTGGCCAGGTGGACCGGGCTGTGCAGGGGGGTGACGAACACCACGCAGCCCAGGCGAATCCGCTCGGTGCAGGCGGCCGCGTAGGTCATCGTCTCGATCGGGCCCAGGGTAGGCATCGTGCCCAGGATCTGCTCCATGGTCCAGGCGCTGTCGAAGCCAAGCGCCTCGGCTCGCGTCAGGTAGGCGCGGAGACCAGCCGGATCGAACGCGGCGTCGGCGACGAACTGGGGGATGGAGATCGCAAACCGCAGTTTGTCGTTCATGGATGCCTCCTATGAGGTGTAGTCGTCCCTGCGACGAGGCGGAGACCCCGTAACGGGGACAGCCAGCGTTCGCACGAGCGAGGCATCTCGGCCCTCAGAGCTCGGCGAGCCGCCGCAGCGCGAGCGCACGGTCGAGGAAGGAGCGGCCCTCGGCGATCTGACCGGCGTCCCAAAAGGGCACGATCTTGGTCCCCAAGGAGGACGAGCTGGGCGCCCGAGAACCTCGCCCGGCGGCGCGAGTCGCGCAGCAGCATCAGCGCGAGCAGGCCGTGCACCTCCGACTCGTCGGGCATCAGCCCGGCCAGCACCCGTCCCAGTCTGATGCCCTCGGCGGCCAGGTCGACACGTCCCCCGTAGCCCTCGTTGAAGATTAGGTACACGACCGCCAGCACGGCCACCAGGCGATCGGGCAGCAGATGGTCCGGCGGCACGGTGAACGGGATGCCGGCTCCCTTGATCTTCGCCTTGGCCCTCGACAGTCGCCGCTTCATGGTCTCCGGCGAGACGAGGAACGCCCGTGCGATCTCCTCGGTGCTGAGGCCCGCCCAGGGTGTGCAACGTCAGCGCCATCTGGGCCTCCAACGCCAACACGGGATGGCAGCAGGTGAAGATGAGCTCGCATCGCTCGTCGGGGATCGTCGCCTCGTCCAATTCCTGCTCCACGGCCTCGCGCACGTCGAGCAGGCGCGTCGTCGCGGCCCCACTCGTCGCGGAAGACCTGCTCGATCAGCGCTACCGCTTCACCACCGGGCGGACCTCGATCGCGCCCGGCCATCCGAGCCGCGGGGATCCGCGCCGCGACCTCGAGCGCCGCGCTGAGGTCGTCCGCCTCCAGCAGGTAGAAGCCTCCGAGGATCTCCTTGGTGTCGGCGAACGGGCCGTCCGTGGTCACGGTCTGACCACCCTGGACGCGAACGGTCGTCGCCATCTCGACGGGCTGCAGCTGCTCGCCTCCGATCACGCGCTTGTCCTCGCGGATGGCCAGGTACTCGCCGGAGACGGCCCGCTGTTCGGCCTCGCCCAGAGCCTCGAACGAGTCCGGGGCCGGGTAGATCAACAGTGCGTACTTCATGTCCCCTCCTTTCAATCGTGTCTTCATATCTCACGACGAACGGAGGCCGCGTGAGGGAACAGCTCTCGCAGCTTCGAGTGTAGGAGAGAGGCAGGGCAGCGAAGATCGCGCCTTGCAGTGCCTCGGCCCACGCGTGACCCCTCGAGGCTCACTCAGCCGATCGCTATATGACTGCCACGGGACTCAGAGCGACCGTCCCGACTACCATCAGTGGCTGACGTGGGGCCGCCCGTCCGGGGGTGGCCAGGGGATGAGCGGCTTTCCGATCTCCCAGTGGTGGCCGAAAGGATCCGCGATCCTGCCTAGGCGCCAGCCATGCGCTTCGCCCACCGGATACACCTCGGTGGCACCCGCCGCTTTGGCCCGCTCGACCGCAGAGTCCGGATCGTCGACGATCAAGAGCATCCGCACCGTGCCCCCGCCCACCGACTCAGGGCTGTAGTTCGCGTGCGGCGGCGACTCGTCGGAAACCCAGAACGACGCGTTGCCTACGGAGAGTTGCGAGACGACGGCCGGATTATCGTCGGTGCCGCCGACCCGGTAGACCTCGACCGCCCCGAACGCCGCCTTGTAGAACTCGACGGCCTCGCGGCCGCGCCTCACCGAGAGCTCCGGGACGATGCACACGCCACTCGGATCGTCCGCTGGGGTCATGACACCTCCTTGTCGAGGTCGAGGGCGGGACAGCAGCGGCGCGCAATCGCGGCGCGAGCATACCGGCCTCGGTGGGTCCCGTCCTGAGCGCGGCCGGCGATGAGCCCCTTAGCCGTTCGAGCGCCTGAAGTCCCCACTCCCAGGAGGGTGAGGCTGCCGCTCGACCCCCCTGAGTGGCGAGCTCCAGCGGACACCCGCGCCCTCCGGCTGCGCGTCACGCCCGGAGGGGCGCGGCTCGCCCCGCGCGCGACCGCCGTCGTCAGCAGGTCGACGCGGAGTTTGTTCAGAAGTCGCCAGGGCCCGGAAATACGTGGGAGGACCTCCTGGTCGAAATGACCAAGGCGACCGGGGCGCGGTGCGGCTTTGCCCACTTCCTGGCGACGAGCTGGCGGTGCCGCCGGAGCAGGGTCTGCGGCGGGACCAGGAAGGAACCCCAGCGCTCCCGCGACAGGATCCGGCTTGCGGCGGCATGAACGCCCGGTCAGCTGGATGGAATGTCGGCTGCGTAACCTGGCGCCTGGGCACGGCGATCTGGTGGCAGAGGACCACGAGTTCGATGTTTTTGTCGGCCTCGCCTGTTCGATGGAGGACCAGGAGCCGGAGGAGGCGCCGAAGCACTACATAGAAGCACTACATAAAGGAAGGAGAACATGAGCCGCGGATTCTCCCAATGCGACGGTCCGTCGACCAAGTGCCCAGGTCAGGCGTAATCCAGTTTCTGTACCGAACGCGGTCGCGAGTTGGGCGCCAGCTTCAGCCGCGCCGCCGAGGATCCGGGAGCGGCCGGGCTTCCGATGGTATTGACAGGACTCTGACATGATGTTAGTGTTCTCACATGATTAGACATCAACAGGTCAGGACCGGGCGCCGCACGGAGGCAGCCACAGAAGTCATCCTCTGGACATTCCGCACGAACGGCCTCCTGCTTCGGTCCGGGGATCTACTCGCGGGAGACGAAGGCCTGTCCTCGGCGCGGTGGCAGGTCCTCGGAGCGGTCGCGCTGGCCGGTCGGCCGCTGACGGTTCCGCAGATCGCACGCCGGATGGGTCTGACCCGCCAGAGCGTGCACGCCACCGTTGGCCGCCTCGTCGCCGACGGCTTGCTCGGGTTGGTGCCGAACGCCGACCACCAGCGCTCGCAGCTCGTTCAGCTGACCGAGCTCGGCCGGGCGAGGTACCGGGCGATGGAACGGCGGCAGGTCGCCTGGGTGAGCCGGCTCACGGAGGGCCTCGACATCTCGAGCCTCGAAACGACGGCGAGCACGCTTGGTGATCTGTGCCGGAGGCTCGAGACCGACTCGGGAGGCTCGCGGGAGGTAGGACAGCCGGTGACTTCCCCGCGCTCGCGACTCGAGAGGAGGACGCGATGAACGTCTGGGCGACCCTGATGCTCGTCAGTAGCGGGTTGTTCAGCGGAGGGATCACGGTCTTCGCCTGGGAGAGGGTTCCGGTGTGGCGGGATCAGACACTGCAGCGATACAAGGCCGAGTTCGCAACCACGATCCGCGTGGCCGACCGCGTGCAACCCGCTCTCCTCATCGCCTCGATCGTCACGACCGTTGGATTCGCCCTGACGGCGAGCGGCGCGGCTCGAACCCTTGCCGTCATCGGGCTCGCCGGTTTCCTCGTGACGCTGGTGGCGTCGGCGGCTGTCCTCGTGCCGCTCCAGCGCCGAATCATCGCGTCGTCACAGGGGCAGGCCACCCTCCTTGAGGCGATGCGACGCCGATGGTTCAGAGGTCATCTCGGGCGCTCGGCGCTCGGGGTGGCGTCCTTCGTACTCGTGGCCATCGCGGTCTCAGTGTGAGGGCTCTGGACTGTCTCGCGACTGTGCAGCGAAAGTCCCCGCAGCTCGCTCACGACGGCCCTGGGAGGAGGCGGCAGGCATACGAGCCTGACGCGCGCGTGCTATCGATAGCTTGAACGCGAGGGCGCTGCCGACTTCCAGGAACGACGAAAGCAAGGAGGGGACCTGATGTCGAACATGCTTCGATTCTCGACAATCGTCCTGCTCGGCGCGGGCGGTCTCTTTACGGCGGAATCGGCTGGTACGCGTGGGAGCGCGTCTGGATCTGGCGCCGGCTCGCGCTACAGGAGTACGCCGTCGACTTCCGGCGGTCACACTTCGCAAGGCCGATCCGGCGATGTTGAATCCGATCAGTCGCCTCTGGGTTCGCCTGCTGGCACCCCTCCCACTGACTGGTTGAACCGGTTCATCCTGCCCATCTGATCCACCAGTGTCCGCGATCCACCGGTAGTTCTGGCTGATGAAGCGCGAGGCGCCCATGGCCAGCGCATGCCCATCCAAAGAAGAAGGTGACCCCCAGGCCGAGCGAGTGCGCGAAGAGCAACAGCAGCGTCCTGGGCCGCGGCGAGTGCAGGGGGTCCATCCGACGGCGAAGGGCTCTGCCAGGCGGACGCGCCGCCGGCTCCCGGCCCGTCTCACCATGACTAACTCTTGCTCCCCGCTCTGCACGCTGCGAGACTCCACCGCACGTTGGCGTCCGCCCGTCACTCTCGGAGGTAAGCGCGATGAGGCAGGACTACATGGCGAATGCAACCCTTCAGCTGAGGGAGGTTGCAGCGCCTCTGCGGAAGCCCGAGGAGAGGCGGGCCGTGAAGGCTGTCGTCAGATCCCTGGCCGAACCAGCCGGAGAGGAGGGACTTCGCCTCCGAGTACTTTGGGCTGAAGTCAGGATCGACAAGCCGGCAAAGCCCCGGGCGTTGCCGACCCGCTTAGTCTCCGTGGCTGTGGTCGACTACGGCCACAGGCAAAACCTTGAGTTCTTGGTCGATGGCGGCAGGGTGGTGCAGCGGCGGGAGCTGCCCTATCAGCCTCCCTTCCACAGGGAAGAGGTGGAGGAAGCCGTTGACATCGCACAGCGGGACGAACGAGTTCGCCGAGTCTTGAAGATGGGAGGCGCTTTCGACAGCGTCTTCTCACCAGAAGCAGAGACCGCTACCAGCGGGCGGCTGGTCGGCCTCCGCTACGCGGTCAGCAGGAAGCGGCGGGGGTTCGAGCCTCTGGCTCGAGTCGTGGTGAATCTGTCCGAGGGCTCGGTCGGGGCATTCCACGAATCCTCGACTGAACGAGGCAGGTAGCCATGGCCCCTTTTGGCGATCGGCATTGGGTGGCTGGAGCGGGGTGGTCGGTCGCCTGGCGCATTAACCCGGCCGGGAGCGGGCTCGAGGTGTGGTGGGCCGACTTTCATACCCGGCGCGTGATGTGGCGTGGCAGCTTGCCCTTCGCCATCGTTCCTTATCATCGACCCGCCTGCGGAGGCCAGCCGCCCGCTCCGGAGTTCACGTTCAAGGATGGTCTCGACCCCCACTGCGAGGGTGCGCCTTTCACCCCCCTCAAGCACGGGGCGGCGAACAGCGGGAAGTGGCGGACAGATCCCTCCATGGATGCCGTTGTTGATACAGAGGCAGTGGGGGTGGCGACCGAGTCCGCCGACGACTTCAACCCCGAGCGACTGGTGATCACGGCCAAGTTTCAGTGCGGCTGGTACCAGTACGTTCAGAGTTGGGAGTTCGACGGGTACGGCGCCATCCATCCGCGCGTGGCAATGGGCGGCGAGCTGAATCCCAACTGTCCTGAGATCGCACATGTGCACAACTTCTACTTCCGCATTGATCTCGACATCGACGGGGCCTATCCCAACGATGTGTGCGAGGAGTTCGATCACAGCAACTTCGACCTGACCGGAGACAGCTGGTCCCTGGTGGACAAGCAGAAGAAGCTGGTCGCCAATCCGGACAGTGCCCGGAAGTGGCGGGTGCGAAACACCAAGGCCAAGGACGCGGCAGGCGAACTCAAGGGGTATGAAATTGAGGTTCCACAGCTGGCCGGGCGCGACAAGTATTCGAGCGGGGACATCTGGGTGACGATCTACCGCGGTGACGGCGTCCAGCAAGGTGAAGGGGTGGGGGCCGCCGCCTGCTCTGACGACGAGCTGGAGACGGTATACGCCGTCGGTTCGCTGAATGTCATCGACGGAAGCGACATCGTCCTCTGGGTCTGCGTACGCGCGCATCACGAACCCCGATACGCCTCAGAGGAGTCTGTCTTCCTTCCCTACCACTATGAGGAATTCTCGATCGTGCCCCGCAATTTCGAGGTCTTCAGGCAGGATGTCGCTGGCCGTCATGGCTGAAATTCGCCGCCGCACGGGTGCCAAGCGTAAGGGGTGGTTCAAGAAATACTGTCGCGATCACGCGACCCTCCGGTACTCGTAGATCAGGCCTCCGAGGACGTCGTTTCGCTCGACCCGAATCCGCTATCTGTTCTACCGCCAGCGCCAGGAGCCGGGGAAGGCGGCTACGTCGTTTGACGGTGGCGGACACCACCGGACCCGGCGCGAAATCCCTGGTCTCCGTATTCCTCGGGGCTCCGCCGCATCCTACGTTTTCTCCGCGGCCGGTCAGGGGCAATTAGGGAGGACCGGCGCGGGGGCCCGTGTGGGAGGTGGCTTCATGGGACGGATCTGGCAACGCCCGGCCACGAGCGCCCGCCGGCGGTCATCCTCGGACGAGGTGGGGTTCACGCTGATCGAGTTGCTGGTAGTGATCGCGATCATCGCAGTCCTGATCGGACTCCTGCTCCCGGCCGTCCAGAAGGTCCGGGAGGCAGCGTCGCGGCGGAATCCATGCGACGTGCCCACCAGGGAGGCCACGGATCTCGCCGGGAACCTACACATCCGGCTGCACATGAACGCGGACCACCCGAACTCGTTCCGCTTCCTGCTCACGCCCCAGGACATCCAGGGAGACGCGCCGAGCGGGAACGGTTGGAAGCTCGTGGGTGCCGCCCGTGGCGAGGGGAAGTTCGGCGAGCCGCTCGTCG
>Ga0137373_10009676_pt1 | contig 10096 bp, 9 predicted proteins | sample SagtaG_5_FD_104912 | JGI IMG/M metagenome (GOLD analysis project Ga0137373, IMG submission 104912) | Vadose zone soil microbial communities from Sagehorn Ranch, Mendocino, California, USA - Sage1_R_80_16 metaG | ecosystem: Environmental > Terrestrial > Soil > Vadose zone | place: USA: California...
GCGTGCGAGCGCGCCGTGCGTGCGAGCGCCAGCCCGTGCCAGCGCCAGCCCGTGCCAGCGCCAGCCCGTGCCAGCGCCAGCCCGTGCCAGCGCCAGCCTGTGCCAGCGCCAGCCTGTGCCAGCGCCAGCCTGTGCCAGCGCCAGCCCGCACGAGCGCCGAGCGCGTGAGCGTCAAGTGGGCTGTTCAACTATACATTCTGTCTAGACAATATGTCTAGACAGAATGTCCGTTAAGGTGAGGGCCATGGCCAGGCCAACACGCACCTCGCGCGCCGAGGACCGCAAGCTGCGGGAGACGATTCTGACGGCAACCGGACGGCTGCTGGCGGATCGCCGGTTCGATGAGCTCAGCGTGGCCGACATCCTGGCTGCCGCCGGAGTGTCGCGCGGGAGTTTCTACTTCTACTTCGAGAGCAAACGCGACGTCCTGGCCGAACTCGTCCGCCGAGCCGTCGCGCAAGGTCACGCCGCGGCGCAGCCCTGGCTGCAGCATGAGGACGAGCAGGACCGGCGGACCACACTGCTGCGCGGCATCAGGGACGGAGCCCGGCTGTGGCAGGAGCAGGCACCGGTGCTGCGGGCCATCGTGGAGAACTGGCGGACCGATCCCGAGCTGTTTGAGCTGTGGCAGCGCCAGATGGATAGCTACACCGCGGCCACCGTCGCACGTATCGACCGCGACCGAGCCGCTGGAGCTAGACTGCCCGACGCCGTCGACCCGGGTGGGATCGCGGCCGCACTTACGTGGCTGGGTGAGCGGCTCTACTATCTGGCAGCGATCGGAGTGCCGCCCTTCGGTGACGAGAACGTGCTGGTAGAAGTGCTCACGCACATCTGGATGTCAGCTCTTTACACCGGACAGGGCGGGTCGGCACGCGCTGTTCATGGTGCGGAAGGGCATGCTCCCTAACGGCTGCCGCGGCCGTGTCGCGTCCGGGTGTGCAGATCTGGCCACGGCGGGCCACCGAGGCCCGCATAGGGGCCACACCCATGGGCCATCGAGGTCGTCGCTAGCGGTGGTCGGCGAGCGCGGCGTGCAGATCGACATCGTTGTGCGGGCAGGGATCGGCGTGAACGAGTGCGGCGGCTAGCCGGGGGAGTGCATGGATGAGGTTGTGTTCGGCGTCGACCGCGACCTGGTGTGCCTGGACCGCGCTCATCTCCGGGTCGATGAGGACCTCACATTCGGCGCGGAGCCGGTGCCCGATCCAGCGCAGCCGAACCGTCCCAGCATCGAGCACTCCCGGCGTGGCGCGCAGGGTGGTTTCGGCCTGCTCGACGAGCGCTGGGTCGACTGCGTCCATGAGCCGCCGGTAGATCTCACGGGCGGCCTGGCGGGTCGTTGCCAGGATCGCCACCGTTATGAGCAGACCGGCAACAGGGTCGGCCTGCCTCCAGCCCGCGGCGGTCGCCCCAGCGCCGATCAGCACGGCCAGCGACGTGAACCCGTCGGTGCGCGCATGCAGGCCGTCGGCGACCAGGGCCGCTGATCCGATCCTTCTGCCGACCCTGATGCGGTAGCGGGCGACCAGTTCGTTACCCGTGAACCCGGCCAGGGCCGCAACCGCCACCGCAGTCAGGTCGGACACGTTGCGAGGGTGCGCCAGACGTTCGATCGCCGCGTAGCCTGACACGACCGCCGACGCCGCGATGGCAGCGACGATCACGATGCCGGCGAGGTCCTCGGCCCGGCCGTACCCATAGGTGTAGCGGCGCGTTGGCGGGCGGCGGCCAAGCAGGAACGCCACGCCGAGCGGCACCGCGGTGAGCGCGTCGGCGGCGTTGTGCAGGGTATCCCCGAGGAGCGCTACCGACCCGGACACCGCGGCCACGCCAGCCTCAACCGCCGCGGTGGCGGCAAGGCCGGCGAGAGAGATCCATAGCGCCCGCATACCATCGGCGCTGGCCTCCATGACCGCGTCCACCCTGTCCGCGGTGTCATGCGAATGCGGCCGGAACAGGTGCCGCGGCAAATGCCACAGCCGGTGCCACAGTCGGCGCGGCAGCCGGGTCAGCGCACGGAGAGCTGGCTCATGCTGATCGTGGCGATGGCTGCCCTGGTCTTGCCCGTGGCTGTGGGTGCGCCCGGAGCGCGCCTGCTGCTCCTCCATAGACACCAGAATGCCGGTGAACTCTCCGGCAGCGATACCGTGCTCGCGGGCGTGCCCGGCCCCGGCCGGATCGCCGGGACTCGGAGGCAGGGTCACGGGCCCCTGTCGGGTGGTGCAACGGGCCGTTTGCACCACCCACAGACACCTCACTACCCGTTGCACCCCCCAGTAGCCCCGGCCGCCACGGGCGATGATGAGACAACATGCGGCGATCGCGGCAAGCTGGCGCGAAGGCGACCGCCGTGACCGAAGCGGCAACCGAACCGGGGAGACGCGCCATGACGGACGCCGGTGATGGACCTCCTGATGTGCTGAATTCCGGAGCTGCGGTGCCGATTACCCGCGGCAGCGGAACGGTCATGCTGGTCGAGGGCGGTACGTTCTGCCTCTCGGATGCGATGGGGGACATCAAGCCCGGCACCCCGCATGGGTTGTTCTTCCGCGACGTACGGGTGATCTCGTGCTGGGAGCTGCAGATTGACGGAAAGACACCACACGCGCTCTCTGTCCTCTCCCCAGAGGCGTTCGCTGCGCGGTTCGTGCTGCGTCAGCCGCCGGTGGCGGGAAATGCCGACAGCACGCTGCTTGTGGTCCGCGAACGGCTGGTGGGCGACGGCATGAGGGAGACGATCACGCTCGACAACCTTGGCCGACAACCCTCGACGATCAATCTGGCCCTGCGCGTCGGCTCCGACTTCATGGACCTGTTCGCGGTGAAGGAGGGCGCGGCCATGAGCGGCGGGGCCGACGTCACGGTGACAGGCCCGGAGCTCTTGCTGCGAGAACGGCGGAGTAGCTCGCGGGGTTCATCGGTAACCGCGTCGGCGAATCCCGTCGTGTTGCCAGAGACGTTGAGCTGGCACATCGTCGTTCCGCCCAAGGGGCGCTGGACGACCGAGATCGTCGTGCGGCCAACCCTCGGCGACCGCCGGGTGCAGCCCCAGTTCCGCCCGGGCCAGCTTCTCGAGAGCACCCGGCCAGCCCGCAAGATCAAGGCGTGGCGGGACGAGAGCACCGTGATTTCTACGGACGACCCGAACCTCGGCCAGGTGCTCCGCCAAACCCAGAGCGACCTCGGCGTGCTGCGGATGAACGACCGAGGTCGGCCGTTCGTGGCCGCGGGCGCGCCATGGTTCATGACGCTGTTCGGCCGGGACAGCCTGCTTGCCGCCTGGATGGCGCTGCCGCTCGACGTCGGCCTCGCCGTCGGCACGCTGCAGACCCTCGCCGAATCGCAGGGCAAGAGGGTTGACCCCGCCACCGAGGAAGAGCCAGGTCGCATCCTGCATGAACGGCGCTTCGGCCCGGAAAGCGCCCGCGTCCTCGGCGGTAGTCACTACTACGGGACCGTGGACGCTGCCCCGCTGTTTGTGATGCTGCTCGCCGAGTGCTGGCGCTGGGGCGCGGGCGACCACACGGTGCGCGCCCTGCTGCCCGCAGCTGACGCGGCGCTGTCGTGGATCGAGAACTTCGGCGACCGCGACGGCGACGGGTTCGTGGAGTACCAGCGGGCCACCGACCGCGGCCTGATCAACCAGGGCTGGAAGGACAGCTTCGACGCGATCAACGATGCGAGCGGGCGGATCGCCAGCTCTCCCATCGCGCTGTGTGAGGTGCAAGGCTACGTGTACGCGGCCTGGCTCGCACGAGCCGAGCTGGCCGACGGCTTCGGCGACCCACCGACGGCAAAACGCTGCCGCACGCGCGCCGGGGACATTCGGCAGCGGTTCGAAGAATCCTTCTGGTTGCCGGATCGCGGCTGGTACGCGGTGGCACTTGACGGCAGCAAACAACCGGTGGACGCGCTGACAAGCAACGTCGCGCACTGCCTGTGGGCCGGCATCGCGAGCGACGAGCATGCCGGTCGCATCGTGAAGCGGCTAGCCAGCGAGGACATGAATTCCGGTTATGGCCTGCGGACCCTCGCGGCGTCCATGGGCGCCTATAACCCGATGAGTTATCACAACGGATCGGTGTGGCCACACGACACTTCGATCGCGGTGGCGGGCCTGCTGCGCTACGCGCACCTCGCGGGAGCCGTCGAGCTCGCGGAGCGCCTGAGCACGGGACTGCTCGACGCGGCAGCGGCGTTTGGGGCACGGCTTCCCGAACTGTTCTGCGGGTTCGGCCGCAGCGAGTTCAGCCCGCCAGTGCCCTACCCGACGTCCTGTTCCCCGCAAGCCTGGGCGAGCGCGGCTCCGCTGCTGCTTGTGCGCTCCCACCTCGGGCTGGAACCGGACGTCCCCCGTCGCAGGCTGGCCATCCGCCCGCGCCTGCCGACGCGCTGGGGCACGGTCACGCTCGACCACCTGCGTCTCGGCCCGGTCACCGTGCGTCTCAGCGCCGACGGCCAGAACGCCACGGTGCACGATCTGCCGGGCAACTGGAGCAGTTAGCTTCGTAACGCCCGTCTCACATGTGAGACGCTGCGTGACCCGGCTGTTCTCTAGTCTCGTGGCATGCACATCGGACTCAACCTGGGATTCGGCAACCTGCACGAGGACCTCACCGACGAACAGATGACTCACATCTGCTGGTTCCCCGGACTTCCCCGTGAGCTCGGGGGCAGAAATGCATCCAAAAACGACTGTGGCCGGTCTGGTCGCCGGTCTCGTGGCCGGTCTCGTGGCCGGCCCGGTCGTCGGCCCGGTCCGTTGGCCGGTCCGGCCCATAGTGATCCTCGCAGCGTTAGCGGCCGCCCTCGGGTTGGCTGGACCCCGGGCGGCCTTGCGGCTCGTGCTACGACGGTCCCGGCCCTTGTGTCGGCGTCGCGTGAATTAGCGGCGGTCAGCCCCCGGATCCCGCGTTGTCATGATCCGCCGGAGCGGAGACTTCTCAGTAAAATATGCTGAAAACTCTCCGAGATAAGGGATCATGGGTTGTTCGCACGCAGACCTCCCCACCAGCGAAATCGTCGCTGGGTGGATCTTGCCGGGCTTAGCTGATCAAATCAGCAGGCCTATTTTGGTCGAGTAAAATCCCCATTTTGGAATGCCGGAGATGGCAACGGACATTGATGGGCGTACGCACTAAGAGGATTCGTCGTGGTGTACTCCGCGAGGTGGGAGGCTCGGCGGGTGTGGCCCGGGCTGCCCCGTCGGCAGGTCTCGTCATCCGGTGCGTTTGGTACGGGAGGTGGCTCTGAGCAGCAGTGGACATCAGCAAATCCCGTATTCGTGCCGGAATTCGAGTCAGAGCCCCAAGACTCTTTATGGCAGCTATCTATTTCTCCTGATGAGAGCTAAACTTTCTCCACAGGGCGCCGGGGGGCGCCAGGGGCGGAGCGAAGCTGTGAATGTCTCACGGGGTAACAGAAATATAACTCGGTACTTGTGCGTCGCTGCCTGCCTCGATGAGGATTTCAGTGACCGCGTCATTGCCGAGCTGGGCGACAATGATCTAAGAGCCGTAGCCGCGTCACCCGACGTGGATCTACGCCCAGTGCTGTTGCACGCCGTCGCTGCCCGGCGGCAACACCAACGGCGCGACGCCGCGCTAGCGGTGATCTGGATTCTCACCCTGCTGGCCAGCCCTTTGTGGGCATTGGTAAGCGCGCTGACGCTGGCATTCGTGTCGATCATCAGTCGGCACACACTGGCATCGGCGAGGGTGCCCTATCTCGTCATGGGACCCGGCTGGCGTGGCGCGCTGCGCTCACTGGGTGCACTCTCGGCAGGCTTGGCGCTGCTAGCGGTCGCATCCCTGATCGTTACGCCGCAGTTGACCGCCAACCTATGGCTGGACTGGGTGGACGGCGCGTTCCCGGGGGGACCGCTGGTCGCTCCACTGGCGTGGCTGGCCATGTACGGCATCGTGCTGTACTACCGGTTGCAGGATCGTGCTGTGGTAGTCGGCAAGGCGGGCCCACGTGTAACGCGCTACTTGTCTCTTAAGAAACTGTCCGCCTATTACCCACCGCTGGCCAAGCGGCTGGACGCCATCGATTCGTATCAACAAGGTAACGTGACGGTCTATAGCGACGTCCCGTTCATCGGTTTTGGCGAACACCTGCAACCCTGGTCGTTTGCGCTGCCGCTGCTGCCAAAGAAGAGTTCTGGCCTGGACCTGAATGGCCAGCAGGGCGAGGTCGTACTGTTCAGCGTGCTTGATGTTATAGACCAGGTAAAAAAACGATTGACGAGAATCGCCCAAGACAACGACGCTAGCGTCAATGGGCACGATCTCATGCCCGGCCTTCTATTGGAGGAACGTGTATTCGTCAATGGCAAAGCGCTCAACGGAAATAGTCGGCTCCTTCCCCGCCGTGACGAGGCACCGGTCAGCAATCTGAGTGCGAGCGAACTTAGCCTTATAGCCCTTTCACCGACTGGCGCGCCCCGGCACCGTCTGTGTGTTCATGTATCTTTCTGGGGCGGCCGGGTAACGGCGAGCACCTTTGTGCATTTCTCGACACTTGGTGATACGTTGTACGTCAAGTGCGATCGCAGTGTTCTCGGCCCGGTCGATTATGTATATCGCGTCATGGATCGGTTGTCCACCAACGTATTGACCGTGCGCCATGTGCTGTACCATCTTGCCGAGGCAGCTTATTTCCTATTCCCTCAGGCCTTTTCATCGCCCGGCCGGGTGTTGCGCCTCGCGTTCTCCCGAGCGTGGAGTGATAGGCGCCGTGCGCGCATCCACGCTGTCGCCCGCAAGGACTTGGCGTTCGACTACGGTGCCAGGACGAGCATCCGCGAGATGGTCGACAGCACTCATTACACGGACAATTTCCAGGCGTGGGATGCGGACAAGCATTTGAAGATCGTTGAACAGAATCTGATGGCCGCGATCCTCGATTTTCTTGACGACCATGGCGTGGACACGACCGACTTCCGCAACAGCCAAATGATGTTCCTCTTCAACAATAGTGTGCTGCAGGCCGGCGCGCACAACGTCATGCAGAACATGTCGGCCGGGGCAGGCTCGACGGCGACTCAGCATGCAATGGCAGGCAGGCGCTAGCCCGCCCACCGACCCAATCTTGAAGGAAGGGGCCACGCGAAATGTCCGGCGAGTTCTCGGGTGGCGGGATCATAAACAACAGTGTGGTGCAGACCGGCGAGGGCAACGCCATGCAGAATGTGACCACCGGGCGTAATGCACGCGTGAACATTGTCATGTCGCAGCCGCAGACTCCATCGGCGGCGATCCGCAACCTGCGTGAGGTTCTGACCGAGCACTATGGCCAAGTAGATTCCGCGGCAGTTCGGGCAGAACTGGACAATCTCGGCAAAGAGTTGCGAGCCGGGGAAATCGAGCACGCCGATTCGGGCGAACGGCGCCGAATTCTGGCGAGGTTGCGCGAGATCGTCGAGCCGGTGGCCCCGCTCGTGACGGCCGTAACGCAACTCACCGTGGCGGTTCTCGGGGTCAGCGGCCATTGAGGAAACGGCGCACATCACCCGCGTCGGTTTCGAGCGCAACCGTGTCGGCGGCAGCGAGCGGGGCGAATGGCTTCATCACGACCTGTCCGCCCGCCATGCTCCAGGTGGCGGCGGCACGGCCGCGAACGAGCGCGAAGGGGCGGAACAGCCCGCCCGAGACAACAGCCGGCTCGTGTGGGCCAAGGATGGACTCGCGCGATGCCCAACCCAGGAGCACCGGGTCGAACGCGCCGAGCAGGCGCGGAGGGGGGATCGGACAATCGCGACGCGAAATGTCGCGGACCAGGGCAACCAGTCCATCCGCACGCTCATCAAGTTTTCCGGCGAGCCCGGCCAGCCCGCGCCGAACGTCGCGCAGCGGCAGACCCGCCCACCTGGCCAGGTCGCGGTCCACCGCGGGCCCGTGACCAGCCAGATAACGGCGGGCAAGCTCGGCCAGAGCAGCGTCTCTATCCACTGGAGCAGGTGGACGGCCGAGCCAGTCGCGCACCAGAACATAGGCTTGTTCGCCGCCGATGACCGGCCCTCGGACCGCGATGCCGCGCAGGCACGCCAGCATGAGCACGTGCACGAGGGCCTGGCCTTCGGTGCGCACATCGGCCGCGGCGATGCGTTCCCTCAGCTGGGCGCGGGTCAGCGGACCCTCGGCCGCCAGCGAGCGCGCCACCACCGCCGCGCCGCGTTCAGCCGCGTCCGGGGGCACACCTTCTTGACCAAGCCGGCGGGCGTTCGCGGTGAACAGCGGGCCCGTGGTCAGCGGGTGCAGCCACCAGTAGTCCTCGCTGCGGACGAGATGCAGCGTGCCGCGGTTCAGCCACGTGACGATGAGCGAGCGGTCTGCCGTGAGCGCCCGGTCGACGTCCGCCGCGACCAGGCCGGTCGTGCGCGCCCTGACGGCGAGGCGCGCGCCGCGCGGATCTTGTGCCTGAACAGCCAGCAGCCGCCCCGCGACCCCATCCGCGCCGGTGGCAGGCGGCCCAGTAAGAAGCTGCGCGGCGAGCCGTTCGGCGAGCACCGCAGGCAGGCCGATCAGCCCCGTCATCGCGCGCCGTCGGCGTGCCGGTCGGTGTGCAGCGCCGGCGCTTCCGGCTGGCCGACCACGACCAGCCGCCCGTCGGAGGTGGTCAGCACCTCGATTGGCGCGCCGTACAGTCGGCTGAGGGTAGGCCCGGTGATGACCTCGGCCGGCGTGCCGGACGCCGCGCCACCTCCGGCGATGTAGATTACGCGGTCCAGGTGGCTCACGATCGGGTTAACGTCGTGGGCAACGATCATCACGGTGACGCCCTGAACCCGGCAGATCTGGCTGATCAGGGCCGCCGCGGCCGCCTGGTTGGACAGGTCGAGGCTGTCGAGTGGCTCATCAAGCATCAGCAGATCAGGCCGGCGCACCAGCGCCTGCGCGATCAGTAGCCGCTGTTGCTCGCCACCCGAGCATTCCCCGATGGGCCGGTGCGCGTAGGCGTTTGCACCCACGAGATCAATTACATCCCGAACGGCTGCCGCCGCCTGGCGCGCCCGGGCGCTGAGACGCACCGGCATGGGCAAGCCGAAGCGGTCGCCGTCAAGGCCGAGCCGCACCACGTCGATGCCCCTGACCCGCAGCGATGAGTCGAAACTGCGCCGCTGTGGCAGGTAACCGATGCGGTGGTTCGCGCGCCCCGCAGGCCCGCCAAGGACTCTGATTTCGCCCGCCGCCAGCGGGAGCAGCCCCAGCAATGCCCGCAGGAGGGTGGATTTGCCGACCCCGTTGGGGCCAAGCACGGCGACAAATTCGCCTGCGCCGACCGTTAGGTCGACGCCACGCCACAGTATGGAACCGCCGATCCGCACGGCGGCGCCACGCAGTTCGAGCACGGCCGGTGCCGCGTCCGCGCTGCCGCACCAGGCATGCGCCGCTGCCGCACCGGCCCGCGAACGTGCCTTCACGGATGGCCGCTCAGCGAGTGGCGGCGCTGTCGCGTGAGGCCGCCTGGCCTGCTGACTCCGTTGCGGCAGCGCACGACGGGCAGGTCCCGAATATCTCCACGGTGTGGGTCACGTCGGTAAAACCGTGCTCGGAGCCGACTGCCTCGGCCCAGCGCTCCACTGCTGGCCCGGACACCTCGACCGTTTGGCCGCAGGTCCGGCAGACCAGATGGTGATGGTGCGAGCCGCTGCCGCACGCCCGGTAAACCTGCTGCCCATCGCCGGCGTTAAGGACGTCGAGCTCGCCACGGTCGGCCATTGCCTGCAGCGCACGATAGACGGTAGTCAGGCCGATCTTGTGACCAGCCGACCGCAGCCGCGCATGCAGGTCTTGGGCGCTGACGAACGTCCTGGCCGTCGTAAGCGCTTGTCGGACAGTATCCTGGCGGGCGGTCATGCTGGCTCGATGTCCTCCTTCAAAAGGCACCCTGATCCATTGTGCCGTCTCACGTCAAACCAGGCGCCAGCGGCTGGCCGGCGCCACGGCGGGCGTCCTCCCACCAGGCCGCGCATGATCCGGTCGTGCCGGAGGCGCGCAGACCAGCGCGTGCCGGAGGCGCGCAGACCAGCGCGTGCCGGAGGCGCGCAGACCAGCGCGTGCCGGAGGCGCGCAGACCAGCGCGTGCCGGA
>Ga0137373_10009678_pt1 | contig 10095 bp, 10 predicted proteins | sample SagtaG_5_FD_104912 | JGI IMG/M metagenome (GOLD analysis project Ga0137373, IMG submission 104912) | Vadose zone soil microbial communities from Sagehorn Ranch, Mendocino, California, USA - Sage1_R_80_16 metaG | ecosystem: Environmental > Terrestrial > Soil > Vadose zone | place: USA...
AACGCGTAGAGCTCAGAGCTGGATGCCTATCGAGAAAATTCCCCGCGTGGTAATTGACGCTGTGCTCATGGCCGAAGACCGGCGCTTCTGGACCCATCCGGGCATCGATCCACTGGCGGTGGCTCGCGCGCTTCACGTCAACGTCAAGCGGAACGAGGTCCGGCAGGGCGCCAGCACCATCACCCAGCAGGTAGCACGCACGGCATTCCTCGATACCCGGCGGACCTGGGGACGCAAGCTCAGCGAGTCGGCTATCGCCCTGATGCTGGAGGCCCGGTACTCGAAGAGCCGCATCCTGGAGACATATCTCAACACGGTGTACCTCGGGCAGGCGGGTGACATTCCGGTGTACGGGCTTCCCGCCGCCGCGCGGCATTTCCTCGGCAAGGACCTCGGAGCCGTGGAAGCCCAGGAGGCCGCGTGGCTGGCCGGCGCCATCCGTGCACCCAATCGGCTCCTCGCCGGGTCGCGAATGGAAGCAAAGGAGCGACGCGACGAGATCCTGACCGCGATGCGGGACCATCGGCTCATCGAAGGCGAGGCGGCCCGTAAAGCTCTCGCGCGGCCCCTGCCCCGGTGGTCGCCGGAAACGGGACGCATCGCGCCCTACTTTGTGGACTTTGTCGCCGCCGAGTTTGGTCGCCGGACCACCCTCCCCGTGTCAGGAGAGACTCGAGTGCAGGCAACATTGAATCCGGCCCTCCAACGGGCTGCGGAGACAGCGGTGCGCCAGGGTATAGCGAGGATCGAAAAGGCACGCCCACAACTCGCCGGTCAAGTGCAGGCGGCTGCTCTCGCCATCGATCCGTCTACGGGCGAGATTCGGGCCATGGTCGGAGGCCGACGCTATGGAGACAGCTCGTTCAATCGGGCGACGCGCGCCGCGCGCCAGCCCGGCTCGGTCTTCAAGCCCTTCGTCTATCTGGCCGCCTTCGAGGCGGAGCGTCGTGGCACTGGCCTCACCCCCGCCTCTCTGCTCGCCGACGAGCCCTTGTCGGTGCAGGCCGGTCCCGACAACTGGGAGCCCCATAACATGGACGGGCAGTTTCACGGGCCCGTCACGGTTCGGCGAGCCCTCGAGCAATCGCTCAATATTCCCGCGGTACGGGTCACCCTGGACCTCGGAGCGCGGCGCGTCGCCGATGTGGCTCATGCCGTTGGAATCGATCGCCCCCTGGCCCCCGTACCCTCCCTTGCTCTCGGCACATCGGAGGTGACCCTGCTGGAAATCACCAGTGCCTTCGCGACGCTGGCCAACGGCGGCACTCGCATGACCCCCACCGGACTCGTCAATGATCCTGCCGGCCCACCCCTCGCCCCCCTACCCGGATCGTATCGGGCCGTATCAGCGGAGTCCGCGTTCATGATCACGCACCTGCTTCGTGGAGTGATGCGGCGAGGCACCGGCGCCGGGAGCTCCGCCTGGGGTCTTCAAGACATTACGGCCGGAAAGACCGGAACCACCGACGGACTGCGCGACGCCTGGTTCGTTGGCTACACGCCCGACCTCGTGGTCGGTGTCTGGATCGGATTGGACGACGGCACCCCGCTGGGTCTCACCGGCTCGCAGGCTGCGTTGCCCATCTGGGGGTCGATCATGCAGGCTGCCGTACGTCGATCGGCGCCCGGCGACTTCACTCCACCGCCCGGCGTCGTCCTGGCTCAAGTAGACCGCGAGACGGGGCGACGCGTCTCCTTCTGGTGCGGCAGCGATGATGTCGTGCAGGAGGCCTTCCGGGAAGGATCAGTGCTCAGTGAAGGATGCGACTCGACAGTTCGAGACGGTTTGCCGGCGGCTCTCGGCTGGTTCGAGAAGCTCTTCAAATAACCTCATCTCCTCACCACTACTGCTCACCACTACCGCCGCTCGCCTTCCCCCCTTCGCGTTGGAATTACCGCGTCGAACGGTGAGGGTCCGTGGGGCTCTCACTCGTATCAACCAGAGTTCTCGCGCAGAATTCTCTCGCGTTTCAATCATTTCCAAGCCTGGCACGGCAGTTGCCCCTGTCCATCGGCAAGGAGGAAATTCAAATGCTCTACTACGCACTGATCTTCTTGGTAGTCGGGCTCATCGCCGGCGCCCTCGGTCTCTTCGGGGTAGCGGCGGTGGCCTCGCAGATTTCCTGGATTCTGTTCCTCATCGGCATCGTCATGCTCGTCGTCCATCTCGTCTCGGGGGGCGGCCGCGGCGCACGGATTCCCTGATGGACATTGGGTACAAGCTGTCCAGCGAGGAGCACGGACCGAATGAGTTGGTCCGCTTCGCCACCCTCGCGGAGGAGCAGGGCTTCGGCTTCGCCATGGTCTCGGATCATTTTCATCCGTGGATCGATCGGTAAGGCCAGAGCCCGTTCGTCTGGAGCGTGATTGGAGCAATCGCCCAGGCGACAAAGCGGCTGCGTTATCGGCACGGCCGTGACCTGTCCGACGATGCGGGTTCATCCCGCCATCGTCGCGCAGGCGGCGGCCACCGCGGCCACCCTGTTGCCTGGTCGATTCTTTCTCGGGGTCGGCCACTAGAATGGACACGGCTCGAGTTTCGGGAAACGGCAAAAGCACGGGGTATCTCCAGGATATGGTGACACCCGTCCGGGAACACCTCGCGGACACCGCCCGGGAGCTCACCCGGGTGCTGGCGAAGGCGGGCGACGCGGTAAAGCAGATCCGCGTGGCCGACGTCGCGGAGTTCATGCGGCGCTCGCCTCTCGCCGGCCTGGCCGTGGCCGCCGGCATCGGCCTCATGACGGGTATCGTGCTCTGGTCTCGCGAGAGATGAGTCATGCTGCTTCGCGACATCAGGGGAGCGGGTCCGCCGGAGGGGCGCGGCGTTCTAGGGCTTGTCGAGGACCTTCTGGACCAAACGGTGAGGCTCCTCGACCAGAAGCTCACCTCCTGCGTTTGGAAGTCGAAGAGAGCCTTGGTCTGCTGATGCGCCACGTTGCGGTGATCGTGTGTGGCGGGGTCTTGGCCGGCCTGGGCCTCGTCTTGGCGAGCATCGCCCTGGCTCTCTGGATCGGCAATCACCTCGGCTCCACGCTCGCCGGCTTCGCTATCACCGGCGCCGGATTTCTCGTTGTGGGCGCGGTGATGGTGGCGGTCCGTGTCCACCTCGGAGTGGGTCCCAAACGGCTCGTTCCTGAACGAAGTGTGAAGGAACTGAGGCTTGCGTCGTTTGGAGGCTTGCCCCCGCGCACCTCAGGATCCGAGGATCTGGATCTCCACGGTGCGCGAGCGCGGGCCATCCCATTCCGCGAGCCAAATGGAATGGTGCTCCTCGAGGGCCAGCCTGCCATTTGCAATGGCCATGGTGATCCCAGGTCCGAGGAGGCTGGCGCGGAGATGGGCCGCGGCATTCCCCCGCTCGCAGTCCGACCAGCGCAGATCGTTGTGGCGGTAGGGCTGGTCATCCTGAATGACGTGACTCATGAGCCGGAGGACACCCTCCGCCCCGGACTCCGTGACAAGGACGGAGCACGTCGTATGCAGGCAGTTTACGATGACGATACCGTTCTTCGCCCCCACGCTGTGGACGACCTCCTCCACTTGGGGCCTGATATCAACGGCCTGGCGACGGGTTTCACTGGCCACCATGAAGCTCTTCCGGTGGATAAGCAGACTTCCTCGCTCAGTCTCCGTTGCCCTCACGAATCAGCGTCTCCTTTCGCCTCGTGAAAAGCCGACACCAGAGCAGATTTCAATCGGGTGGTGTCGATGGGCTTGGGAAGATAGGCGACGGCGCCCATGGCCGCGGCGTGACGCCGGGCCTCGACACTGCCATGAGCGGTCATGACAATGACGGGGAGGGTGGGCCGATCGCGTCGAATTGCCTCGAGGAGTTCCAACCCGGTCATTCGGGGCATGATCACATCCGTGATCACCACCGACGGCCGAACCACGGGGACCTGATCGAGGGCCGCCTGTCCGTCGCGAGCGATCTCGACTTCATATCCCCAAGCCTCCAGAAGCGCGCGAAGTCCTTCGAGCGAATCTGGGTCGTCATCGGCCAGAAGAATTCTCTGGCCGGGACGCCTACCCAGCGCGTTTTCGTACATGGCTCCTCTGAACGACTGCATGATTTGCCCTACCAGAGAATAGCTGCATCACGCGTGCCACGGCGTGCCCTCTAACCTTCCTTCCCTAATCTCCACCGCCGAGTCTTGTTGTGGAGCGTCTTCGGCGTGGTGCCGAGAATAACCGCGGCCCTGGTCTTGTTGTTCTTCACCGACTCGAGAGTGCGCAGAATGAGCTCCCGCTCCCCTTGCTCGAGCGTTGTTCCCAGAGGCAAAAGGACGGAGTCGCCCTGTTCGCGTCGTTCTGCGGGAGCGATACCAAGCGGGAGGAAGGTCGGGGTGATGAGCTCCTCGCTGCAGCCCACCACCGCACGCTCGATGATGTTCCGGAGCTCCCGCACATTGCCCGGCCACGCATGATCGCGAAGCCGCATCATCGCGGTCTCGTCGACCGCCTTGACGTGGCGGCCATACTTCTCGTTGAACTCGGCGATGAACGCTTCCACGAGCAGCGGGATGTCCTGTCCGCGGCGACGGAGAGGCGGGAGCGCGATGGCCAAGACATTGATCCGATAGTACAGATCCTCGCGAAACGCCTTGTCCTTGACCGCCTGCGCGGCATCCCGGTTCGTGGCCGCGATGATCCGCACGTCAAACTTGATCTCGTTCTTCCCCCCGATGCGCCGGACCAGACCGTCCTGGAGGATGCGAAGATACTTGACTTGGAGGGCCGGGCTCATCTCGGTGATCTCGTCGAGGAAGATGGTGCCGCCGTCTGCGAGCTCGAAGAAGCCCGCCTTCCGCTCGTGCGCGCCGGTGAAGGCGCCTTTCTCGTGTCCGAATAGCTCGCTCTCCATGAGCGTCTCCGGAATCGCCGAACAGTTCACGGCCACGAAGGGGCCCTTGCCTCGCTCCGACATCTGATGAATGGTGCGCGCGACGAGCTCCTTCCCCGTTCCCGTCTCACCCGTAATGAGCACCGGTGCCGAGCTTGCCCCGGCCAGCTCGATGAGGCGATAGATCTCCTGCATGGGCGGGCTGGCTCCGAGGATCGGTCCGAATCCGCGGCTTTCCCGGAGTTGCCGTCGGAGCAAGGTCACCTCGCGCTGCACGGCACCGCGCTCCACCGCTTTGTCGAGCAGCACCCTGAGCCGACGCGGGTCGACCGGTTTGGTCAGATAGTCGTAGGCGCCTTCCCGCATGGCCGATACCGCCGTCTCCACGGTGGCATGCCCGGTGAGCAGGATGACCACGGCATTTGGATACACTTCGGCAAGCGGCTTGAGAAGAGCCACGCCGTCAAGGGCGGGCATGACAAGATCGGCAATGACCACGGCCGGCCCGAACTCCGGCGCCTTTTCAAGGGCATCCTTGCCATCGATGGCCTGCTGGACCTCGTAGCCCCAGCTCGACAGCAGATCGGCCAGGCCTGAACGTGCGGCCTCGTCGTCGTCCGCTACGAGAATGCGATGTTTCATAGTTCACTACCTCGCTGGTTAGAGGTTGGCGCCCTAGCACGACCCATCGGATCGGGCACGATTGTAGCAATGCCTGTGCCCTGCTATTCTCTGGGCCTGCTGTGAGGCCTAAATGCCAGTATTATTTGGCAACTTCGGAGGGTAGACTTCTGTCTAATCTGGTCACAGCACCGCGAGGGGCGGAAATAACTACCGGGAAAGTCTTACCGGATACTTCATTCATATACACTGCCTTGCGTCACAGCAAGCCGCCCACCGGCCTCCCAGCGACAGGGCCATGAGACAGGAGGGAATCGCCGAGCCTCAAACTTCCGGAGGGCGCCGGGCCGGGCTCTCCTTGCAGGCGCGCGAGATCCTCGCACTCGCTCTGCTGACCTTGTGCGTGGTCGCCCTGAGCACGGCCGCGCACCTCTACCACGTGGAGCAGATCGTCTGGAGCTCCACGCTCCGAGAGGCGGATCTCGTCGAGCGCCACATCTATACCCAATGCGTGAGAACGCTCTCTCGCCGCACCCTCGAGGATCCCCGAACCGTCCTGAGTCAGGACGCCGATCTCCGCGCCCTCCTCGACGCCACCGTCGGGTATGCTCCGTGGCTCTTGTACTCCGTCATCACGGACGACAAGGGTGTGGCGATCGTTCATAGCGATCGCAAGCGGGAGGGAGAGATCGTCCCCTCACAGCCAAGTCTCAAGAAGCTGGTGAACGACCACCCCCTCCGGCGTCTCGTGGACGACTCCAGCCAGTCCCAGATCTACGAAGTAGCGCTCCCCTTCAACGTGAACGGTAAGCCCGCGGCCACCATTCGGCTCGGTATCGCCATGCCGCTTCTGCGGGGCAGGCTCGACGATGCCTTCTGGTACACGCTCACGCTGGGGCTCCTCTCGCTCACGGCAGCGCTCGTGGTGGCCGTCGGGCTTTCCAGCGTCACCCTGAAGCCCATCCGCAAGCTCGCCGAAGACATGGAGCGGCTGCGCCGCGGCGAGTTCGACGTGGGCAGCAGCGCGGGACCGAAGGATGAGTTCGGCAAGCTCGCCTATCAGCTCCAGCTCCTGGGCAAGCAGATGGAGTCGGATCGAACCCAGATCCTCGCCGAGCGCAGCGAGATCAACACCGTTCAGACCGCGGTCGATCACATCGAGGATGGCATCCTCTTCACCACTGCGGACGGCGTCATCCTCTTCGCCAATCGCTCCGTCGAGATGGTCCTGGACCGACCCGCCCGGGACGCCGCGGGGAAGCATCTCGGCAATGTCTTCCCGCCGGATCACCCGCTCCGGCACCTGATGCTCCGCGCTCTCGAGAGGGGTGAAGCCTCGCGCAACGCCAAGATCGAAATCCCGACGGAGGGGGCGCCGCTCGAGCTGCTCGCCTCGGTGCTCCCTGTCTCGCCCGAGGGTTCCAAAGGCGCGGGGGTCATCCTTGTCGTCAGAGATCTCAAGTCCCTCGCCGTCTCCGCGCGGACCTTCCAGTCCCTGATCCAGTACTCCGCCCAGCTCGCCGCTCTGGGCCAGATCACCTCGGAGGTGGCTCACGACATCAAGAATCCCTTGCACGCCATGGTCATCCGCGTCGCATTCCTCAGGGAACGGCTATCCGACCCCACCCCGGACGTCACCCGGAGCCTGGACGTGCTCGAGTCGGAGATCCATCGTGCGGCGGCGGTGGTCGACCGCTTTTCGGAGGTCGTCTATCCTTCCGACTTGGCCAGGCAGCCCGTGGACATCAACGCGATTCTTCAGGAGCTCACGACCCTCCTCCAGGCCGAGTGGCAGGCCAAAGGCGTGGCACTGACGGCTCGACTGGACCCGGCCCTGCCTGTCACCATGGGCGACGAACAGATGCTGAGACGTGCCTTTATGAACTTGATCGTCAATGCCTGTCAGGCCATGCCTCATGGCGGACCGGTCACCATATCAGCCGAGCCGGAAACCGAGGCGTTGCTGAAGGTCACGATTGCCGATACCGGGGTGGGTATTCCTCCTGAGGATGTCGAGCGTATCTTCAAGATGTACTACACGACCAAGCAGGAAGGAACCGGCATCGGACTCGCCCTGGTGCGCCGCGTGGTCGACCTCCACCACGGCAGCATCGAGATTCACTCTACGGTCGGGCAAGGCACCAGCGTGATCGTGCGGCTGCCGAGCGCGGCGAAGTCATGAGGCGAGCCCTGTCGCTGCTCCTCCTCGCTGCCCTTCCTCTTGGCTGCGCTTCCACGGGGCCGCCCCCAGACGCCGGAAGCGCACAGCCGACGGCTGCCCTGCCTCCCCGCCCGGGGCCCGCTCCCCTACCGCCGACCCCGCCGCTCCCGCCGGCTCCCCAAGTTTCGCCGCACATCGACAACGAGGACCAGGCGGTGCGAGACGTGAAAACGCGGTTGGCCCGGGCGGGCGAGGTCATGGGCCAGATCGATTCGTCCAAGCTTGGCCACGAGCAACAGGAGATGCTGTCGGGCCTCAGGGACTTCATTTCGAAAGCCGCCGAGGCTCTACGGGCGCGGGATGTGCCCCGAGCCCAAGTGCTCGCCGACAAGGCCTCGCGTCTCGCCGACGATCTCGCCCTCGCCGTGAAGAACGGCAAGGCTGCCCGATAAGGCTCAGCCGGCCTCTTGAAGGGTCGCGAGCCAGTCAGGCCTGATACCCAGCTCGTCGAGGGTCCGGATGACCCTGCGCGAGGTGCCCAGGTCGCACCAGGACACTTCCGAGAGTCGCATTGCCGCGAGCTTGTCAGGACAGCGCTCGAGCAAAGCCCGCGAGAAGCTGGCGCGTGGCGCGAACTCGTAGGCCTGGGCAATGGCCCATCGCTCATGCTCGGTCCCCAGGAACCGATCGAGCCCGGCCAGCCGCTCGTGCAATAAAGGCAGGCATTCGCGGCCCGCGTCGACGAGCGCCGCCGCGCCGCCTGCAAACACGAACGTGTTCCACAGGGCGCCCGCCTTGAATAGCGCGTCCGCGGTCAGCTGATCTGGCTTCTCGGCGAAGCGCCGGACCCTGTACAACGGTGCCGTTCCCGGCCCTGTCAGGGGCTCCCCGAGCTCGATCCAGCCATAGTCGGTCTCGGGCTCGCTGGGCTCGGCTCCCAGGAGCACGATCTGCTCGGGACGTCGCTCGATGGCCCCGATCCCCTGGGAGAGGCACTCCATGAAGAGCTCGTCGTCCGACACGAAATGGTCCGAAGGGAGGACTGTCATCGTGGCCTTCGGATCACGGGCCAGGATCCAGTGCGCAGCGAGGAGAATGGCCGCCGCCGTGCCTCTATCTTTCGGCTGCTCGAGCACATGCGGAGCCCGCGGCTCGTGTCTCAGCTCGGCCCTCATATAGCCGCCTTGTCCCGCCATCGTCATCACGATGGTTCGCTCCGCCGGGACGCAAAGGCGCACACGATCCAGCGTCTGCCTGAGGAGGGATTTGCCACCCGTCAGAACGGCGTACTGCTTTGGCCTGTCCTCGCCATACACGTGTCGGGTCAGCCCCCGGAGCCGCATCCCCTTGCCCCCTGCCAACACCACCGCCCACGCATTTGTGCCGACGCGCAGGCTCCGCTGCTCGGACGTCGCGCTCGATATCGTCGTGTTCGATTGGGTCATGCGCGCCCTGATCGCAACCCTCGTGCCATCGCTGGCGAGTGCTCTTCTGGAAGCCAAATGCCACCAGATTTGACAGAATCTCTGCTCTTGGTGAGTCTGTCAACTGGGTGACGGAAGCGCGAGAATCCCCAGCCCGGTCGAATCTACTCGGTAATTCGTGCCGATGCTAGCCAGTTGCGGGCCTCGCCGGAGGTCCTTATTGTACAAGTCCCCGAAAGTGGACGGGAGCCCAAGCGGTCAGCTGGGGGCATATGACTTGCAATTCTGCCTTCCAACGACTTCGTCAGCCATGGGAGGCCACACATGAGCAGAAAGACATGTGAGTGTGGAGCGCCGGTGCTTCGTGCCGTCGAGGATCTCGGATGCGTCGATTGTGGACGGCCGTGTTGTCCGGTCTGCGCATACACCCTCGAGTCCGTCGCCTATTGTGCCTTTTGCGCGGCCGAATTCCTCGATCTGACGCAGTACGCCGCGGAACGGTAGAAAGTCGAGCCCCGACATCGCGGCGCTCTCCTCCCGGGGAATCGTCTGTGTTCCGATGTTCTCCCGCCGCCTTGCGCTCGCCCGTGATCCAAGAAGGGAGCCGTCATGACGGACATGTGGAGTGACCTGGTATGGACGGCCATTCACAATGTGACCTCGCGACTCATCATCATCCTCCCCGGCATACTGGCCATGGTGACCCTTGCCGCCGTCGGTCTGGCCGTGGGATGGGTCATGGGCCGGCTCGCCCGCCGGCTCGCCCGCACCATGGCCTTCGACCGGCGGGCCGAAGCCTGGGGCTTGAGCCAGGCTATGGGGCGCTCCGGTATTCGCCGCACGCCCTCTGATGTCTTCGGCCTCGCCGTGTTCTGGAGCATTTTCGTGGTGTCCGTGACCTTGGCCGTCGACGCCTTGGCCATCCCGGGCACCGGCCGCGTGACGGATTTCATTCTGTACGCAGTGCCGCGGATACTCAGTGCGGGGCTGATCATGCTGAGCGGCTGGCTCGCCTCGAATTTCCTCGCCGAAGGTGCACTCAT
>Ga0137373_10009681_pt1 | contig 10094 bp, 8 predicted proteins | sample SagtaG_5_FD_104912 | JGI IMG/M metagenome (GOLD analysis project Ga0137373, IMG submission 104912) | Vadose zone soil microbial communities from Sagehorn Ranch, Mendocino, California, USA - Sage1_R_80_16 metaG | ecosystem: Environmental > Terrestrial > Soil > Vadose zone | place: USA: California...
GACAGCCGTAGGCGGACCGGCTTACAGCCGCGGATCGACCGGCTCGCTCTCCAGCGCGAGCACGCCGAACACGCACTCGTGCACGCGATACGCCGGCTCCCGGCGGACGAACCGGTCGAGCGCGGCGGTTCCCAGCAACCCGGCTAGACGACCGCCTCCAGCGACCCTAGGCATCCGGCGTCAGCGGGCAGCCACCCCGATTTTCAGCCCGGAACGGGCGTCCACGCAGGGGTTATCTGGGCTAGACGGACTAGTCAGACCGTCCTCTTCATACCAGCGCCCGATGGTCTCGCCGCAAGGGTCATCGGGCATGTCTGCTCGTCTGCCTCCTGGGAACCCGGTTCTCGGGTTCCTAGGTCAGCTGCTTGCCAGCGGACAGCAGGTCCTCGCAAGCGTGGACGACCCGGGCGCTCATCGCGTCCTCGGCCGCCTTGCCCCAGCTGCGCGGGTCATAGAACTTTTTGCTGCCCATTTCGCCGTCGACCTTCAGGACGCCGTCGTAGTGAGTGAACATGTGGTCGGCGACCGGCCGGGTGAACGCGTACTGCGTGTCGGTGTCCACGTTCATCTTGACGACGCCGTAGGAGATCGCCTCCCGGATGTCGTCCAGGTCAGAGCCCGACCCGCCGTGGAACACAAGGTCGAACGGCTTGTCCCGGTCGTATTTCCGGCCTACCGCCTCCTGGATGCCGGCCAGCACCGACGGCCGCAGCTTGACGTGTCCTGGCTTGTAGACGCCGTGCACATTGCCGAACGTGGCGGCCAGGATGTACCGGCCACGCTCGCCGAGCCCCAGCGCCTCGGCGGTCGCGAGCGCGTCGTCCGGCGTGCTGTAGAGCTTCTCGTTGATCGCCCCGACAACACCGTCCTCCTCGCCGCCGACCACCCCGATCTCCATCTCCATGATGATGTGCGCGGCCGCGCAGTCGGCCAGCACTTCGGCGGCGATCTGCAGGTTCTCGGCGAGCGGCACGGCGGAGCCGTCCCACATGTGCGACTGGAAGAGTGGCTGCTGACCGCGGGCCACCCGTTCCTTGGAGATCTGGATGAGCGGGCGGACGAAACCGTCGAGCTTGCCCTTGGGGCAGTGATCGGTGTGCAGAGCGATATGCACCGGGTACCGGTCCGCCACTGCGGCGGCGAACTGCGCCAGCGCCGCCGATCCGATCACCATGTCCTTCACCGCGGCACCGGACAAGTACTCAGCGCCACCGGTGGAGACCTGGATGATCCCGTCGCTGCCGGCTTCGGCGAAACCGCGGAGGGCTGCGTTCAGCGTCTGGCTCGACGTTACATTGATGGCCGGGTACGCGAAGCCTTGCTCCTTGGCCCGGTCGAGCATCTGTGCGTATATCTCTGGCGTCGCAATCGGCATGACAGCTACTCCCTGTTGTCGTCCTGGCATCTCCTAGTATCCCGGAGCCTGCGCCCTTCCAGCACTGGCACCGGCCTGCTATCGGCCAGAGCCTGCGCAGTTCCCGCGCTGGCAGCCGGCCTGCTAGCGGCGCCAATTGGCTCCGGTGCACGTCGGCGGGGCTAGTCTCGCTGCATGGGACGTCATGATGCCGATCCCAGGGAACGCCTGCGGTACGTGATCGTCGCGGTAGTCGTCATAGCCGTGATCTTCCTCCTCTTGGTGGGAATCTCCGCACTGCATGACCTGGCCGGGCACTAGTCAAACGCCGCCACGTCGGCCAATTCGTACGCTGCGCGGTACGGCAGCCCGCGCTCGCCGATGCGCGAGCGCGCGCCGCGGTCCACGATGACCGCCACGCCCACCACGTCCGCGCCCGCGTCGCGTAGCGCGTCGACCGCGGTCAGCACGGAGTTGCCTGTCGTCGAGGTGTCCTCGACGGCGAGTACGCGGCGGCCGGCGACATCCGGGCCCTCGATTCGCCGCTGCAGCCCGTGTGCCTTCTCCGCCTTGCGCACCACGAAGGCGTCGAGCGCCCTGCCGCGTGCGGCCGCGGCATGCAACATCGCTGCGGCCACCGGATCGGCGCCTAGCGTCAGGCCGCCGACCGCATCGTAAGACAGATCCGCGGTCACCTCGAGCATGACCCGGCCGGCCAGCGGGGCGGCCCGGCCAGCCAGCAGTATCCGGCGCAGGTCGATGTACCAGCTTGCCCGCTGACCAGATGACAAGATAACGTCCCCGCGCACGACAGCCTGACTTCTGATCAGGGCAAGCAGGTCATCGCGATCGGTCACGAAATCCGACCCTATCCCGCGGCGCCTTGGCCGGCCCCGGCGCGCGGCCAGCCCGGCGCGCGGCCGGTCCGGGGTGCTGGGCGGTCCGGGGTGCTCGGCGAGCCGGGAATGCTGGCCGGTCCGGGGTGCTGGCCGGTCCGGGGTGCTGGGCGGTCCGGGGTGCTCGGCGAGCCGGGAATGCTGGCCGGTCCAGGGTGCTCGGCGAGCCGGATACTGGCCGGTCTGGAATGCTGGCCGGTCTGGAATACTGGCGGTCCGGGATGCTGGCCGGCCCGGGGAGCGTGCCGGCTACTTACGCCGCTGCTCGCCGCAGTCGGCCAGCGGCACCCGCTGCCCCCGCTCGCAGTGGCGGCAAACCTGGTTACCGGGCAGGACACCGGGCCTGGCATGCTTTGCGCTGGGTTACAGGTTGAGTACGTCCCTGATCCGCGCTATATGTCACGGCAGTTGCCGGGCGCTGGTAACGTCTCGCGTCGAGGGAAGGACGGTGTCGCGTGGATCGTTGCGCGCTGTTCGTGGACGCGGGCTATGTGCTCGCCGATGGCGCAATGGCCGTCCACGGGACCCGCAACCGAGACTCTGTTTCCTGGGATTATTCCGGTCTGCTCAAGTTTCTCTCCGGGCTATCGCTGGACCGTAGCGGCTTGCCCATGCTGCGGTGCTACTGGTACGAGGCGACGGTCGAGGGGCGGCGGACATCCGACCATGACACTCTCGCTGACCTGCCCGGACTCAAGCTTCGGCTCGGCAGGATGCGCCCCGGCCGCCGCGAGGGCGTCGAGGCCGAGATGCACCGTGACCTGAACACCCTGGCCAGAAACGGGGCGATCACCGACGCTATCCTCGTCAGCGGCGAAGAGGATCTTGCCGAGGTGGTCGCCGAGGTGCAGGACCTCGGGATCCGGGTCATTCTCGTGCATATCACCGTGGACGGGAACTGGACGATCGCGCGGCCACTGCGCCAGGAGTGCGATGACATTCTCGAGATAGGCAGCGCCCACCTGCGGCCATTCGTCGACTTGATCGCCGGCGCCGAGCCAGCGCATCGTGCGGATGAGTACTCGGCCGGTGCCTACCCAGGCCGATCCCTGGCCAACGGCCACGGGTCGGCCGTCGGCGCCGTGACTCATCGTGGACTGCCCGCTGCGGCATTGCCTGCTCCGCCGCCCATCTACACCGCCCCGATCGTCACGGACTTCCAGCGCGCCACCCAGCCGCCGTCCGGCGCCCGCCCGGCTCCGCAGGATGAGCAGCTACCCTCGCGAAGCCGGCAGGGTGACCTGCCGGGCCAGCCGGGCGGCGCTCAGCATGCCCAGCCGGGTGGCGCTCAGCATGCCCAGCCAGGCGGGACGCAGCAAGCCCAGCCGGGCGGCGCTCAGCAAGGCCAGGCGACCGGGATCCAGAGCCAGCCCGGTGACCTGCCGGGCCAGCAAGGCGGAATCCAGCAGGGCGGAATCCAGCAGGGCAAGCCTGGCAACTTGCAGCAGGGCAAGCCTGGCAACTTGCAGCAGGGCAAGCCTGGCAACTTGCTGCAGGGCAAACCAGCCGAGTTGCGGGACCAGCCGGGCGGGGCCCATGCCCAGCCGGCCGGGATCCAGGGCCAGTCAGGTGACCTGCCTGGCCAGGCCGACGGCGGACTGCAGAGCCGGCCCGCCGGGATCCACGGCCAGCCCAGCGGACTGCAGCCCAGCGGACTGCAAGGCCAGCCCGCCGGGAGTCAGGGCCAGCAGAGCCAGCTGGGCGGAGCGCCGCCTTCCGGCGCCGCGCAGCAGGGCCGGCCCGCCGGGCCGCAGCCGGCCCAGCCGGGCGGAATGCCGCGCAGCGGCAACTCGCCGGCAAGTTTCGGTGCGCCGAGTCCGCTCAGCGCCCCAGCCGGGTCAGGATCACCTCAGCACGGTGATGACCAGGCGCCCAGGCCGCAGAGCACGCAAAGTTATCCGCCGGATCCGTTCCTTGACCGGATGCCAGCGTCGGCCACCGACAGCCCGGCCGGTCCGGAGGCCGGCCAGCCGGGCGGCTCGCAGCGCCACGGCCAGGGCGGCGGGGCATGGCAGTACCCGCCGGAACAATACTCCCCGGGTGGTCAGTATCAGCCGCCCGAGCACTACATCCCGGCGGAGCAGTACCCGCAGGCTGAGCAATACCAGCCCGCGGAGCACTACCCGCCGGCCGGAGCCGGCGGCCCGTACGGCGGATCCGCCGAGCAACGGCAGCCGGGCCAGTTCTCCGGCCCGCAGCATGGCCAGCATGCCGGCAGCGCGCTTGGCCCGGCTTTCGCCCCGCAGGGCGGTCCCTACAGCGGCCCTCAGCCCGTCGCGCCCCAGGCGCCCGTTCCGCCGCCAGTGGCCGTCTCGCTGGCCGACGCGGTACAGGCGGCACACGCCGAGGGCTTCGGCTTCGGGGAGGCGGTGGCGCGCGACGCGCCTGCCCTGTGGCTCGAGGCGGTGCTAGCGCGCAAACCCCGGATGCCTTCTGACCTCGAGGCCAGGCTGCTCCAAGGCTCGGCACTGCCGATCGATTCGCTGCTTCACGACGAGGTGCGGCATGCGCTCAGGCGAGGATTCTGGGATGCGCTTGAGCGCTCCCGGCGGTAGGCCGGACTCCGCGCAGGATCGGTAGCGCGACTGCGCGTTGAAAGCCCCGTCCGGGTGGGTACGTTCTGTATCGTGCCTGTTTTGAGTCGCGAGGAATTTGACGCAATAGAGTTCGACGCCGCCTTTAGCGGCGAGCATGAGGCCGCAGCGCAGCGGATGAGCAGGCTTGCCGTCACTGGCATCCAGAGCCCATCCATGCCACGCGCAGAGGCATTTCTGCGTGCGGGCGAGCAATGGCTGCTTGCCGACGATCCCGCCGCGGCGGCCAGCGGATTCCGGCTCGCGCTGGCTGACGGCGGGCCGGTATTCGTGGATCCGAGGGTTCCGCTGTCCAGGGCGCTCTTCATGCTGGACAAGACGGCCGAGGCGCAGGCCCTGATAGCCGCGCTGAAGGAGGAGGGCCGGCGCGATCCGCGGGTGTGCGACCTTGTGGCCGAGATACTTGTCGAGCGCTCCGACCTGAACGGCGCCCTGGACTGGGCGACCGCCGGCGTGCAGCTGTGCCTGCAGCGCGAGGAGGACCGTGCCCGGCGGCCCGGCCTCCGGTCCGCGGATGCGGATCCGGGCGATGAGGACCGGGCCGAGCTGCGGATGCTGCTGAGCCTGCGGTACCGGATCCGCAATGACCTGGGGCTGCCCGAGGACGACTACGACAGGCTGCTCGACGAGCCGCCTACCGCGGACGAGGACGCAGGGACGGCGGCCGGCCGGTCGGCGCGCACGGTCAGCGAGTCCGACGCCGGATCGAGGTCAACGAGGACCACGTCACCGTCCGCGATGTCGCCGGACAGGAGGCCGCGGGCCAGCTGATCGCCGATGGCTGACTGGATGAGCCTGCGCAGCGGCCTGGCGCCGTAGACCGGGTCAAAACCGGTGACTGCCAGCCACTCGCGCGCGGCAGGGCTGACGGTGAGGGCGAGCCTGCGGTCGGCGAGCCGCCGGGAGAGCCTGGCTACCTGCAAGTCGACGATCTCGGTGAGTTCCTCGGTGGAAAGCGCGTCGAAGAGAATGACGTCATCAAGCCGGTTGAGGAATTCCGGCTTAAAGGTCGTCCGCACCACTGACATGACGGCGTCCCGCTTGGCCTTATCGTCCAGCGCGGGATCGGCGATGAACGCTGATCCCAGGTTGGACGTAAGGATGAGGATGGTGTTGCGGAAGTCGACGGTACGGCCCTGCCCGTCGGTGAGCCTGCCATCATCGAGTACCTGCAGCAGGATGTCGAAGACCTCCTGGTGCGCTTTTTCCACCTCGTCGAGCAGCACGACGCAGTACGGCCGCCGGCGGACGGCCTCGGTGAGCTGGCCGCCTTCCTCGTATCCGATGTAGCCGGGCGGCGCGCCGACCAGCCGGGCGACCGAATGCCGCTCTGAGTACTCGCTCATGTCGATCCGGACCATCGCGCGCTCGTTGTCGAACAGGAAATCGGCGAGCGCCTTGGCCAGCTCGGTCTTGCCGACCCCGGTCGGCCCGAGGAACAGGAACGAGCCGGACGGGCGGTCAGGATCGGAGATGCCCGCCCGCGACCTGCGGACCGCATCGGAGACGGCCTGAACGGCCCTGGCCTGGCCGACGATCCTGTTGCGGAGCTCGCCCTCCATCCTGAGCAGCTTGCCGGTCTCGCCTTCCAGCAGCCGCCCGGCCGGGATTCCGGTCCAAGCGGACACCACGTCGGCGACGTCGTCCGGTCCCACCTCTTCCTTGACCATGGGCCGGGAAGCGGTGGCCGCCAGGCCCGCCGGTGCGCCAGGGTCCCCGGCCTCGCTGGCCGCCTGGGCCGCCGCTTCGGCGATCTCCCGCTGGAGGGCCGGGATCTCGCCGTACATGAGCCTCGACGCGGTCTCGAAATCCGCGTCACGCTGGGCCCGGTCGGCCTGGCCGGTCAGGTCGTCGAGCCGCTTCTTCATCTCGCCGACCTTGTTGAGCCCGGCCTTCTCCCGCTCCCAGCGTGCGACCAGCGCGGTCAGCTGCTCCTGGCGGTCGGCAAGCTCCGCGCGCAGCCGTTCCAGCCGCTCCTTGCTGGCCGGGTCGGCCTCCCCGGCCAGGGCAAGTTCCTCCATCCGCATCCGGTCAACGGACCGCTGCAGCTCATCGACCTCGACCGGCCGGGAATCGATCTCCATCCGCAGCCGGGACGACGCCTCGTCGATCAGGTCGATTGCCTTGTCCGGGAGATATCTGGCCGTGATATACCGGTCGGACAGGGTCGCCGCGGCCACCAGAGCCGCGTCGGAGATCTGCACTTTGTGATGCGCCTCGTACCGGCCCCGCAGCCCCCGCAGGATCGCGATCGTGTCCTCGACCGAAGGCTCCCCGACGAAAATCTGCTGGAACCGCCGCTCCAGGGCCGGATCCTTCTCGATCCGCTCGCGGTACTCATCCAGCGTGGTGGCACCGACCATGCGCAGCTCGCCGCGGGCCAGCATCGGCTTGAGCATGTTTCCCGCGTCCATCGCGCCCTCTGCCGCGCCGGCCCCGACCACCGTGTGCAACTCGTCGACGAACGTGATGATCTCGCCTTCGCTCTGCTTTATCTCGTTCAGTACCGCCTTGAGGCGCTCCTCGAACTCGCCGCGGTACTTGGCCCCGGCCACCATCGCGCCCAGGTCGAGGGCCACGATCCGCTTTCCGCGCAGTGACTCCGGCACGTCGCCGGCCACGATCCGCTGGGCGAGTCCCTCCACCACCGCGGTCTTGCCGACGCCCGGCTCGCCGATCAGCACGGGGTTGTTCTTGGTACGCCGGCTGAGCACCTGGATCACCCGGCGGATCTCGGCGTCCCGGCCGATCACCGGGTCAAGCTGGCCGTCGCGTGCGCGGTGCGTCAGGTCGATGCCGTACTTCTCCAGTGCCTGGTAGGTCCCTTCCGGGTCCTGCGTTGTCACCCGGGCACTGCCGCGCACCTGCTGGAACGCGTTCAGCAGCTCGTCCGGGCCGGCTCCGGCCTCGCGCAGCAGCGCCGCGGCCTGGCCTCCGTCCGCGGCCAGGCCGACCAGCAGGTGCTCGGTCGAGACGTACTCATCCGACATCTCCCTGGCGCGCTTCGCCGCGGTGGCCAGGGTGGCGAGCAGCTGCCGCGAGGTCTCCGGCGGGCCGACGGTGGTCCCGGCCGCTCGGGGCAGCCGGACCAGCAGTTCCTCCGCCCGCTTCGCGGTGGTGGCCGGGTCGGCCCCGACCGCCCGCAGCAGCGGCGCAGCGGTGCCGCCGCTCTGCTCGATCAGCGCGACGAGCAGGTGCAGCGCGTCGACGTTGGGGTTCCCGGCGGCCGCGGCGCGCTTGACAGCCTCGGACAACGCTTCCTGGCTCTTGCGAGTCAGCTTGTCATCCATTGTCTGCGTCCTTCCTGGTCTCGCTGGGCACTATGCCGCTGGGCAGCACGGCGGCTGCCCTGGCCGCGTCCGCGGCGGTCCCGCCGGCGGCGGCAGTCGGCGGCGGAGATGGCGGCCGCCCTGACTGGGCGGGCCGGGGCGCGGCAGTGCCGCCAGGCGCGCGGACGGGCACCAGCGCGCCGCCGCCGGTCCGAGTCCTGAGCAGGCCAGCCAGCCGGGCGGCGACGGCGCGGGTGGACTCAAGCTCAGCGCGCAGCCGGACGATCTCGGCCTGGGTCTCCGCCAGCCGCAGCCGGCTGCGCCGGTCCTCGTCTTCCAGCGCGAGAATCCGCTTGATCCCGGAAAGGTTGATGCCCTCCTCCTGCGAGAGGCGCTGGACCTCGCGCAAGACGAGGATGTCGCGGAGCGAGTAACGGCGTCCGCGGCCTGCCGTCCGGCCAGGGCGGACCAGGCCCATCCGGTCGTAGGCACGCAGCGTCTGCGGGTGCAGCCCGGACAGCTGGGCGGCAACGGAGATGACATAGACCGGCGAATCGTCGGAGAGCTCGAACTCGTTGATCATGTCTTTCCCCGCACCACTCTCAGCCGGCCTTCGCCCGGCGCAGCAGGTCTTCTCTCAGGTCGCCATCCCCGGCTGCCTTCCTGAATGTCTCGATCGCCTCGCGCTCCTCGTCGTTCAGCTGCTTCGGGACCTGAACGTCCACGGTGACCAGGAGATCGCCCACGGTGCCGTCCGGACGGCGGACGCCCTTGCCGCGGACCCGGAAGGTCCGGCCGTTCGGGGTGCCCGCCGGAATCCGGACATTCACCGGCATCGTGCGATGGCCAGGCACCTTGATCTCCGCGCCCAGCGCGGCCTCGGGGAAGGTGACGGGCACGCTGACGGTCAGGTTGTGGCCGGACCTGCCGAACACCGGGTGCGGCTTCACGTGCACCCGGACGTACAGGTCGCCCGCCGGGCCGCCGCGCTCGCCGGGAGCGCCCTTGCCCTTGAGCTTGATCCGCTGGCCGTCGCCAACCCCGGCCGGGATGCGCGCCTGGATGGTCCTCGTGCTCATCGCGCGGCCGCTGCCCGAGCACACCGGGCACGGATCATCCACGACGAGGCCGCGGCCACGGCAGGTCCGGCACGGCTCGGAAAACGCGAAGTTGCCCAGGTTCTTGCTGGCCTGCCCGGTGCCCTCGCAGGTAGGGCAGACCCTCGGCACGGTTCCCGCCTTTGCCCCGGTGCCCATGCACGACTTGCACGGGCCCTCGCCGGCCAGCCGCAATGACACGGTGACGCCGTCGATCGCGTCGCCGAACGTCAGCGAGGTCTCGGTCTCGATGTCCGCGCCGCGCCTGGGCCGCGTCTGGGTAGTGGTGCGGCCGCCGAAGACGCCGCCGAGCAGGTCACCGAGGCGCCCGCCGGTGCTGCCGGGCTGGCCGCCGAAGATGTCACCGAGATCGAAGCCGAACCCGCCCTGGCCGCCCTGCTGCCCCGGCATGCGGACCCCGCCGCTGCCGAACAGCGACCTGGCCTCGTCGTACTCCTTGCGCCGCTTCTCGTCGGACAGCACGTTGTACGCCTCGGAGATCTCCTTGAAGCGTTCCTCGGAAACGGCGTTGCCCTTGTTGGCGTCCGGATGGTACTTGCGCGCAAGCTTGCGGTACGACTTCTTGATCTCATCCGGTTTTGCGTCCTTGGAGACGCCGAGGACCTTGTAGTAGTCCTTCTCGAGGAAGTCCTTGGTGCTCATCGGCCACTCCTCGTCCGGTCAGTCAGGATCGCTTGCGCGCGGGGTACCTTCGTCAGCCGGAGAATCGCCGGGGCCGCCGGCGTCCGGGGCGGCATCGGGCGCCTGCCCGCCGTCCGGGCCGTCCGGGGTGCCCGCCGATTCCTGGCCGTCAGGCTCGACTAGGTCGCCAGGCTCGACTAGGTCGCCAGGCTCGACTAGGTCGCCAGGCTCGACTAGGTCGC
>Ga0137373_10009691_pt1 | contig 10088 bp, 9 predicted proteins | sample SagtaG_5_FD_104912 | JGI IMG/M metagenome (GOLD analysis project Ga0137373, IMG submission 104912) | Vadose zone soil microbial communities from Sagehorn Ranch, Mendocino, California, USA - Sage1_R_80_16 metaG | ecosystem: Environmental > Terrestrial > Soil > Vadose zone | place: USA: California...
ACCTCCAGCTTCTTGCGCAACGACCACATCGCATCTCTCCCGCTCGAATTTCGCTAGATATAGCACTTCACCGCGGCATACCCAGAGGCTGCGCGAAGCCAACCATTACCCGTCGTCCCGGCGAAAGCCGGGACCCATTCCTCAACCGCTCGGACGCCTGACGGGTGGATCCCGGCTTTCGCCGGGATCACGGTGAAAGGCGGGCCGTCCCTATCAGGCTGGCGCGCCGAGCCAATCGAGGCTCGCTTCGCCCTCCAGCCGCCGCAGGCGCTGGAACAGCCGCGCCGCGCCGGCCTCGCCCAGGGCGCCGCGGGTCAGCCGGGTGAATTTGTCTTCCAGCTCGCCCGGCTCCAACAGGCCGCTGGCCTCGTGCCGCTCGAAGCGCTGGCCATCGGCCAATACCACCGTCACCGTGCTGCCCATCGCGCCGTGCGCCGTGCCCTCCTCCGGTACGACCCGCACGCGCCGGGTCAATGCCCGGATCTTCGGGTCGGCCAGCGCGCCCTCGTCATAGGATTCGGGGTCGCGCGCCTCGCGGTAGAGGGATAACGCGACGCAGAACGGGATCGAATACTGCGCCAGCATCAGGTCGGCCGGCTCCTGGATATTGTGGCGCTCGACCATGCGGCGGTTGCCGGTGACCGTGATCGCCTCGACCTCGCTGCCGAGAAAACCGTGCTCGGCCTGCAGATCGCGCACCGCGCGGACCGCGGCATGCGCGGTGGCGTGGACGGGGTAGCGCTTTAACACCGTCGTCCGGGTGACGTAAGCATGGCCGAGGCCATGGGTCAGTTCGGCTTCGTCGAACTCGCTGCAGAACACGCGCAGAAAGCCGAACTGGCCCTCCAGCACGGTCTTCGGCCCTTCGAACCCGCCCGCCGCCAGGCTCGCGGCCAGCACCCCGGCCTCCGAGGCGCGCCCCAGATGCAGCCTTTTCACCATGCCGCCATCGCCGCGGGCGAATTCGAGCAGCCCGCCGGCCAGGGAGCCGGCGATGCCAACTGCATTGGCCATCTTCGCCGGATCGAGGCCGAGCAGATGCCCGCACGCCACCGCGGCGCCGAACGGCCCGGTGGTGCCCGGCGCATGGAAGCCGCGCGCCTCGTTGGTATGACCGGTGGCACGGCCGATGCGGATCATCACCTCGTTGCCGGCGACAAAGGCGGCAATCAGCGCCTTGCCGCTGACCCCGCCGATCTCTTGCGCCACCGCGAGCGCCGGCGGTAATACCGTCGCGCCGGGATGGGCGCCGGCGCCGGGTCGGGTCAGCGCGTCCAATTCGAAGGCATGCGCCAGCGCGCCGTTGGCGAGCGCCGCCGCCGGCGCCTGCACCGCGCTGCCGCGCCCCAGGATACGACTCGTGCCGCCCGGGCCGGTGCGCTCGGCATAATCGATGACGATGCGGCTCCACGGCAATGCGCTGCCGCAGATGCAGGCGGCGATCGTGTCGATGATGCAATCCTTGGCGGCAGCCACCACCTCCGCCGGCAGATCCTCGTAGCGCAACCCCGCCGCATATTTCGCCAGACGCACCGTCTCCCCGGCCATGTCCTACCTCCGTCATCTCGTAGGGTGGGTTGGCGAAGCCTAACCCACCATCAGCGCCAGAGCATCGCCGATGATGGGTATCGCTGCGCTCTACCCATCCGGCAAAGCTCTATCGTCGCGGGTCTTGCCGGCTCGCCGCCGGCAACATTACGGCCGTCACCGAAACAAAGACCGGCGTCCGCCCGGTAATGTCGCGGTGATCCTGCGGAGAGCGGTGCTTGCGAATAACACCGCAAGAACCGGATAGAGCCGATACCGCGGGCTCCGTAGCTTCGACTGTCAAGAACTGAAGGAGCGGAGCCGATCCATTTCGGCTCGCTCATCGTCAACTCAGGAGTTTCCGATGAAGCTGGTTCCCCTCGGGGCGGCAACGGGCCGCATCGCCCGCATCGCCACCCCGCAAAAAATCCGCCGGCGCGCCGGCCGTCGCTGGCTGCGCGCGGCGCTGAGCCGAATTTTCGCGACCTTGCATGAATGGCGCCGGCGCAGCCGCGACCGGACGGAGCTCGCCAGGCTCGACGAGCGCATGCTTCGCGACATCGGGGTCAGCCCCGGCGAAGTCTGGCACGAAATCAACAAGCCGTTCTGGAGGGAGTGATGTCGGTTGTCGCCACCCGGTTCGAACGCTCTGCCGACCCCCGCCGCGCCTCATCGGCGACTGACGCGCGGCGCGTGCTGCGCGGGTTGCTCGCCGCGCTCGACCGCCTTGTTCCGCCGCCGAACCCCGCTCGCGAGCCGGAGCTGCCGGCGCAATGGTACAGATATCCGCCAATCTGACCGGCGCCGCAAAGCGGCTGCAATTCGGTATGGCGTCCTTCGAGACGGCGCTTCGCGCCTCCTCAGGATGAGGTAGATTGGTGATGGCATTAAGAAAAACCGCATCCTCTGGAGCCCGCGCAGCGGGCGTCTCGAAGGACGCACGGCGTCAATTCCGGGCGCGAGGGACGGCAAGTCGGAGGAATTGCACGTGGACATCCCCGAGCATGATTTGATCGTTGTCGGCGCCGGCAATGCGGCGACCTGCGCCGCGCTGTCGGCCAGGGAGAATGGCGCCTCCGTCCTCCAGCTGGAAATCTCGCCGGAAGCCGCGCGCGGCGGCAATTCCGCCTTCACCGGCGGCGCCTTCCGGGTGGTCTATCACGGCTTCGACGACCTCGCCCGCCTGATCCCCGACATCAGCGACCACGAGCTCACCAATGTCGATGTCGGCACCTACACCGCCGAGCAATATTACGACGACATGGGGCGCCTAACCGAATACCGCAGCGACCCGGATTTGACCGAGATCCTGATCACCCGGAGCTTCGACACCGGCGTGTGGATGCGCCAGCAGGGCGTGCGCTTTCAGCTCGGCCTCGGCCGCCAGGCCTTCCAGGTCGACGGCAAGTTCAAATTCTGGGGCGGGCTCGCCTGCCACATCTGGGGCGGCGGCAAGGAATTAGTGAAGGCGCTCGCCGTCCGCGCCCAGCGCGAGGAAATACACGTCCTCTACGACACCCCGGCCGTGGCGCTCCTGCAGGGCGACGACGGCGTCGCCGGCGTCCGCGTGCGCCACCAGGGCCGGCTCGTCGATCTGCGCGCGAAGGCGGTCGTCCTGGCCTGCGGCGGCTTCGAGGCCAATGCCGAGATGCGCGCCCGCTATCTCGGCCCCGGCTGGGACCTCGCCAAGGTGAGGGGCTCCCGCTTCAACACCGGCCAGGGATTGCGCATGGCGCTCGATATCGGCGCCGCCCCGGCCGGGCATTGGTCGGGCGCGCATGCCTGCGCCTGGGATCTCAACGCGCCGCCGGTCGGCGATCTCGATGTCGGCGACCGCTTCCAGAAGCACGGCTATCCGTTCGGCATCGTCGTCAACGCGCGGGGCCAGCGCTTTCTCGACGAGGGGCTCGACTTCCACAGCTACACCTATGCCAAATACGGCGGCGAGATCCTGAAGCAGCCCGGCATGTTCGCCTGGCAGGTGTTCGACCAGAAGACCGTGCATCTGCTGCGCGACGAATACCGGATCCCGCGCACCACCAAGGAGAAAGCCGACACGCTCGAAGCGCTCGCCGCGCGGCTCGACGGCGTCGACCCCACGGGCTTTCTCGACACGGTGCGGGACTTCAACGCGGCGCCGCGCCCGGAGGTGTCGTTCAACCCCAACATCCATGACGGGCTGCGCACCACGGGATTGCCGATCGACAAGAGCAACTGGGCCCAGCGCCTCGACACCCCACCCTACGAGGCCTATGCGGTGACGACCGGCATCACCTTCACCTTCGGCGGTCTCAAGATCACCAACGATGCAGAGGTCGAGGACACCACCGGCACGCCGATCCCCGGCCTCTTCGCCGCCGGCGAGATCGTCGGCGGCCTCTTCTACCACAACTACGCCAGCGGCACCGGCCTGATGGCCGGCGCCGTCTTCGGCCGCATCGCCGGGCGGAATGCGGCGGGGTATGTGAAAAACCCTTAGTTCACCACAGAGACACAGAGCACGCGGAGAACTGGTGTCATTGCGAGCGAAGCGAAGCAATCTCGTCGGGATTGCGTCGCCGCTGCGCTCCTCGCAATGACAGCCGAAGACCCTCTGTGCCCTCTGTGGTGAAATTCTGCTCAAGATCCGTCTGAACGGGAGAGCGGTACGCTCCACGTTGCAATCGGCTTCCAGCCATGCCACGGGTTCTTGCGGGGTCGGCCGCGCAAGGGATGCGCCGCCGCATAGATCGGGGCGAGCCGGATCATCTCCTCGCTGACGCGCGGGTAGTCCTCGCGAAGCCTCTCGACGCTCTCGCCCTTGGCCAGCAGTTCGGCGACCTGGTGAACCGGCACGCGGGTACCCCGAAATACCGGGTTTCCTCCCATGATTTCGGGATCGACGCTGACGAAACGCTCGGCGCGGCGCAGCTCCCTGACGCGGTCCATGACCTCGCGCCGCGATCGGCTGACATCCACCTTCAGCGCGCCGACACTGACGACACGGCGTTTCGGCGCCGCCGCGATTTCGGCGAACAGCCGCCGTCGGAACTCCGGCGTGGTGTCGCCGCCAAGCCGCCGCTCCAGCGAGAGGTACACAACGGCCGGCTCATCCAACAGCCGACCGGCCCTGGTGCGGCGCGCGACCACCGTCTTCTTGTCGATAGCATTGTTCACCGCCTTGAGGCTCAGCCGGCTCAAAACCGCCGCCTCCGCAGGGGTAAACAGCTCGGTTTGCCGCTTGGGCATCGGATCGACCTAAATCAACTCTGATCAGAGAATGATTTCGCCGCGCGATGAAATCAAGAGAAGCCGACGCCCGTATCGTCCTCTTGCGGGGGATCGGCAAATTCGTTCGGGATCGGCAGGAAATCAAGCCCGGAATCGTAAAGCACGAGCGAGAGGTCGTGTTGATCGGCAACTTCTGCGGACTTCATCTCGGGCAAGACGCCCTCTGGTATCTCGACCGCCTGCGCAACGGTCGTGTCCCGGGCACCATCCCAATCTAGCTTGGCGTCATCACTCCAAGGTTGGGCGAAGTCGTCCAGCGCCTGCCGGCAGGCTGTCTCTAAATCGGGCGCCTCGACGAAAATGTGCTCGTACATCGGCACGAGAAACTGCCGCTCAACGACATACCGTGGCATCTTCGGTCTCCATCTCTTGAGAGGGCTTTCTTACGGCAATCGCGGCAGGTACTCGAGGTCCTCCCAAGAAACGGGCATGGGCTCCGCTTGGAATAACGGCGAATTGCGTGACCAGATAAGGCGACGAGTGCGGCTGGCCAAAGTTGGCGCCCCATAAACGAAGCGCTCTTCGTATTGCTGGTACAAGGAGGTGAAGAACCGCTCCAGGCGGAGCGGGCTCTCTTCTGCCGGATATCCCGGGAAAACGTCACCGGCCCGGTCTCCTTGAGGTTCGATAAGCGCCAAGGCGATTGCCTCATATCGGCTGATCTCGTCTCGAATACCGCGACGCCCAGTTAGCTCGGTCAATGCGGCATGGAACCGCTGAATGCCTTCAACCGGCTCTTCAGTCGGTCGTATGGCGATATCGTTCGCTTCGATTCGGGCTATGTTTGAGACTGGAAGCTCAGGCTCGCTCGTGCCAGGTCCATCGATTGCCGCATCGTCCTCGCTCGGTAAATCCGGTGCTTCGAGTACGTCCTGAACCGTTCGATTCGCTCTCATCAGGACGAAGTATCCGATGACCATTGCCGGATACGTAATGTGCAAGTTTGTGCACTCCCCTATCGTTTCTTCCATCCTGTTTGTCAAATTGCGAAACGCCTTCGTGACACCTTTACAGGACACTGCGAGCACCGGGCCGATGCCCGGTTTCGTCACCACAATATCGACGCTTTTGGTCTTTAGCCCGCCGAGAAGGATCTGTTCACCTGAGCCCCCGACGCCAGGATCGAATGCAATTACATTGCGGTGTGACACGGTAAACGGCGGGCGAGGTGTAATTTCATCCGGATGAAAGCCTCCCTCAAGGGCCAGCCGGCAAGCTATGTACCAGTGAAGCGGCTTGATGTGGCGGGCACTCTCGGTTCCGCCCGCATGCGTGGCAAAGAGTTTGAACGCCTCCTTTCGGCCGAGCCATTGGCACGCGTCAGGCTTGGACCGCCTTGATATCAATAATGCCTCCACGATTGCATGACGTGAATCGCTTCGGCGATCTCTTGCTCCGGCGTCTCTATGCGGGCGATGCGGGACGGAAGCACAACGGCGCTCGCCTCACGGGGCTCTAACTTCAGGACCCCGCCACCAAGGGGATGGCCTTCAATCTCGCAACTCAGTCGCGCAATAGAGGTTTGCCAGGCGTCGGCAACATACGAAGCCGATGCGGCTTTTTTAAGCCTCACATAATGTAGGGCATTCGTGCAGGTGAGGCGCGCATCGTTACGTACGAGGCTTGCCGAACGGCCCGACAGATACGTTAAAAAAAAGTCTGGCACATGCACGTCGGGTACGGAGTACCAGGGATCCCGATTACGACACTTGTAGCCGCTGGATACTAGCTGCGCCTGCTGGCAATCCAAGTATCGTAGGACCGACTGAGGAAGATTGCCTGTGGTCCTTGGGATGCGTAATAGAAGCAGCGGCTGATCTTCGCGTTTCCACTGAGCAACCGTTTCCGCTGTCAAGCGGGTTGTGGTTAGCAGCCGTCCGTTACGAACACTTGGCTGGAGAAAGACAGCTGGTAAGTCGAGATCGGCTGCTTGCGACGGTCGCAGGTGAAAGAAATCGTTCCCGCCGCTAACATAGCCAATTCCGATTGAGGCCAATTCGCCGAAACGCGTCGTATCCCGCCCAGCGGCGAAATCCCGGTATAGCTCACGCGAGGATGAGGGAAGTAGGAACGGGCGGAGCCGCCTTTTCCAAACGTCTCGCCATTCGCCCAACGGAATATGGAGCTGCGGAAGAGGACGCACGGAGGCGGGGTGAAATCTGTCGAGAGCCGTGAAATGAATCTCACCCGCCGCCTCACGAAATCCATCCGCATACAGTAACCAACAATCCTCGGAGAGGTCGGGAAACAGCTTGGCTTTAATGGCGATAACGTGAACGACCCGGAAGTGCCGCACCAGATATTCGAGAAGAGGCGCGGCATAGGGTGCGTGGCCGATTTCGGCCGGCACCACGAACGCCATCCGCCCGCCGGGGCGCAGCAAACTCGCCGCGGCGACGAGAAACGGTGCCCATGAGGAGGTCAGGCCGGAAAATGCGACCCCAAGGTTGGCGCAGAGCGATAAGGCGCGTTCGCGCGCGGCTCCTTTGAAATTCTGATACCGAATAAACGGTGGATTGCCTGTCGCGGAATCGAACCGCTCCAATGTGCTTGCCGCCCAGTCAAAGAAGTCTGCGTGGTGGAGCATAGCCCACGGAGCGCTTTCGGCCGCCTTGGCAACCGCACCTACGTCCTGGTCCACTCCCACACTGTTTCGATGTTCAGCGATAAACCGCCCATCGCCGCAGGCGGGATCGAGCAGCCGATCACTGCCGGATCGAAGCACCCATCGAGTTAGTGATCGAACGACATCATCGGGCGTGTAATACGCCCCGCTCACTTTCCGGGCGAGCGGGAGGATCTTCGCGGATATGAGGCGGTCCGCCTCAGCAGATGGGTTTGGTTTCCCGCGGCGGGATGACTGAGGGCGGTAGGCGGCTTGCTCCTCTCGGAGGATGCTCGCGGTCGCTTTCCTCGCCATCCTCGCCCACCTCGTTCTCGGATTACCAGATATCGTATTCTAAGCTCGGGCGATAGCAATATCGTGTAGCAGCATTTCGCCTGGCTAGCGGGTCCGCTCGTCGCTTCTTCAAAAAAATGACACGGTCGCCCTTGAACCGCAATGACGAAGTTGCTAGTTTGTTCCTATATATGAAAAGGCCAGGAAAGGCGTGTATGGGATCGCGCGCGCGGGCGAGAGCAGGCGAGATTTTCTCCGGGCCGGCGGTGGGTTCATTCAACCGGGGCGCGAAATCCACTTGTAAATCACCTGTATTTACAGGTGACGGTGTTTGAGGCGAGCAATCTCTGGTTGTGTCGGGGCGGGGCCCGGACCGCTTTGCGCCGGCCCGGCTACCCCACCGCGACGCCGCTCTGGCCGATGCCGCCGCGCAGGGCGCCGGCCGCGATGTTGCGCCACAACACCTCGTGGCCGTCGGGGAGCGCGCGGCTGTTCGGCACCGCCATCCACAGGCGCAGCAGCAGGCGGTCGGCGCCCTGTTCCGGTGCGTCCTCGAAGGCGGTGCGGGCGTGGTAGATCACGTGGTTGTTGACGAACTGGATGTCGCCCGGGGCAAAGCTCATCGCGAAGCACAATTCCTCGGCCAGCTCGTGCAACAGGTCGAGCGCCTCGGCCTGCGTCGGGGAGAGCCGCGACACCTCGGGGCGGCGCTGCGCCGCCTCGATAAAGGTGCGCGAATAATGGCTGGTGAATTTGGCGCCGCGCACGCCCCAGACCGGCAGCGGGTAGGCCGAATCGTCGGTCGCGTCCTCCTCGCCAAGGCGGCTGCGCCACATCTCCTCGTACAAGGCCGCGGCCAGATCCGGCCGGCGCCGCAGCATCTCGTTATGCACCGCGGGCGAGCTGCACAATTTGCTGACCCCGCCCCGCGCCGCCTGGCGGATGCAGAACAGCCCGACGACATCGCAGCGGTCGGTGTGAAAGCGCAATTGCTGGTTGGTCAGGGTGCGGGCATAGGAGGACAGAAACGCGCCGGGCTTGCCGGCCTCGGGCAGGGCGCCGTAGCGCGCGCCGGCATTGCGCCCGCCGTCACGCGCGACATCGCGGATCTCGCGCATGATCTCGCCATCGCGGTTCGAATACACCAGCGTGCCGATGTGGCGGCAGAGGCCGGCATAGAGCAGCTTCAGCGCCTCGGGCGGATGGCGGCCGGGGTCGATGCCGCGCAGCAACAGGATGCCGCTGCCGTCTTCCAGTTCGGCGCGGATCTCCTCGGCGAGCGGCGCAAAGGCGGGCAGCGGGAAATCCGCCGCCGTCATCCCCTGCCATGCCAGGCCACGGGTTACCGCCGCGGCGAGCGCCCCCTGGAGCGTGGCATCCAACTCGGCGAGCTGCGCCGGCGAGAGCTGGCGCTGCCAGCGGGTCGCGCCCGCCATGTCGCGGCCATGCCACACGCAAGCGCCAGCGACCGGCTTGATCTCGCTCCGCTCGCGCATCGCCTCTTCTCCCTGTCGCCGCGCCGCCCTCCTTCTACCATGACTTCGGCGGCCAAAGATCAGGCGCGCATCGGCTTTCACGGGCTGGCGACCTTGCCGAGCAGCGCGGTGGCCATCGCCTGCAATTGCCGCTCGGTCGAGCGCTGCTGGAGATCGAGCAGGCGGGTCTCGAAATTGCGCTCCGCAGTGCTGACGGCCTTGTGCACGCTCGCCTCGAAACCGGCGCGGTTCAGCGCCGCGTCGGTGCGGCTCAGCACCCAATCGACCGAGGTGCTCGCGACAAAGCCGATGATCAGGGCGCCGGCGGCGCCGGTCAGAATGCCGGTAACGACATTGGCCAGCACATTCGGCAAGAGGCCGAACAAGGGCAGCAGGAAGCCGCCGAGGACTGCGGCGACCATGATCGGCAGCACGAGAAAGCTGATCAGCTTGGTGGCGAAGGGGCGCGCCAGGCGCAGGATCACATCGTTGACCGGGCTGTCCGCGGCCGTCAGCTCGAACAATCGCGGCAATTCGGGGCGCATCGACGCCTCGGCCGCCACCTCGGCGGGGTCGCATAGCGGACGGAAACTCGCCGCGGTGCGGTCCCATGACGGATCGGGGATCCAGCCCTGTGCCGGGTTCTGGCGCTCGACCTCAGTGCCTCGCGCCGAACGAACTGCGCCAGGGCCCGCTGATATTTGCCGCAGCCGGTCCAGCACCCTGTCGAAGCTCGGTTCGAGGGCCTGCGGCTCCAGGACTCGGCCGATGAACTGGCCCTGGATTTCGGCGACCAGCTGCGCCTGGACCCGGTCCGGCAATTCGAGCGGCGGTCCGGTCAGGAAATTTTCCCAGGTCGAGCGGAAAGTCCGCGCCAGGAGGGTCCAGCTGGTCCACCAGTCGAATACCCAATCGGC
>Ga0137373_10009692_pt1 | contig 10088 bp, 8 predicted proteins | sample SagtaG_5_FD_104912 | JGI IMG/M metagenome (GOLD analysis project Ga0137373, IMG submission 104912) | Vadose zone soil microbial communities from Sagehorn Ranch, Mendocino, California, USA - Sage1_R_80_16 metaG | ecosystem: Environmental > Terrestrial > Soil > Vadose zone | place: USA: California...
GGCCCTCCCCTCGGCACCGAGGAACGGAAGATGGTCACCGTGCTGTTCGCCGACCTCGTGGACTCTACCGGGCTCGCGCGACGCCTGGACGCCGAACGAGCCCGCGAGATCCTCGGCATGTTCTTCGACGCCGCATCCGAGGAGCTACGGGCGTTCCGGGGCTGGCCGGAGAAGTTCATCGGCGACGCGGTGATGGCGGTGTTCGGCCTGCCGACCGTGCACGAGGACGATGCGCTTCGGGCCGTACGGGCAGGCCTCGCGATCCGGTCGCGCATCCACCGCATGAGCGAGTCTCTGGCCCTGGGAGACCCGCTCGAGATCCGGATCGGGATCGAGTCGGGCGAGGCAGCGACCGGCCTCGGGCCGGCCGGACAGCTGCTCGTCACGGGAGCCGTGGTGAACGCCGCGGCCCGGCTCCAGACGGCCGCCGAGCCTAGCGAGGTGCTCGCCGGTGAGACCACTGTCGCGCTCACGGCGAACGCGGTCTCGTACGCGGACCGACGAGACGTCGAGGCGAGGGGCTTCGACGGCGAGCTTGCAGGCTTCAGCGTTGAGGGGCTCACACCGCGCTCGGCCCGCCGGACGATCCCGTTCGTCGGCCGCTCGAGCGAGCTAGCGATCCTGCGCGAGAGCCTCCACCGGGCGACCGATACCGGCGGGCCCGTGCTCGTCACGGTTCTGGGCGAGCCCGGCATCGGCAAGTCCCGCCTCGGTGACGAGCTGATAGCAGGCCTCGGCGGCGACGTCCCCGTGCTCGCGGGACACGCGCGAACGTTCACCGATACCGCGACGTTCGCGCCGGCGGCAACGATCGTCGCCGAGCTCGCCGACCTAGATGAGGCCGATCCCCCCGAGAAGGCGAGGCGCCGCGTGCGCGAGCTCGTCGACCGTTGGATCCGTGGAGCACAGGCCGAACGGATCTGCGAGCGACTCTACCTCCTGTTCGGAATGGCCGAGCGGCGCGACCAGTCGGCGTTCGTGCAGGACGTCCAGTCCGGGTTCGTCGCGCTCGTAGACGCCATGACGAAGGACCGTCCCGCCGTGCTCGTGTTCGAGGACGCGCACACGCTGCGGCCGCCGATGCTCGAGCTGATCGAACGTCTCGGGGCGCCGGCTCGCGGCCAACCGCGCCGTGCCCTGGTCCTCGCGCTCGCACGCCCCGAGCTCCTGGATGAACGGCCTGCGTGGGGAACCAGCACCGCGAACGCGATCCGGCTGCGCCTCGAACCGCTGAGCCAGAACGAATCGATCGATCTCGCACGGCAGGCCTCTGGCCGAGGGATCGACGATACCGAGGCGACCGAGATCGCCGAGCGGACCGGGGGCAACCCGTTCTTCATCATCGAAACGACCGGCATGTTGCTTCCCGGGTCTTCCGCGCCGCGGGGCAACCTGCCACCGACGGTGCAGGCAGTCGTCTCGGCCCGGCTCGACCACCTGCCGCAGCGGCTTCGTGAGGTCACCCGGCGCGCGTCGACGTTCTTCGTCTCGTTCGATCTCAAAGAGCTGCGCACGATTGATCCCGAGGTCACGGGCGGCGAGCTCCGGGAGCTCGAGGACGCCGAGATCGTCGTTCGCGAGCACGAGAGCCACACCGTGGCTCGATGGCGCGTCCGGCACGCGATGTTGAAGGACGTCGCGTACGCGAGTCTTCCGAAACGGGAGCGGGTGCGACTGCACCAGCTGATCGCCGATCGGCTATTCGCCAACCGTCATCCCACGTGGGCCGCCGAGCACCTCGAGCTCGCGGCGCTCGCGTCGCTCGATCTGGACCAGGACGATCGTTCGGTGGTCGAGCGAGCCGCCGACGCGCTCCTGGAGGCGGGCGACCGCGCGAGGCGACGGATGGAAAGCCGAACGGCGACCGACTACTACGAGCGGGCGCTCGCCCTGGCGGGTCCCGAAGAGGGGTGGGGCGTCCGCGAGGCTCGAGCGCTCGCTGGCATCGGCGAGGCACGTTACTGGCTCGGCGAGTACCCCGCAGCAACCGAGGTCCTTGACCGTGCGGTGGAGCTCGGCAGGAAGGTCGAGGACCCCTTCGCCCTCGCCCTCTCGCTGCGCTTCCTGGGCGACGTCGCGATCAACGTCGAGGGCGATGTCGACAAGGCTGAGAAACTGCTCGCCGAGTCACTCACCGCGGCGGAGGAGTGCACCGATCCGTGGGCGATCACCCGCACGCTGCTGTTCGCAGGGTGGGTGCCGTGGACGCGAGGCGACCACAAGGATGCCGAGGCGATCTGGCGCCGCGCGCTCGAGGTCGCCGATGCCGAGGATGGCCTGGCGCGCGTCCGGGCGCTCAACTCGCTATCGATCAACCAGACCGGTGGCCCGGGCCGGTCGGGTCCCGCGGCCGGCGCCGCTCTTCAGAAGGCGCTCGAGCTGAGTGACGAGGCGAGCGCGCTGGCCGAGGAGATCGGCGACCAGTTCAGCATCGCGATGACGACGGTGCAGCGGTCCCGGATCCTCGAGGACCTGGGCCGGTACGAGGAGTCGGTCCCGGGTTTCGACCGCGCGATCGCCGTCTTCGAGGACCTGGGAGCGAAGTGGGAGCTTGGCGACGCGATCGCCGAGCGCGGGATCGCCAAGCGAGAGCTCGGCCGACTGGACGAGGCCGAGGCGGATCTCCGCAAGGCGATCCGCATCTCGGAGGAGCTTGGCGAGCGCCAGCTGGCGAGCTGGACGTGGCGTGCGCTCGCCCGGGTCTCCGAACGGCGCGGCGACCACGCGGAGGCCGAGCAACGGATCCGACGATCCCACGAGGCGGAAGCGCAGCGACCACGATAGCCGGCGCTCAGGCGCGACCAAGAGAGCTCATGCGGGAACGAACACGGCGTTCAGCTCGAGCGGTCGAGCGACCCGTGCATCGTTCATGGCGACGTACCCGAGGTCTCGCAGAAATGCATTGATGGCGGCCACGGTGGAACCCGCGCGACGGAGGTGGGTCTCAATGGTCTCGACGACGATCATCCGCGGGCGATCACGCTCCAGCGTCCGCCGCATCCCCGCAAGGACGTGCATCTCCGCTCCCTCGACGTCGATCTTGACCGCGTGCAGACCGGTCGAGAGGTCAACGGCCCCGGATGCGACCAATCCATCGAACGAACGGACGGCGACCTCGCCCACGGTGGGACCGTTCCACATGAACAGGGATCGCTTGGTCGAATCCTCGGGATGCTCCGGATCGGCACGAAGGTTGGTGGAGCCGTCCCCGCTTCCCAGAGCGAATTCGTGGACCGTCAGCCGTGGTTCGACCCCTTGCATGCGTGCAGCTCTCCGAAGCTGCTCCGCGACGTCTGCCGCCGGCTCGAACGCATGGACCCGTCCCGTGCTCCCGACGGTCTTCGCGATGGGCACGGCGAAGTAGCCAGTGTTCGCCCCGACGTCGACGAAGACGTCACCCTCCGCGAGGGTCTCGATGAGGAGGGAAAGCAAGATCGGATGCTCCTCCGCGCAGGGGTTCGGCACCAGAGCATCTTTTCGGTCGGTATCTTCGCTCATGTCTCGTGCCTTCTCGTCTCGCATAGCCCGCCACCAGGAGTATCCCTGGGCTCCTCCGGTCCCGAAGCTTGGTCTACTGTGATCGATCCCGATGCTTCCAGCGTACGCACTCTCGGGGATCGAGCCATCGGCCAAAGGGTCTAGGCAGCCGTTCAGGTGCGGTGGGCTCGAACACCTTTGCCGGTTTGGTGAAGCCCTTGAGGTTGACTTCACCCAGCTCCACGAATCTCACGTCTGGTACCGCCGCGTTGGCCACGCTCTCGCTCACTAGGACCTGCCCAGTGCCTGCCCGTCCTGCGATCCGCGAGGCGAGGTTCACCGTCCTGCCGAAGTAGTCCCCGCCGTTGGCCACCACGGGACCGGCGGCCACGCCGACGTGGCCGGCGGAAGGCCAGCTTTTGGCACGTGCTGCACCATTTCCAACGAGAATGCCTCCGCATCGCCGGAAACGTGGCATACGACATCGCGGGGACCCGAGTGGGCTAGCGCCACACACCCGGCAGCTCCGGCCAGAGCACCTCACCGGCGCCGAGCCACGAAGCGAGCTCCTCGATCGAACGTCGCGCGGCGGGCCAATCGTCAGGGCGCGCGTCGGGCTGGGCGTGCACCGCATGCACTCGGAGCACACTCGCCCGGCGGTCGAACGCCGGGTCGATCCTGCCGACGAGGCGGTCGCCGCGCAGGATCGGCATTACGAAATACCCGAACTGGCGCTTGGCCTTCGGGACGTAGATCTCCAGGCGGAATCGCATGTCGAACAGCTGCTCTGTGCGATCCCGATCGGAGATGAGGTCGTCGAACGGCGAGAGCAACGTCGTTCGTCCTCGGAACGTCGAGTCGAGCAGATCGCGGTGGGTCACCCACCGCCCCGGCAAGCCCTCGATCTCGATGGGCACGATCACCCCGGAACGAGTGAGCCGATCGATCGCCCTCGTCCTGCCCGGCGGAGGTCCGTCGAACAGCATGCCAATGCGCTCGAGGCCCTCGATACCGCGTGCACGGAGTTGACGGGCAACGAGGTCCTGCGTTTCCTCGAGCCCCGGCCGGCCGTTCGGGGCGGGCAGGGATCGCTCGGCCAGATCCCAGAGGCGCTGCTGACCGTCACGTCCGACGATCATCACGCGGCCCTGGCACCACAGGATATCGAGCAGCATCGGCACGTTCTGGCCCTCGTCGTTCCAGCCGCCCGTGTGCCACCCCTCCGCGGCACGATTCTCGAGTTCCCGCGCGCGCAGCGGACCGCGGCGCCTCAACTCGCCGAGCACGTATCGCACGAACGCATGGTTGGCGCGGAGCCACGCACGGACGTAGGCGTGGCGCGTCAGATCGCCGTGCGGGTAGCGCCGCATCGAGATCCGATGCATCGGCAGGTCCGCGGTCGGCAGGATGTGCGCCCGGTACTCGAAGAGCTGGCGGTCGCGCCACTTCAGGCGTTCGAGCTCGGCGACGCGGAACCGGCGCCCCAGCCGGCTCCACAGGACGAGATGCTCTGTGCGTGCGACGACCGAGGTCGGATCCATCTGGACCATGCCCAGCCGATGGACGGTCTCGACGAGCGACGAGGCTCGGGGGGCGGCCAGCAGCTGCCCGGTCACCGCGAGCCTGCGCGCGCGTTGCCGGGAGAGGCGGACGGTGTCGGGCACGCGGAGAGACTACCCGGCGGGGGCGACGAGCTTCTTCAGTCTTCCGCGCCGACGAGGATCCGTTCGAGCCGATCGAGGCTCGTGAGGTCCAGAAACCGAAGCGACTGACGTCACCGGGATCGAGCCTCGGGACGGCTTACCGCCTCTGTGATCGGGGCTGGTCGGGTTGGGCTGGCCCTCCTTCCACGCCGGCTTCCTCCAACAAGAGCCATTCCACGAACCGCTCGTTCCCCAGGGCACCGAATCCTTCGTCCAGACCCCGGCGCAGCCGAACGAGGTCGATGGCCTCCGCAGCCGAGTAGCCCAGGAACATCAAGGCCCGAGCGACCACGATGCCCGAGCGGTTTAGACCCTGCACACAGTGAACCAGCACCCTATGCCCGCCCCGCACGAGGTCCGCTACGAGCCTGGCGACCTGCCGCGTCTTGTGGTCGACCGTGTCCGCGTCGTCGATGGGGAAGTGAACGTAGAGATGGTTCTCCGACACAGGCGGGGACCACGTGTACTCCCAGTCGTCGAGCGCTACGATCGCGTCAACTCCCAGTGAGGCGAAGCCGTGTGGTTCAACCAGCCTTTTGGCAATGAACAGCCCTGGCAGTACCTCGAAGGTTTGAAACTGCCATCCCTCGGGACGCTTGAGGTTTTTCTTCTCCACAGGGGCATCTTAGAAGGACCACGCTGGCTCACTGCTCGTGCTGTCCGCCGCGGGTCGAATCCGGCTCTTAGGTGGATCGAACGCGTACCCAAACGTACATCACGGGCCAGATGGGGACATCGCCGCGGGTCAGAGAACTCAGCCTGCTAATGCCACGGTGGGGTGGCGGGTTTCGAATCCCGTCGTCCGCTCCACACACCAGGTCGCGTAGACTAGCCACGGCCCGTATCACCGGGGCCGTTTCGGCGGGGTGGCCGAGTGGTTAGGCAAGGGTCTGCAAAACCCTGTACACCGGTTCAATTCCGGTCCCCGCCTCGAGACCCCTCTCGGGCACGTAGAATCGGCGGGCTTGGGCGCTTAGCTCAGGGGTAGAGCGCTTCCTTGACGCGGAAGAGGTCAGAGGTTCAAATCCTCTAGCGCCCACAACAGGAGGACCTGGTCACAGGGCCTTTCCCTTTCAGCGGAGCTGGGCGAATCGGGGACTCCGAGCCTAAAAGTTGACGAAAAGTTGACGCGACGCGTTTGTGACGAACTGAACCTGTCGGCCGGGCCTGCGGAAGTCGTCGGATACCGGCTGAGCGAAAGCGTCACTGGAGGGGCTTCAACGAGACATTCCCATCGGGAGATGTGTCTTTGGTCTTACCGGCTGGGACGATATCCAACCCGGCCCTCAACTATGGACCTGGGGCCACGACTCCCTACATAACGGGCAACCCGTGCACCAGTTCGAGCGAGTCTTCTTGCGGTCTTGTGCGAGGAGCGGTGGGCTCGACAGGCCTGGGTCTCGTAGCTCGAACTCGCGCAGGAGGCGCTCGACTTGAACCGGAGATCTTAGGGATCTTCACGGGTAGCGATACTCGACTGCCCAATGCCAGTCGCACCTCGCTGGCTGCCGACGCAGAACGATAAAGGCAGAGGTATCCCGCCACACGCTATCGTCACACTTGTGAGTCGGATGCTCGTCGTAGCCACCGCCGGAGCAGGTGGGGACCTCCAACCCCTCGCCGCCGCCGCGCTCGCCCTGCGGGCACGAGGTCATGAGATCTTGGTTCTCGGCGACGGGACGGTGGCACGTGCACTTGGGACTCTCGACGTCCACGTCGAGACGCTTCCCCCAGAACTGGACCTCGGCCCGACGCTCGCCGGCGCGATCCGCGCCGCGATGAGCCAGACCGGTGGCGACCTGCAGGCTGCGGGGCCGCTCGTGCAAGAACGGATGACGATCTGGGCCCGAGCGCTGGCCGATCCGGTCGCCGCCGCGGTCCGGCTCGATCACCCGGATGCGGTCGTGACCTCGCTGTTCGGCGTCGAGGTGCTTCATCTCGTCTCGCCCTCCTGCCCGTGGGCCGTGGTGAACAGCACGTTCTACGTGGGTCCGAACGCGCCTCGGATGCTGGAGGAGGACTTCGGCCCTCGGGCGATTCCCCTCATCGCCAGATACGCCTCCCTTCTCGAATCGGCGGATCTCGTGCTGCACGCGACCGATCGGGTGTTCGATTTCTCGTTCGAGGGGCTGCCTCCGGGTCATCACTACGTCGGACCGCTCGGAACGTGGGAACCGCCGAGCGGTCCGCCCGACTATCTCGGCGAATCGGGCGATCCATGGGTGCTGGTCTCGATCAGTTCCCAGATCCAAGACGACGTCCCGCTCGCGCGGGCGGCCGCCGATGCACTCCAGGACAAACCGGTCCGCGTGGTGCTCACCATCGGGCCGGACCACGATCCCTCCGAACTGTCGGCGGTTCCCGCGAACGTGCGAGTGGAACGCGTGATCTCACACGCCGCAGTCCTCGAGCGCGCTGCGATGCTTGTGAGCCACGCGGGTCATGGCTCGGTGATGAAGGCGCTCTGGTTCGGAGTCCCTATGGTCCTGGTTCCGTGGGGTCGTGATCAGCCGGGTGTAGCCGCGCGCGCGGCGGCACTGGAGGTCGCGGCCGTCGTTCCTCGAGACGACGCGTCGGCAGAGGAGCTGTCGGCAGCGATCGATCGGGTCTTCTCCGATGGTCAGATGCGGGAGGCGGCCATGCGGAACGGCACGCGGCTGCGGTCCATGGACGCCCCCGGGGTGGCTGGGGCACTGCTCGAGCAGCTGGCGTGATCGGTTGTGGGTGTGTTGGCGTCTAGAAAGCCCGGGGCGGACCGATCTGTGCATCGTCGCGCTGTCCCCCTGACCTTGGGGTTGACTGGTAGTCCCATCGGGATTTGAACCCGTGTCTCCACCTTGAGAGTGTTCTCGGGGCTGATTTCGCTACCTGCGGCGATACCCGAATCCGGTTCCCGACCTGCGGATTCTATGCTCCAGCCGTCCCCGTCATTTCTTGACATCTCCCGGTCGTTCGCGGGACGAATGCGAGACGAACGTGGCCAGCCGTGGCGCACGAGAGGTGCCATCGGAGGCGACGCCCAGTGCGGCGCTCATGTCGCGCTGGTTGGTTTCATCGCCCTGCACATACCGGTTCCACGGGTGGACATCGCCGGCGCACCTGCTCGGAGCAGCCTCAAATGAGACCGGGGCTTTACGAGACGGGGCTCTCAGGGACGCCGTGCCTCGTCATCCCATCACACGCAGGTGCAGAGGACGTCGGCCTGGTCGCACCCGGCGCACCGGATCGTGCAGTAACGATCGGAGCCGACATGCAGATGCCCGGCGTCATGCTCGCCCGCCACCGACCCACAGATGGCGCACTTCCAGCCGTCACCCGGGCCTCCACACTTTGCGCACATCAGCGCCTCTGTCTGTGCCATCGCCGGATCACCCCTTCTGGATCTCGAGACCGAGGGCAGGGGGCGAGGTCATCGACGCGAACCCGCCGCCTGCGCCAGTTCAACTGTTGCGCGCCGCGACGATGCCCCGCAAGGACACGAGCGCGCCGACCACGAAGATCACCACCGCGAGGTAGATCAGCCCCAGGTGACCGAGCGTGTCGAAGCCGTTCAGGTAGTGCGCCGGCAGGGCTACCGCGAGTCCCAGGACCGGGGCGGTCACCGCTCCGACCCACGCCCAGAGCTCGCCCCGCCGAACCCCGTACGCCACCAGGAACAGCACCGCAAGGCCCGTTGCCGCGATGAATCCGGAGACCGCCAGGTGGAGATGGCTCACGTACTGGAACAGCGACGGGCTGAACGCCTGGATCTCTTCCTTCCCCACGTTGACCTCGTTGGGCCCGATCCCAAGCTCCAGGAACGAGTCCGTGAAGTTGCGGACGAAGAAGATCACCGCGTAGCCGATGAACCCCGCGGCAGCGATCCCCATGAGCCAGGAGCCCGTTCGAAGAGCGGTCGCCGACTTGTCCGCTGTCGTGTCCTGCACCGTGATGCTTGTCATGTACCAGCACCTCCTCTTGCCCATGACAGACGTCCGACCGAGGACGCCGATTGCACCTTCCTGGCGATGCAATAAGGTCGGCCACCCAAGCGTCTTGAGAGGTGAGCACGCCAGTGAGACGGGCCTTCGGGATGGCGGACATCGGGATCCAGGACCGGACCAAGGAAGCGTTCCAGAGCATGGCCGTCGGCGAACTGCCGGCCCTCTACTCGCTGGCCCGCCGGCTCGTTTGGGACGGTGCGGAGGACCTCGTGCAAGAGACACTGATCCGGGCGTATCGGTCGTTCGGGGCACTGAAGGAGGACGAGGCGGGCGCCCGGTGGCTGAAGAGCATCCTGGTGAACGTGTTCCGGGATGAGCTTCGAAAGCGCGCCCGATCCGTGGAGGAGCTTCCGGTCGAGGAGGTCGAAGACTTCTCGTTGTACCGGACCCTGGTCGAGGTGGATCCGCTTCCCTACTCGGACACCCTGCACCTTGACTTCCTGAGGGCGTTTGGCAAGGACGACGTACGCGAGGTCCTCATGCGTCTCCCGGTGCTCTACCGGGCGCCGCTCGTACTTCGGTACATGGACGGATTCGCGACCAAGGAGATCGCCCGCATGCTCGACTCACCGCTCGGAACAATTCTCGCGCGGCTGCACCGAGGTCGGAAGCGGTTCGAGGCCGAGATGTGGGCGTACGCGGAGGAGACGGGACTCCTCATAGGGGAGGCGGACAGATGACCGACCAGCAGAGCTCGATCCCATGCTCCGAGGCCGTGAGGCAACTCTGGGACTACCTCGACAAGTCGATCTCGGCCGAGGATCAGGAGAGGGTCGAGAAGCACCTGTCGTTCTGCCGCACGTGCTGCGGGGAGCTGGAGTTCGCCAAGGAGCTCCGGAGCTTCCTTGCCTCGAATGAGGCGGAGGAGATCCCTCCTGACGTGAAAGCCCACCTCGAGCGCTTCGTACAGGAGCTCTAGGAGGAC